>Ga0247844_1004008_pt1 | contig 20518 bp, 25 predicted proteins | sample LaCtaG_FD_192421 | JGI IMG/M metagenome (GOLD analysis project Ga0247844, IMG submission 192421) | Freshwater microbial communities from meromictic Lake La Cruz, Castile-La Mancha, Spain - LaCruzMarch201714.5m_1 | ecosystem: Environmental > Aquatic > Freshwater > Lake | place: Spain: Castile-La... | reverse complement strand
GCCAAAACGCTGTTAGTCACATGATGCAATCACTGGGCAGACACTATGTGCGTTATTTCAATTTCAGCTACAAGCGGACAGGGACGCTTTGGGAAGGGCGATTCAAGTCATGTCTGGTGCAGGAAGAAACTTACCTCATTCAACTTTATCGTTACATAGAGTTGAATCCGGTCAGGGCCGGGATGGTAGAGCAACCGTCAGATTATGTTTGGTCGAGCTACCCGATAAACGCATTAGGAAAAGTATCAGAACTATGTACGCCTCATGCCGTATACCTTGCTTTAGGTAAGGATGCAAACGAGAGGCAAGCCAGTTACCGTGAATTATTCAAACATCATGTTGATGGGAAATTACTGGAAGATATCCGGCTGGCGGTAAACAAAGGCATGGCACTTGGCAGTGAGCGATTTAAGACGGAAATAGAAAGTTTGAGTGGTCGGCGGATGACAGCCAAAAAAATGGGTAGGCCTGTTGGTTGGCGGAAGAAAAGAGCGGATAAGTGATATATAAGTTTACTCTGACCGAAGTTATTCGAAAAGCATGTATTTGCATGATCCTAGCTAAAAAACCATGAAAACTGATAGTTTATTTTACCGTTTATTTCAAGAATGGCCTCAGTTAGCCTTGGAATTACTAGGGTTGCCTTATCGCAGCGAAAGCTACCGATTTGTTTCAGAAGAAATCAAACAAACCAGCTTTCGTATCGATGGCCTGTTTAAACCGACTGAACCAAACTCAGAACAACCGCTTATTTTTGCCGAAGTACAATACCAGCCCGATAATGATTTTTACGGTCGCTTTTTTAGCGAAATTGCCCTTTATTGTTACCGTCAAAAACCTGCAAGACATTGGCTAGCTTTAGTAATCTACCCGAATCGTGCTGTTGAAAAATCTGCCAGCATAGAATTCAAACCGTTTATGGACTTACCGCAACTTCAGCGCATTTACCTAGAAGACTACCAAGACCGGCCTGCATTAACGCCCGCATTATCATTAATCCAACTAATCGCCTGCGAGCCACAACAGACAATAAACTTAGCGCAAACACTCACCAAACAACGTGAATTATTAAGCGCAGACGCATTAAATTTTATTGAAACCGTGTTAGTGTACAAATTACCGCACCTAAGCCGAGAGGATATAAGAACCATGTTAGCGTTAAACGACATTGAACTAAAACAAACCCGTTTTTATAAAGAAATTGCGGAAGAAGAGCGACAAGAAGGAATGCAAAAAGGCATACAAAAAGGCCGACAAGAAGGACGACAAGAAGGACGGCAAGAAGAATGCATAACACTTGTCATGCGCTTGTTAATACGTCGCGTAGGCATTCATCCCGAACTAGACCAAGCATCGTCGCATTTTCAAATCATGTCTGTGGAACAATTGGAAACCTTGGCCGAAGCACTGTTGGATTTTAACGACATCAGTGATTTGACAAGGTGGCTGCAAAACCAGCCGCATAAAAATGCATAATAATGTAAGAAACAAGTCTTTTGTTGACCCCTGAATTCATTAAATGCGTACAATCAAGCATTAGTTTTGATGCCTGATTTCCCTGAAAATGCTTAATAACAACGCCATAGCGAAATCACCTACGTCTATACAATAACTCATCTATAGCTTATTAGCTCAATTACAAGGCTTATATCGCACTAACTTCATCAACTATTTTTTAAACCATAGTAAAAGCCAAATAAAACCATACTTAACTCTCTGTTTTTTTTAATGCTCTTAGCGCTATTAGCCAGCAAAGACGCACAAAGCTTTACTTGCCTAGTTGTTATCAGTTGGCTGATAACAGTACCCGTTATGCTTTCAAACAGACGTCGACTTATAGCACTACACAGAATCAATAGCTGATTTAAAAATCACAAACCCAAACAAAGTAAGAAACCACAAAAAAATCCGTCATCCCGGCATGGACTGCCGGGATCCAGACCACAGGGATGTACAGACCGACATAACAGATTAAACCGAAATAATGAAGTCACAACAATTTAAAACCTCTAACATAAAAACGGCACTATGAAAGCAGTGATACTCGCAGGCGGTTTTGGTACACGTATATCAGAAGACACCTCTTCGCGCCCTAAACCTATGATAGAAATCGGTGGCAAACCGATACTGTGGCATATCTTAAAAACCTACTCACACCATGGCATTAACGATTTTATAATTTGCTGCGGTTACAAAGGCTATGTCATAAAAGAATACTTCGCCAACTACTTTCTGCACATGTCCGACATAACCTTCGACATGAGCAACAACAGCATGGAAGTACACCAAAAAAACGCAGAACCTTGGAAAGTCACCTTAGTCGATACCGGCGAAGACACCATGACCGGCGGACGCTTAAAACGGGTGCGCCAATATTTAAATGATGACGAAGACTTTTGCTTTACCTATGGCGATGGCGTCGGCGATGTTGACATCACAGCCACCATCAACTTCCATAAACAACAAAACACCCTCGCCACCTTAAGTGCCATGCAACCTCCCGGACGTTTTGGTGCTCTAGGCTTATCAAACAATAAAGTCCATGGCTTTCAAGAAAAACCCCAAGGCGATGGCGGCTGGATCAACGGTGGTTTTTTTGTGTTATCACCCAAAGTCATAGACTACATCGAAGGCGACCACACTGTTTGGGAAAAAGAACCTATGGAACGCTTAGCAAAAGCAGACCAATTATCCGCTTACTTCCATAACGGCTTCTGGCAACCCATGGACACGTTGCGCGACAAAGTGCATCTTGAAGAACTCTGGCAAGCCGGTAAAGCACCCTGGAAGGTATGGGCGTGAAGCCAGCATTTTGGCAAGGTAAAAAAGTTTTACTAACAGGTCACACCGGCTTTAAAGGCAGTTGGCTGTCACTTTGGTTACAAGCCATGGGCGCAGAAGTAATCGGCTATGCCTTGGCAGCACCCACAAACCCTAGTTTATTTGACATAGCCGACGTTGAAGCCGGCATGACCAGCATCATCGCCGATATCCGTGATTTAGATAAACTAAAAGCCGTGTTCGCAAAGTATCAACCCGAAATCGTCATACACATGGCCGCCCAACCCTTGGTGCGATATTCCTACCAAAACCCAGTAGAAACCTACTCGACCAACGTCATGGGCACGGTTAACTTACTTGAAGCAGTGCGCAGCACCGCCAGCGTAAAAGCAGTGGTTAATGTAACTACAGACAAATGTTACGAAAATCGCGAATGGGTTTGGGGTTACAGAGAAAATGAGCCCATGGGCGGGCATGACCCTTACAGCAATAGCAAAGGCTGTGCAGAATTAGTCACAGCCGCTTATCGTAACTCTTACTTTAATTCTGATAAATATCAAGAGCATGGCGTAGCGATAGCCTCTGCCAGAGCCGGTAATGTAATAGGCGGAGGTGATTGGGCTGAGGATAGATTAATACCCGATATAATGCGTGCCATCACTCAAAATGAAGCCGTCAATATACGTAACCCTCATGCTATAAGGCCTTGGCAACATGTATTGGAGCCTTTGTCGGGTTATTTAAAGCTAGCGCAAGCATTATATGAAGAAGGTTCAAATTGCGCAGAAGGCTGGAACTTTGGCCCCAATGACGAAGACGCCAAGCCTGTACAATGGATAGTTGAGCATTTAACCCAAACTTGGGGAGATGGCGCACGTTGGCATGTGGATAATGGTAATCACCCGCATGAAGCGCACTATCTTAAATTGGATTGTTCTAAAGCCAAAGCCCGTTTAAACTGGGTGCCAAAATGGCGTTTGGAAATGGCGCTTGATAAAATCATAGACTGGCAAAAACAGTATCAGCAAGGTGCAGATATGAAAGACGTGACCTTAGCGCAAATTTCAGATTATCAAATAAATTAAGGAGATTTTACATGCAAGCTGTAAAAGCAATTTATAAAGAAGGTCATATTCAGCTTTTAACGCCATTAGTTAATGTTGTCGAGGCAGAGCTATTTGTTATTGTATTGGATAAAGATGAGCAAGCAAATGGTGTGGCGCAATCTTTTTTTGCGGCAACGTCGACTACTGAGCAGGATTTTAAGACTATCGGCTTGACCCATTTTTTTGATACCGAAGATGATAACAATGTTGACTGGGAGGATCTATTTGATGTTAAAACTCGGTGATATTATCCTTTTAGATTTTCCTTATACCAATCGAACAGGTAGTAAAGTTCGTCCGGGTTTAGTGATTGCCATTAATCAACGTAGAGCTTTTGACGATATCAATGTTGCATTTATTACCACAGAACTTGATTCGTATGCTTTCGATACATCGGCAGTGACTATTTCTGAGACTGATTTAGCAGAAGGTAAATTAAAGCATGAAAGTGTCGTTCGTGTTGATAAAGTCATTACTGTACAAAGCAAGGATTGTCGCAAAGTAGCCAGCCTCAATGCAACAAAGCTAGATGAAGTATTGCGAAAAGTAACAGCGTTTAGTGTAGAAAATTTTTCGGCCAATAAATTTAATACTCCTGTTTTTGTACCAGATGCCACCGTTATTCCACCCTCTGGCAAAGTGCTCGGCGTCGAAGAACTAAAACTCATGGTCGAAGCCTCCCTAGACGGCTGGCTTACCACCGGCCGTTTTAATGCAGAATTTGAAGACAAGCTGGCCGCCTTCATTGGCATAAAACACCTTATTACCGTTAACTCCGGATCGTCTGCTAACTTGGTGGCTTTTAGCACCTTAACTTCACCCAAACTAGGCGACCGTGCCATCAAAGCGGGTGATGAAGTGATTGGCGTGGCGGCGGGCTTTCCTACCACCGTTAACCCGATTCTGCAATTTGGCGCAGTACCCGTATTTGTCGATGTTGATCCCAAAACCCATAACATTGACGCCAGCAAAATAGAAGCCGCTATTGGTCCCAAAACCAAAGCCATCATGTTGGCGCATTCCTTGGGTAACCCGTTTAACTTGGACGTGGTCACCGATCTGTGTAAAAAGCACAACCTCTGGTTAATCGAAGATTGCTGCGACGCCTTAGGCACCACGTATCGCGGCCAAATGGTCGGTACCTTTGGCGATATTGGCACACTCAGTTTTTATCCTGCGCATCACATCACCATGGGTGAAGGCGGGGCCGTATTTACCAACAGCAAAAAACTAAAAACCATCGCCGAGAGCTTTCGTGATTGGGGACGTGATTGTTTCTGTGCACCCGGTAAAGACAACACCTGCGGTAAACGCTTTTGTTTTAAATTAGGTCAATTGCCTAAAGGTTATGATCATAAATACACCTACAGTCACTTGGGCTATAACCTTAAAATCACTGACATGCAAGCTGCTTGCGGGGTTGCTCAATTAGAAAAAGCACCGCAGTTTATTCAGGCGCGTAAAGACAACTTTGCTTTTCTTAAAAATCGCCTGAAAAGCTGCGAAGCCTTTTTAGAACTACCCGAAGCAACCGAACATTCAGACCCTTCCTGGTTTGGTTTCCCTATCACGGTCAAAGAAAACAGCCCCGTGACACGTCTGGAATTGCTAACCTATTTGGATCAACATAAAATCGGTTCACGGTTATTATTTGCAGGTAACTTAACGCGTCAGCCTTATATGATCGGTGCCAATTTTCGTATCAGTGGTGATCTGACCAACACCGACAACGTAATGAACAACACCTTCTGGATTGGTGTGCAACCGGCCTTGACAACAGAGATGCTGGAGTTTGCAGCGAGTACCATTGAAAGCTATATGGGTGTAAAAGTTTAAGCCATGACCAATACAGCGCCTGATATCAATAAGCAATTCCAGGAGTGTTGGCGCGCTTTCCTGTGCTGGTGCTGGCGTTTGGCTCGGTCGCGGAAGGGCGACCGCTCCCAGACAAATACAGATCGATAACTACCGATCCAGCTTACGCAATAAACTAATTGCACAAGGTTTTTACCTGATCAATGTCATTGAAAAATACGGCAGCGGTTTCATTCGCATCCGTAATACATTGAAAGATTACCCGGAAGTCGAATTTGATATTAAAGAATTTCAAGGCGGCGTAATGGCTACATTTACCCTAAAGCAGCCAGAGCCTGTTACCCCACAAGTTAATGCCCTGTTGGCTGTGCTTCAAGGTGAAATGACACGCCATGAATTGATGGAACGCTTAGGGCTGAAAGACAGGAAAAACTTTTCAGAAAACTACCTCCAGTCTGCGCTAAAGTACGGAATGATCAAAATGACTATTCCTGAAAAACCCAATAGCCGTGTTCAGAAATATCGTTTAACCACCGCCCTGCCAGCGACAGACCTTCAGGAAACTCGTCTATGAATAAGCGAGTCATCTGTACCAACACCTCCGCTCTAATTAATGGCGATGTTGATACCAGTCAGAACTTTTGTTACATTGACAAGCAACTGCAGGAAGTATTGTCGCGCTTTCCTGAACTGGTGCTGGCACTGGTGTTCGGCTCGATCGCCGAGGGACGACAGCGTACAGACAGTGATTTGGATATTGCTGTAGCTGCCAAACAAGCGCTGACAGCGGTTGAGAAAATGGACATCATTGCCGCCTTGGCAGAGCAAACAGGTCGACCGGTTGACTTAATAGATTTAAAAGTGGTGGGCGAGCCTTTATTAGGGCAAATCGTTCGGCATGGTCGTCGCCTGATCGGTAGCGATGGTGAGTACGGAAGCTTGATTAGCCGGCATTTGTTTGAACAGGCCGATTTTATGCCCTATCGCAATCGAGTATTAGCAGAACGGCGGGCGGCATGGATCGGGAAGTAGTTGAACAAAAACTGGAATCACTGCGGCGCTGCTTGCAACGTATTGAAACCAAGTGTCCTGCGGAAGCTGATGAACTCATCACAGACTTTGATCTGCAAGACATTGTCTCGCTTAACCTTAGTCGAGCGGTGCAGTTATGTGTAGACATTGGCGCACATCTGATTTCAGCTATGGATGTACCACCGCCCGATACGATGGGCCAAACGTTTGATAGACTTGAGCAGGCAGGCATGTTGACTGCGGCACTGGCACTTAACCTAAAAAAAGCCGTTGGCTTTCGCAACATTGCTGTACATAATTACGATGACATCAACTGGCACATTGTGCATAGTATTGTAAAAAACCACTTGGCAGATTTTTCGGCATTTGCAAAAGTAGTGGTGATGAAACTTGATGAGTAATACAGGTAATTAGTTCAGCCAAAGCTCTCGCTAAGTTTTATGCTTATCGGGATTTAATTTTTTAAAAGAAACTGCTTTATTATGAATACGCTAAAAACGATTGCCAACTTCCCTATCAGCGGTGACCTGAACAATACTTTCTGGATCGGTGTGCAACCGGCTTTGACCCTAGAAATGCTGGAGTTTACGGTAAGTAAAATTGAAAAGTTTTTGGGAGTGAATTGTTAAATGGGCGTCACACAAGGTATGGAAAAAATCAAAGTCAGTGAACTAATTGCACAAGCTCTCGAAGACTTGGGAATCAAGCATGTATTTGGCATTATAGGTGCGGGTAATGTACATTTATTTGAGGCCATTTCGCGCCATGGGTATACAGAAATTATCTGTGTTCATCATGAACAAGCGGCTTGTATGGCAATGCAAACTTATTACCGTATCAGTGGCAAATTATCTGCCTCATTGCTAACCACCGGTGCCGGATCAACCAACGGAGTTACGGGTGTTGTATCGGCATGGGCTGATTCAATACCATGCATCGTTATTGCCGGCAACGAGAACTCGAAATTCACCCATACTGACAACCCACTTCGCATGTGGGGTGTGCAAGGTTATGATTCTGTCGATATGGTACGTAAGGTCACTAAATACGCACAACGGGTTACAGCCCCTGAGCAGGCCGTCTACGAAATTCAGAAAGCGGCACACATTGCCCTTGATCAGCGCCCTGGCCCATGCTGGATCGAAATTCCGATGGACATTCAGGCGAATCGAATTCTTCCAGCTACTTCTGATCAATTTTCGCCCCCCCAGCCAGTGAATTATTTAACGTCAAAACTTAACGCTCAAGTTGATAGTGTGGTTGAAGCTTTACTAAGTGCACAGCGTCCCTTGTTATGGCTAGGTCATGGTATACGTTTAGCTGGCGCAGAGAAAAAAATCAAACCACTACTTGAATTACTCGGTGCCCCAGCTCTTGTCTCATGGGCCGGTGTTGATATGATCGACTCCAATCATCCACTTATTTTTGGAAGCGCAGGCGTTTATGGGCAACGTGCAGCCAATTTCATATTACAGAATTGCGATTACTTGTTAACGATAGGCACACGATTAGCGATTCCACAGATCGGTTATGATTTATCGGAACTAGCACGCGGGGCACGAATTGATGTAGTCGATATAGATGCCCAAGAAGCATCCAAGCATCAGGTGCGCACTCAGGAAGTGATGATTTGTGATGCTGCTGTATTTATGGAGGCACTTACTATTCGCCTAGAGCATCTTGTTATCAAACAACAGACAGAATGGCTTTCACAATGTAGGTCATATCAAAAGCAATTTCCTTGGGTCGACACTGAGCACGATGACAAAGATGGCTATATAAACTCTTATCAATTCATGCAGCGCCTTAACGGTTTTTTTAAGAAAGATCAGATTATCGTAACCGATATGGGGACGGCATTATTATGTGCCCACCAAGTACTTCGCATTGAAGAGGGACAGCGTTTGATGACATCCACCGGCTTAGGAGAGATGGGCTACGGCTTGCCCGCTGCTATTGGTGTTTCGATTGCGCTCGATAGAGGTGAGGTCATGTGTCTCAACTGTGATGGCGGAATGATGCTTAATTTGCAGGAATTACAAACTATTGTGCATCACCAGTTACCGATTAAACTTTTCATTTTTAATAATGATGGTTATCTAATGATCAAACATACTCAGAACGCACTATTCAAGACTGACTATGTCGGAACTGATAGAGCCTCGGGTATTTCTTGTCCAGACTATACCAAAATAGCCGCCGCATTCGACATTCCATCATTTCAGATTAGTAATTGGGATGAGTGTGACGAGACATTAGTTAAAGTGCAGGCCGCAACTGGCCCTGTTATTTGCGAAGTCTTCATGCATCCTGAACAACCTTTTACGCCAAAGCTTTCTCTGGTAGCCAAGGACGATGGCACTTTAGTTTCCCCACCACTGGAAGATTTATCACCGCTAGTGTCTCGAGAGGTACTAGAGCGTGCCATGTTGGTTGGGATGCACGAGAAGTCTAAATCGCTTTGATTTTAAGATAATCATGACCTCTTACAATAAATTAAAGATAGCCATTATCGGCACCGGCAATATTGGTACCGATTTGATGCTTAAGGTGATGCGCTCTGAACATATGACGTGTAGCTTGTTTGCTGGTCGTAATTTTAATTCAGTCGGCATGAAACGAGCTAATGCCCTAGGCGTGACTATCTCAGATCGTGGCATTGAAGCCATTATTAATGATCCATCAATCTGCGACTTGGTTTTTGATTGTACTTCTGCACATGCACATATTGAACATTGGGCTATTTTGAATAAGCTTGGCAAGACGGTGATTGATATGACACCCGCCAAACTTGGCGAGTTATGTGTACCAGCCATTAATGCTTTGGCATGTCTAACCACCGGCACGCGCAATATCAATATGATCACCTGTGGCGGTCAGTCTTCAATCCCTATTGCTCACGCAATCTCCCAAGTACATAGTGATATCGAATATATTGAAGTCGCCTCTAGCATTGCTTCGCGTAGTGCAGGCCCTGCCACCCGCCAAAACTTGGATGAATACATCGAGACGACCCAAGACGCATTAAAAACATTTACTGGTGCAGAGCGCACAAAGGCCATTTTAATACTCAATCCGGCCAACCCGCCCATCGACATGCAAACCACCATTTATGCCAAGATCGCTAACCCCAATCTGCCGGGGATCAGCGCATCGGTCAATGCTATGGTAGAAAAGCTAAAAGAATATGTGCCAGGTTATCAACTCATCGTGCCACCCACCATCGAAGGCAACAAAGTTATTACGACCATCAAGGTATTGGGTGCGGGTGATTATTTACCGCAGTATGCCGGCAATCTGGATATCATCAACTGTGCTGCGATTGCAATGGCGGAACTTATTGCACAAACAGGTGCTACGAGGGGATCACTATAATGGCCAAAAAAATTCTTATTAGCGACCCAACCCTGCGCGACGGTAATCACGCTGTCCGCCATCAGCTAAGTCGTGAAAGCTTTGTAGCGTATTGCAAAGCCGCCGAAGCCGCAGGTGTTCCGATTGTAGAAGTAGGCCACGGCAATGGTTTAGGTGCCTCATCTATGCTGGTTGGAGAATGCAGTATTAGCGATGATGAAATCTTGTCACTATCGCGTGCCAATTTATCTAAATCCCGTTTGGGTATCCATGTGATTCCCGGTTTTTGCACCATTAAGCAAGATCTAGCTAAAGCAGTTGATGCGGGTGTTGATGTTTTTCGTATCGCCTCACACTGTACCGAAGCCGATATTACCGATCGCCATATTGGCTTTATCCGTCAGTCCGGCAAGGAAGCCTTTGGTGTCTTGATGATGAGCCACATGGCCTCTCCCTCGATTCTTCTGGAGGAAGCCAAAAAAATGGAATCTTATGGTGCAGAGGCGGTTATTATAATGGATTCGGCGGGGACTTATTTTCCGGACGACGTAACCGAGCGTATTTCAACACTAGTCGAGGGCTTATCAATACCCGTCGGCTTTCATGGCCATAATAATCTTGGCATGGCGGTAATAAATTCAGTGGTAGCGGTGAATGCCGGTGCAACCATCATCGACGGCACTATTCGTGGCTTTGGCGCGGGCGCTGGAAATACACAGTTAGAAGTATTGGTGGCCGTGTTCGAACGACTGGGCTTTGAAACCGGTATTGATCTCTATAAAATTTTGGATGCGGCCGATCTGGCTGAGAAAGAATTTAATCCGGTTGCACCCTACATTTCACCTTTATCAATTGTGAGTGGATTGGCAGGCGTATTCTCGGGCTTTGCAAAACCGGTCGGACAAGCCGCAAAAGATTACCATGTTGATCCGCGTGATATTTTTTTCGGGCTTGGCAAACGTAATGCAGTGGCTGGACAAGAAAGCCTGATCATCGAGGTTGCACGAGACTTGGCTACACTTGACGCCAAAAGGGAAGCTTAATATGACACCAGATCATTTTTCTGAAATACGTCAAGATTGCTTGATCGCTTCCGCTGCACAACCCGACGTGCGCAGTAAACTTGGTTTTCAGCATATTACAGTTACCGGCGGGACAGGTTTTCTAGGTACTTGGATTGCCGAGATGGTGGCCGCGCTCAATGACGAGCACCGCCTCGGTATCACGCTTGATTTGTATGCCCGAAATATCAATGACTGGCAGCTAAAATATCCTCACCTGTCGGCCCGTGGCGATATTCATTTGAAATCGCAGGACGTTCGCTCGCCCTTTGAGTTCGCTCGCAACACCAATTTTGTCGTGCATGCAGCCGGTATACCTAACAACCGGGTACATGCATCTGACCCGCTACGAGTGCATCAAACCACTATCCTGGGTTTGAACAATGCTTTGGATGCTGCCACACAATTGGATAATCTGACGCGTTTTTTAAACGTCAGCTCCTGTCTGGTCAGCGGCACACCCAATCGACCGGGTGCATTAACCGAGACTGAATATTTCCCCATCCCTTGCAGCCAAATACATAGAGTCTATGTAGAAGCCAAGCGGGCGGCAGAAAATTTGGCAGCAATTTATCGTAGTCAATTTCGGATGCCTGTTAGTACTATCCGCCCGTTTACTTTTGCCGGGCCTTATCAAGAGTTAGATCGTCCTTGGGCGATCAATAATTTCATGCGCGATGTTCTGACGGGTAGCGATATTCGTATTCATGGTAATGGTAATGCACGTCGAAGCTATTTGTACGGTAGTGACGCGGCTTGGTGGACACTGGCGGCATTAGTTAATGGAGCCGATGGCGCGATTTACAACGTGGGCAGTCCAACTGCAATAACGCATTTGGAACTGGTTAAGTTAATTTGTGAGCGTGTTTCACCTAAGCCATCTATCGTACTTAACACAGTGCCATCCAAGCTGGAACAGCAGGATGACTTGTTTCCGGATATTTCAGTAACCCAAAAAAGTCTGGGCGTTGCTCAAACCTGTTCGTTGGAACAAGCAGTCGACAAGACTTGGCGCTGGTTCAGTGCTAAGGCTTAAATTATGAAATTAGCTATCTTAGGAGCCATCAGCCAAATCAAAAAAGATTTAATTATTTGTTTTGCATGTGTGAGTATGTATTTCTATATCACAGCCTCAATCGGTAGGCTTTAAGCTGTGATATCACCTAATAATCTGATCCAAATCTCGGATACTGACGAAAATATCACCATCGCCTGATTCAACAGGGTGAGAGTGCTCAGGTGGAATTTAAAACCAGCTTTCAGAAAGAACTTATTGAAACATTGGTTGCTTTCGCCAATTCTAAAGGTGGCTTGGTGTTAGTCGGGGTCAGCGATTCCGGTCAAATCACGGGGGTTGATATTAAAGCGGAAACTCTGCAAGGTTGGGTTAATCAATGCAAGCAGAATACGACACCCAGTGTTATTCCCGATATTGAAGTTATCGTGCTTGAAGGTAAAACAGTGGCCGTTATCAATGTAGATGAATATTCCGTTAAGCCGGTGGCATGCAAAGGTCGGTATTTTAAACGCATCAGCAACGCCAACCATCAAATGTCTCCCACAGAAATTTCTGATGCCCAACGAGAAGTTGCAGCTCTATGTTTAATCAGGTTGATATTTTAAGGGGTACTGATGTTGCATAGATAAGTTTATCAGCTATTAAATAGGTATCTGTTGACCCTTCTTAGAGTTCCCTTTAGAATGCCTTAATAGTAATCAAGCCAGAGTAACTATTATGTCTAAAGAAGTACAAATGTCGATAAAGATGGAACCTGAATTACGTGAACAATTTATGGCTGTGGCCGCAGTAATGCACCGACCAGCCGCACAGATTGTTCGTGAACTGATGCGATCTTATATCGCCCGACAAGAATTACCGAATTCTGAAACCCTCGCTGCTATTGAAGCAGTTGAGCGTGGCGAGGTTAATACTTACGCCAGCGTTAATGATTTTTATAACAAGCTGGGTATTTGATGGCAATACGTAGATTAAACACTACGAATAAGTTTGAAAAAGATATCGAACTAGCAAAACGACGGGGCAAAGATATGGGTAAAATCCGCACTGTTATTGATTTACTTGTCAATCGCCATCCGTTGCCTGGCGGGCTGAACGATCATCCATTGAAAGGCGAATTTAAAGGATATCGTGACCTGCATATCGAACCTGATTGGCTGCTGATTTATAAGGTAGATGATAAGGATTTATGGTTATCACGCACCGGTTCACATGCTGATCTTTTTGGAAATTAATCAAAGTAATGCCATCAGTGCAATTTACATTAATATACTATGTACCCTTTAAGTAAAACGCCTGATACTGACGAATATTACCAGCGCCTGATTCAACAGGGTGAGAGCGCTTGGGTGGAATTTAAAACCAGATTTCAGAAAGAGCTTATTGAAACATTGGTTGCTTTCGCTAATTCTAAAGGTGGCCTAGTGTTAGTTAGGGTAAGTGATGCAGGTCAAATCATGAGTGTTGATATTAAGGCAGAAACCTTGCAAGGCTAGGTTAACCAATGCAAGCAGAATACCACTCCCAGTGTTATTCCCGATATTGAAGTTGTCGTGCTTGACAGTAAAACAGTCGCAGTGATCAGTGTAGATGAATATCCCGTTAAGCCGGTGGCATGCAAAGGTCAGTATTTTAAACGCATCGGCATCGGCAACGCCAACCATCAAATGTCTCCCACAGAAATTTCTGATGCCCGCATTAAGCTGATCAACTCAAGTTGGGATTACCATCCTGTCCATGGACTCGACAGTATTTCTCACACTAAGGTACAAGCTTTTGCTGATGCACTCTCGCTTAAAGCCTCTTTTACGGAGGTGCTGGAAAAATTTGAACTTATCAAGGATGAGCGCCCCACTTTTGGTTGTCATTTACTTTTTTCAAAAAATGATGTGTTGCTTAGTACGATTGAAGCCGGTCGGTTTGCAACACAAGCTGTCATCAAGGACAGCATCACCAGTAAAGATTCATTGATAGAACAAGTTACCCGGATCATGGATTTTATCCGCAAGCACACAAACAAAGCCTATATCATTACCGTCAATCCAAAAAGAGAGGAGCGGTGGGATTATCCTATGGATGCCATTCGATAAATCGTCATTAATATGATCGTCCACCGTGACTATCGCAGTGCCAATGACTCAACCATTAAGATTTTTGACGAACGCATTGAGTTTTTTAACCCCAGCGCCCTGCTTGAAGACTTGACGGTTGAAAAAATTAAATCGGGCAACTACAAATCCCACTTGCGTAACAAGCAGATCGCCTCCATTTTTAAAGAGCTTGATCTGATAGAGAAGTATGGCAGTGGCGTGCGCAGGGCAATTGAAACCTTTGTAGCGTATGGATTGCCTGAACCGGAGTACGAAGCAACGCAGGGTGGAATAGCCGTAACCGTTTTTAAAAAACTATTGAGTAATGGTCAAGATAATCTTATTGACTTAAATGGCGGTGTAAGTGGCGGTGTAACCGAACTACTCATTTATATACAATTACACCTAGGTCAACGAGCCAGTGATATTGCTAAAGGGCTTAATTTACCCCTACGAACTATTGAGCGTTGGCTTAAGAAACTTAAAGAAGCAAAAACCATTGAATTTCGTGGTGCTTCAAAAACGGGCGGCTATTTTTCGACGACTAAAGTAGAGATACCAAAATAATGCATATAGCCATCCTCGGTGCTACCAGCCAAATTGCAATAACGCATTTAGAGTTGGTCAAGTTAACTTGTGAGCATGTTTTACCTGCTTAACACAGTGCCATCCAAACTGGAACAGCAGGATGACTTGTTTCCGGATATTTCAATAACTCAGAAAAGTCTTGGGGTTACTCAAACTTGTTTGTTGGAACAAGCCGTTGACAAAACTTGGCGTTGGTTCAGTGCTAAATCATAAGCAGCATAATCAAATATCAAGTGCAATATTTTGGGAAGATCAATGGGATTAATAGACATTATCCAGATTGAATATGCACGATCAAAACTTTAAAAACTTAATCCTAGATTACCCGCGCGAAGCGTTAGCTTTTTTCGCACAGGAAGAAGCCTGTGAAAACTTAAATCAGGCACGGATAATTCCGATACGTCAGGAACAATTGAAAGACCGTTTAGGTGATCGGTTCCGTGAACTCGATGTGCCGTTATTGGTGGAATGGCCAGATGGTAATCGCGAAGCCATTGTTTTTGTCCTCGAAGAGGAAACGCAAAGCTATCGATTTTCAATCCATCGCCTTGCACATTATTGTCTGGATTTGGCAGAACTGATGGAAACCGACCGGGTTATTCCGGTGGTCATATTTTTAAATTCCGGTACGCGGAAAAACAGTTTGCGGTTGGGTGGTGATCGGCACTGTTATTTAGAGTTCCATTACTTGGCTTGCGATTTAAAGCGCTTGTCAGCCAGTGATTATAAAGATAGCAGTAACATCATTGCCAGATTAAACTTGCCCAATATGTATTACCCTAAACAGGAGCGGCTAGAAATCTATTTAGCCGCACAACTGGGGTTGCTGCAAATGGAATCGAATCCGAGCAAACAACGTAAATATTTTGATTTTATCGATTATTATGCTGATCTTAGTGAGCGTGAAATTATCGAATTTCGAACACATTACCTAAACGAAGAGGGTGAAATAATGGGACTGGCACAAATACTGAGGCAAGAAGGACGTCAAGAAGGCCACCAAGAAGGCCGTCAAGAAGAATGTATTTCCTGGGTGGCGCGTTTATTGAGACGAAAATTTGGCATTCAACCCGAACTTGAGCCATTGCTGGCGCAATTGCAAACATTGCCGGTTGAAAAATTGGAAGACATGACAGAAGTTATTTTTGATTGGACTCAGGTAAGTGATTTAACCGAATGGTTAAAGCTGCAACTTGCGGAATTTAATCGAGTATGACATTTTTAATTTGAAAGTTAGCATATCAAAATGAGCAATAGTTATTCACCGCAGATTAATCCTACTATTTTGGAAGATGTTGAAGATATTGTGTCTGTTACATCAGTTGATTGGAATCTTCTTTCTGGAAAGCGGGTACTGATTACTGGTGCTTCGGGTTTTTTGCCTGCATATCTTGTAGAAACACTGCTGTATTTAAATCGTACAATAGGTTTGAATATTTACATTACTGCCTTGGTACGTAATCGTGAAAATTACATAAAGCGTTTTGCGCATCATTTGGATAATCCGAATCTGACTGTTCTAGTTCAGGATGTTACGAAACCCATTGACTTGGCTTTGCCGCATCATTTCATTATTCATGCAGCAAGCCAAGCGAGTCCAAAATATTATGGCGTTGATCCAGTAGGAACGCTTTCGGCAAATGTGTTGGGGACAATGCAATTATTGGAATTAGCTCGCAATAATCCGGTAATTTCATTTTTGTATTTTAGTAGTGGTGAAGTCTATGGTGAAACGCCGAGCATACCAACAAAGGAATCGGACTACGGCTATATTGATCCCACAAACGTACGTTCATGTTATGCCGAGAGCAAACGTATGGGGGAAAATATGTGTGTATCTTGGCACGCACAATATCAAGTTCCAACGAAGATTGTTCGCCCATTCCATACTTATGGTCCAGGTATGAGTCTTGATGACGGTCGTGTTTATGCGGACTTTGTCCGTGACATCATTGAGAATCGACCCATTATTGTAAAAAGTGCGGGCACTGCTTCAAGAGCATTTTGCTATCTTGCGGATGCAACATCTGGATTTTTTACGGTTCTTCTAAAGGGTGTTAATGGAGTTTCCTATAATGTAGGAAACAGTCAGGCAGAAATTAGTATTATGGATTTGGCAAATCTTCTTGTTGATCTTTTCCCAGAAAAACAGCTTAGCGTTATTAAAGAAAATTTTCAGGCAAACAATGGATACCTACAGAGCCCAATTTCAAGAAATTGTCCAGATATATCCCTAATCAGTTCTTTAGGATGGAACCCTAGGACAAGTTTGGGAGATGGTTTTAAACGTACAATAGAGAGTTACCAATCATGAAATTAGCAGACACACGCAACGAATACCTTAATGGAAAAATAACGAAACCCGATTTTATTAAGGAAATGTACCAAAGGCATCATACCCACCTATTTGATTTTGCTAACTATCTCAAGCAAACGATTATTTCTAAAATTGAGATAATTGATGATTGCGTGATTATGTCAAGTCGTGAAAATGAAGTAAAAATGATTTGTCCGTTAGGTGACTATCGCGTTGCACCCATTGAGGCTCTAAATTTTTTGGATTATGAATCGATAGATTCTGCAATGATATTTCGGTTAGTATCATCAGAAGATACAGTTATTGATATTGGAGCTAACATGGGTTGGTATTCAATTAACATTGCCAAAAAATTTCCTTTAACTGATATTCATGCCTTCGAGCCTATCCCAAAAACCTATTCTTTTCTAGAGCAGAATATCAAGCTAAATGCGGTTAACAATATCGCTAGTTATCATTTTGGTCTGTCAAATGAGTCTAAAGACCTCACATTTTATTTTTATCCTGAAGGTAGTGGCAATGCTTCTTCAGTAAATCTGAGTGAGCGGACAGATGCTGAATTAGTAACCTGCCATGTCGAACGTCTCGATGACTTTGTTAATTCAAATAATCTGCATGTTGATTTTATTAAGTGCGATGTAGAGGGGGCTGAGCTGTTTGCATTTCAGGGAGCAATAGAAACTTTAAAAAATGATAAGCCCATTGTATTTACAGAAATGTTAAGAAAATGGGCTGCAAAATTCAATTACCATCCGAACGAAATCATCTCTCTTTTTTCGTCATTAGGATACAGATGTTTTGTGGCTAATGATAATAACTTGCACGAGTTTTTTGAGATGGACGAATCAACGATTGAAACTAACTTCTTCTTTTTGCATTCGGATAATCATGCTTCACAAATTTCCGCATTGCTATCGTAAATTAAGAGGTACTTGAGAAATAAATAGCAGGTATATCTTCCACATTTCTCTGTTGAAAAAGACACAAGGCAAAAATAGGGGTCATCATGATTAATTATGATCAAGATTTTTACGGTTGGACGCAAGAACAGGCTGCCTTATTAAAGGGGGGGCAGTTAAATGCTTTGGATATTGCCAACTTGATCGAGGAAGTAGAAACCATGGGAAGAAGTGAAAAACGAGAACTGCAAAGCCGTTTGATGGTACTGCTCGTTCATTTGCTTAAGTGGAAGTATCAACCCGTCAGACGAGGCAGAAGTTGGCAATTGACTATTGAAGGGCAACGGGAAAATTGTCTTGATGTTTTGGAAGATAATCCTAGTTTAAAGCCAAAATTGGACACTATTTTGATAAGATCGTATTCTAGTGCCAAGATAACAGCATCTAAGGAAACAGGTCTTGATAAAAATAATTTCCCCATCACATGCCCATGGACTTATGACCAGATTATCGATAACAATTATTATCCTGATTAAATAATGTCCGTAATGTTTGGTTTAAATATGGAAAATAACATTAAGCAACTAGCCAAATAACCATGTGCAAAATAAACCCTCGCGTAGATTTCGCCTTTAAAAAGCTTTTTGGTAGTGAAGAAAACAAAGACCTGCTCATCTCACTGATAAATGCCATCGTATCCGAGCAAGAACAAGTGGTCGAAGTAGAATTAAAAAATCCATACAATTTAGCTGATTACCGTGCAGGAAAAATGTCCATCTTGGACATCAAAGCCAAAAGTGAAGCAGGGCGCTGGTTTAATGTAGAAATGCAAATCAGCGAAGACTACAACTTTGACAAACGCGCCATCTACTACTGGGCAAAACTGGTTACCGAGCAGCTCGGTGAAGGGATGATGTTTAAAGAACTAAAAAAAACCATTAGCATTAATATATTAGATTTCAACTTTATACCCACTACCAGCGACGTCCATAATTGCTACAAAATAATCAACACTGCAACAGGAAAAGATGACAAGTTGCACGACATATTTGAACTGCATTATATAGAACTAAAAAAATACACCAAAACCTATCAACAAATAAGCAGTGCCTTAGATCGATGGAGTACCTTTTTAACCAAAGCACATGAATTAGATAAAAATGCTATGCCCAAAGAACTCTCCACCGACCCAGCGATAGTTAAAGCCATCACTGCAGTAGATCGGATGTTTGATGAAGAAGAACGTCTAGTATATGAAACGCGGATGCAATCCTTAGCTGATGTAGAAAGCAAAATAGCCTCGGCGGAAGAAAAAGGTAGAGAAAAAGGGATAAATGAAGCCGCAACAGCTATTGCTTTTAACTTACTTGAAAAAGGTATTGATATTGCGACTATTGCTGAGGTTACAGGATTAACGGAATATGTCATTAAAACGCTGTCAAAAAAATGATTAGTCATATATCAGTGCTTAGTTAAGATGAAAATAAAATCACGCTAACAATTTAAAGGTGAACTTTTAAACGTATGCGGCTTAAATCCTTACTGATCGTTGGTAGGCTGAATAAACTAAATATCAATTGGCTGTTAAATATGTCTCTACTGACTTGGCTTAGAGTTCGCATTTAGAATGCCTTACAATAATTAGGATGTCATGACGGCACAGGAAGAAGAACAAAAGCTGAGTAAAGAAAGCATCAACGATGATTACGATAGTCCTTGGAAAGAAGCGGTCGAGCAGTATTTCCCCGAATTTATGGCATTTTATTTTCCTGTAGCGAATGCTGAAATTGATTGGTCAATAGCGCATATATTTTTGGATCAAGAGTTACAGGCAGTGGTGCACGATGCAGAATTAGGCAAACGCTTTGTGGATAAGTTGGTCAGAGTAAGTTTACTAAACGGTGATGAAAACTGGATATATCTTCATCTTGAAGTACAAGGTAGCAAGCAAGCAGAATTTGCCGAACGTATGTTTGTTTACAATTATCGTCTTTATGATCGTTATCGTCGGCCCATTGCCAGCATGGCCGTGCTAGCTGATAAGCATATACACTGGAAACCAACGTCTTATGGTTATGAAGTGCTAGGGTGTAAACATAGCTTGGAATTTCCCGTTGCCAAGTTGACTGACTATAGCGATAAACTAGAAAAATTACTGCTGTTAGACAACGCATTTGCCTTGATCACGGCAGCACATATCTTGACTCAGCAAACGCGCAAGTAACAACAAGCACGATTTGAAGCTAAGTTACGTTTGGTACGAATACTCTATCAACGAAACTGGGACAAACAACGCATTATAGATTTATTCAGTGTTGTCGATTGGATGGTAAAATTGCCCGAAGAGTTAGAACAACAGATTTGGCATGAAATTAAAACAATTGAAGAGCATGAAAAAATGAAATACATCACTAGCGTAGAACGAATATGCATTGCCAAAGGACTAGAACAAGGACT
>Ga0247844_1004001_pt1 | contig 20545 bp, 15 predicted proteins | sample LaCtaG_FD_192421 | JGI IMG/M metagenome (GOLD analysis project Ga0247844, IMG submission 192421) | Freshwater microbial communities from meromictic Lake La Cruz, Castile-La Mancha, Spain - LaCruzMarch201714.5m_1 | ecosystem: Environmental > Aquatic > Freshwater > Lake | place: Spain: Castile-La... | reverse complement strand
GGGAATTTTTTTGCCTTTAAAATTCAAGGGGCCCATTTATCTCAGCACAAGCGGGCCCTTTTATCTAAGCGACATCGCGCCGTGGGAGCAACAACCCTCTACGCCAACGCTACAAACTCATTATCTAACGCTTCGGCATGTTCATCGACAGTGTCGGCATCAGTGACCTTCACACGCTTTTTATGTCCTACAAATTATCTTACTGTCGTACACAATACGGCAGTAGGAACAAATACAGATTTTTGTGTCATGAAATACGATGCAAAATGTGAGGGTGCTGCTTGTCCTTTGCCAAGCGGCAGCGCGCCCGGAGTTAATGCGACAGCAACTTCAACAATGGCGGGTACTCCTTGGGTAAATATTACCCAAACAAATGCGATCTTGGCCTGTAGCAATTTAGGAGCAGGATATGCACTCATGACTAATCCTGAATGGATGACGATTGCTCGCGATGTCGAACAAGTGGCAACAAATTGGTCAAATGGTGGAGCAGGAAGTGGTGTTTTGGTAAGAGGGCATAGTGATAATAATCCCACCAATGCTCTCGCTGCCTCAACAGATGATGATCCTTACAATGGAACAGGAAATAATTCAGGAGAGGCCGCAAATTTAGGTTGGGAACAAAGAAGGACACTCAATCTTAGTAACGGAGGTGTCATTTGGGATTTTGCAGGAAACGTTTGGCAATGGGTAAATTGGCAAGTCACTCCCGCAAATAAAGCTTATGTTTCAGCAGATGGTGCTCCCGTAGGTGCATGGAAAAATTTTTCAGCTCTCGATATGAAAATTACTTCCTCGGATGAAATGAAACCTGAAACTTGGCAATCCTATTTTACAACGCTTACAGGAAATGAAGGAATAGGTCAGTATTATGCTGGTCTTAATTCTTCGGGTGGCGCTGTGCGTCGTGGTGGTTATTGGAACTCTGTTGCGGGTGCCGGTGCGTTCGCGCTCAATTTGAACGATTTGTCCGGCAGTTCGGCTTCGTACGTTGGCTTTCGCTGCGTTTTTCACCCGTGATTTAAAAAAATGGAAATGGGATGGGATGATTTTTTTAAAAATTGTCCAAAATTATTACTTATTCTTTGCGGCCCTGTTTCATCATGAATTGAGGATAACATTTTACATGGAAAAAATTTTGTAGGAAGAATTTCTTATTACATTCATCTGAAAGAGTTTTCACTGCAGGAAATAAGTGAGTTCTGGAAAAAAATACCTCTTCGTTCTATTGATAAAATAAAACTCGCTAATTTAACCGGTGGTATTCCAAAGTATCTAGAGCTCATTAATCCCAAAATCTCGGCCGATGCAAAAATTAGTGAAGATGTGATTGATGAAGATTTTTTTGCTAAAATTATTAAAATCGAAATTTGAGTTGTTGTATTTTAAAACAATGAGACCTTCTAATCCCACCCAATAACGTGGTAACCCTTTTCGCTGAGACACTGATTGACGTACGCATGTTTAACTTCGTCGGGGGAAAGTGCTCCTGCCGCCCCACCGCCGACGCCACCAATGGCCGCACCCTGAAAGGCACCTCGGCCTAAGTTGCCTGTAAAAATCCCTGCAACGGCCCCCATCGCGCCTCCAATGATGGCGCCAGCGCCGGCCCCTTTCGCAATTTTTTTGCCTTTTCCACTTTTGACATATTCATCTGCCTCGGCCATGCAAACATCAATATCGTTTTGGCCTTTTTCTTTTCCAACCTTTTTAAGTTTTGCATTTGGATAAAGAACTGGCTTCGAAGCACAAGCGTTCATTAAAACGATGAAAGCAAGGAAAAAAAGTTTATTGATCATAAATCACCTTTGATATTTCATTGTAATTTAAGATGGTTATAAAAAAATAGGAAGAAAAATAATCTTGACGCGACGCAGTATCACTTGGTATAGTTATGCTGAGTGGATAAATTCTTTCACTCTCGACAATTTTTTTCTCGTGCTTAAAGTGCTCTTTTGTTAATACCAACCCCAAAAAAGAAATAGTTGCCGTGAAATTAATTAGTTGTCGCTTGATGCCGTGCGGGTTATAATAATTTTCGCTGTTGAGGCCAATAAAAAATATGATTTACCAACGTACACTTTCAAAAAAAGTTTCAGTGACGGGTCTAGGAATACATTCTGGACGCAAGGTCACGATGAATCTTCACCCAGCTGAAGCTGGATTTGGTGTGCAGTTTAAGCGTACCGATTTAGTTAATGCAGATTTACTTAAAGCGACGGCCCACACTGTGGGAGTAACTGAAAATAATACGACATTGGGTAATGGCTTAAATTCAATTCATACAGTTGAACATCTTCTCGCCGTTTTTTATGGTTTGGGAATAAATAATGTTTACTGTGAGATTAATGGCCCTGAAGTTCCAATCATGGATGGCTCTGGCGCTTCATGGGTTTTTCTCCTGAAAGAGACTGGTATCTCTACACTGTCTTCATCAAAGAAATTTTTAGTAGTTCTTGAGCCAGTCGAAGTTGCGGTTGAAGATAAATGGGCCCGCATTGAACCTTGCACACGTTTAGTGATCGATTCAACAATTATTTTTGCTCATCCTATGATTAAAGAGCAAAGACGTTGTTTTGAGTTTACATGTGATAATTTTATTAATGATATTTCACGTGCGCGGACTTTTGGTTTTGTTCGTGACTTTGATGCGCTTAAAGAGCGTGGCCTTATTAAGGGCGGCTCTCTCGATAATGCTATTGTTCTTGATGATTTTAAAGTTGTGAATGCTGAAGGTTTGCGTTTTGAAGATGAATTTGTTCGGCACAAAATTCTTGATACGATGGGTGATATAAGTTTGCTTGGCCACGAAGTAGCTGGGCGTATTACGACTTATAAAGCTGGGCATCGCATTCATAATCTTTTATGTCGTAAACTTTTAGAAACAACTTCTGCTTACCAAATTGTTTCTGCCACGAATCTTCATCATGAAACAATTAAAGCTTTTGAATTATCACCTTCACTTTCAACTCGCCTCGTTTAACTAAGGTCTTTCATGAACACCCAGTCATTGATCGTTGGAATACACTCCATTGCAGAAGCACTTAATAATCCTGAAAGAAAATTTTGGAAAATTCTAGGAACGAAAGAAGGACTTTCTGAATTAAAAAAACGTGCAGGAAAAAATTGGGAGAAGGCCGAAGTGCAACAACTTCTCCCACACGATTTTCAACAGGAATCTCAAAAACTTTATAAAGAACATGATTTTGAATATCAGCGCATTGTTTCTGGTGTTCTTCTTGTTTGTGGTGCTCTTCCCGATTTGGATCTTTCTTGGATTACGAGTAAATTACAAAAGGGTGAAAAATTGCGTCTGCTTTGCTTAGATCAAGTGACTGATGTTCATAATGCAGCTGCAATTTTTCGTACTGCCGCTTTTTATGGCGTGAGTGCAATTATTATTTCTGCAAAAGGAAATTTTGGTCGTAGCCCCTCTTTTGCTCGAATTGCCTCTGGTTCCCTTGAGCACGTTCGTCTTATTCAGAGTGCATCACTTCCGCGCGCGCTCTCATCATTAAAAGAAAAAAATGTCGCCTGTGTTGGCTTAAGTGAGCATAGCGATTCTACTTTCAGCGGATCATTGGCAGGCGAGGGGGGAATTTGCTTAGTTCTTGGTGCAGAAGATAAAGGATTATCTAACGCCGTTGAAAGAATTTTAGATTTTCGAGTGGCATTAGAAGCTCTCGGGCCGATTAAAACACTCAACGTTTCAGTTGCAGCTGCGTTGGCCATGGAAAAATTCATAAAATAAAGCGAAAAATAATTTCCACACACAAAAAGTCTTGATTTTGGATATCCGAACGTTTATAAAACTTGTTCAACATCTTTATGGTGTTTGGGCTGGCCTAGCTCAGTTGGTAGAGCAACGGTTTTGTAAACCGTCGGTCGTAGGTTCGATTCCTATGGCCAGCTCCAGTTTGTTTTTTTTTGGGTGAGATTGCCGAGTGGCCAAAGGCATCAGACTGTAAATCTGACGGTGTATACCTTCGGTGGTTCGAATCCACCTCTCACCACCAAAAATATGATGTGTGCGGGCGTAACTCAGTTGGTAGAGTGCAACCCTTCCAAGGTTGATGTCGCAAGTTCGAAACTTGTCGCCCGCTCCATTTTTTGGCTCTCGTAGCTCAGTGGTAGAGCACTCCCTTGGTAAGGGAGAGGTCGCGGGTTCAATCCTCGCCGAGAGCTCCATTTTAACTTGTCAGTGCCCATTACTTATTGGATACTGCAAAAACTGATTTGATATAAAAAACTAGCTTGCGAACTACAAGGAGACCAGAATATGGCTAAGGAAAAATTCGACAGAAGTAAACCCCACGTAAACATCGGAACAATTGGTCACGTTGACCATGGTAAGACGACATTGACTGCAGCGATCACGATGGTGATGGCGAAGAAAAATGGCGGCGGTGATGTAAAAAAATATGATCAGATTGATTCTGCTCCCGAAGAAAAAGCGAGAGGTATTACGATCAATACAGCTCACGTTGAATATCAAACGAAAGCTAGGCACTACGCTCACGTAGATTGCCCTGGACACGCCGACTACGTAAAAAACATGATTACCGGTGCTGCTCAAATGGACGGCGGTATTTTAGTGGTTTCAGCTGGTGACGGCCCGATGCCTCAGACACGTGAACACATTCTCCTTGCTCGTCAAGTAGGTGTTCCATCACTCGTTGTTTATATGAACAAAGTAGATCAAGTAGATGATCCAGAATTGCTTGAACTTGTTGAATCAGAGATTCGCGATCTTCTTACTCAGTACGGTTTTCCTGGCGACGAGATTCCTATAATTGCAGGTTCTGCGCTAGCAGCTTCTGAAGAAAGAAATCCAGAGATTGGAGAAAATTCAATTTTAAAATTGATGGAAGCAGTAGATAGCTACATCCCAACTCCAGTACGTGCTCTTGACAAAGATTTTTTGATGCCTGTTGAAGATGTGTTTTCGATTTCTGGTCGTGGAACAGTTATCACAGGAAGAGTAGAGCGTGGTATTGTGAAAGTGGGCGAGGAAGTCGAGATTATCGGTATTCGTGAAAAACAAAAGACAGTTATCACTGGTGTTGAAATGTTCCGAAAGCTTTTGGATCAAGGTCAAGCTGGCGACAACGTAGGTCTTTTACTTCGTGGAACGAAGAGAGAGGACGTAGAAAGAGGTCAGTGCGTAGTGAAGCCTGGCTCAGTTAATCCTCATAAAAAATTCCGCTGCGAAGTTTATATTTTAACAAAAGAAGAAGGCGGACGTCACACTCCGATTTTCAAAGGTTACAGACCACAATTTTACTTCAGAACAACTGACGTAACAGGATCAGTAACATTGAATGAAGGTGTTGAAATGATCATGCCAGGTGATAATACATCATTCGGAGTTGAGTTAATTGCTCCAGTAGCGATGGAAAAAGGTCTTCGTTTTGCGATTCGCGAAGGTGGACGCACGATCGGAGCGGGTACAGTTAGTGAGATTACAGAATAATTAATTACCAGCATTAGAAATGGGCCGGTCATACGATCGGCCCTTTTTTTAGTGGGCGTATAGCTCCAACGGTAGAGCGGCTGATTCCAAATCAGTAGGTTACAGGTTCGAATCCTGTTGCGCCCGCCAAAAAATAAATAAATGCTTTGAGTTGTTTTACCAAATAAAACAGTTTATAAACAGCTAGACAAATCTCATCAAATTGCCATATAAGAGTGGCTTTTAAAACTTAAAGGTATAATTATGTCCATTTTAAAAATTGAGGACAAGAAGAAGTGGCTTAATGCTTTCCTTGCGCTCGCAAGCGTTATTATTGCATTCGTTGCAATGAGATTCTTTGCGCAAATTGCAGAATGGTTTGATCTAGAAGCGAAGATTAGTAATTTGACAATAATGTTTCAAGGTTTAGGCGTTCTTGTTGGCTTGGGTTCCTTTTTGTTTGCAGTCCGACATGAACAGCTGATGACTTATCTTGATGAAGTTTACGCTGAACTTATTAAGGTAATTTGGCCTGAGCAAGATTCAACAATAAAACTTACGATTGGAATCATTATTGGGACAGTATTAATGAGTGGGATTTTTGTGTTGGTTGATTTTATTTTCAGCAAACTTTTGAGTTTAATTTACTAATTTATTTGGATGTTCACATGACAGAAAATCATAGCGAAAATTTTGAAACTGATTTACCTACGGGTGACGAGGTTTCAAGCAAGCCAATTGAATTAAAATTTCAATGGTTCGTGGCACGCACATTAACGGGGCAAGAAGGAAAAGTATCAAAAGCTTTAAAAGAGCGCATTCTTAATTATAAGATGAGCGAATATTTTGCTGACATTCTTATTCCAGAAGAAACTGTTGTGACGAACGTCAATGGAAAAAAGAAAACAACAAAGAAGAAATTTTTCCCAGGTTATGTCTTGATAAAAATGGTTATGAATGATAAGACATGGCACCTTGTGAAGAATACTGACAAGATTACCGGTTTCGTGGGTACCTCTTCTGATAAACCGTCTCCCATCACTGATGAAGAAGCGGCTTATATGACAAATCAGATGCAAGAAGGATACAAGAAGCCTCGTGCAAATATTAACTTCTCCGAAGGAGAAACAGTTAAGGTTATCGAGGGTCCGTTTGCTTCATTTGTAGGTACTGTTGAAAACGTAAGTGATAAAGGCAAAGTAAAAGTAAACGTTTCAATTTTTGGTAGACCGACTCCTGTGGAATTAGATTTCTCACAAGTAGAAAAGGTCTCTTAAGGTTTCTGGAGTAATATATGGCAAAAAAAGTAACTGGTTTTATTAAATTGCAAATCCCTGGTGGAAAGGCAAATCCATCTCCCCCAATTGGCCCAGCACTTGGTCAAAAGGGTGTCAATATCATGGAATTCTGTAAGGCATTCAATGCAAAGACGCAGAAGGATCCTGGAGTAATGCTTCCAACGATCATTACTGTTTACTCTGACAGATCGTTTACGTTTATTACAAAGACCCCACCTGTTGCTTATCTTGTAAAAGATAAGATGAAAATTGAAAGCGGCTCAAAGAAGCCGGGTCATGAAGTTGCTGGTAAAATCTCTAAAAAAGTTGTAGAGGATATCGCTAAAATTAAAGAACCAGATATAACCGCTGCATCTTCAGAGGCTGGGCGTAGAACAGTGGAAGGTTCCGTACGTTCTATGGGAATTAAGTTAGATTATTAAAATTATTATTAACGGGAGATTCAGCAATACTGGATCGTAGGAACCGGGAGAAATTATGAGTGGTAAAAAATATCTTGCTTCACTCGCAAAAGTTGATACTGCAAAAAAATATGCTATCGACGATGCATTGAAGCTTTTAAAAGAAGTGTCATTCGCTAAATTTGATGAAACTGTAGATGTAGCGTTTCGACTTGGTGTAGATCCTCGACATGCAGACCAAATGGTAAGAGGAGCGATTGCGCTTCCTGCTGGAACAGGTAAAACTGTTCGAATTGCTGTTATCGCACCTCCTGATAAAGTAGCAGAAGCTGAAAAAGCAGGAGCTGACGTTGCCGGCGGCGATGATCTTATTGCAAAAATTGCTGGTGGTTGGCTTGAGTTTGATCGTGTGATTGCTACTCCTGATATGATGGGGAAAATCGGACGTATTGGACGAGTTCTTGGACCACGTGGGCTTATGCCTAACCCGAAGCTCGGTACTGTAACTGTTGAGGTTGGTAAAGCCGTAGCAGAGCAAAAAGCAGGTAAAGTTGAATATCGCACAGAAAAAAGCGGTATTGTTCATGTTTTAATTGGTAAAAAGTCTTTCGATGTTGAAAAACTTCGCGCAAATTTTAATGCATTAATGGTGGCCATTAATCGTGCAAAACCCGCGAGTGCGAAAGGCGTTTATTTAAAATCGATAACACTTAGTACAACAATGAGCCCCGGTGTTAAAATTGACACTTTTGAGGCTTCAAATATTATTTAGTTTGTTGGGGTTGAAGAAGGCAGGTACTCAAGCAAAGAGGTAAAGCCAGCCGGAAATCTCCCTCCTCAAAAAAAAAGGAGGTATGCCTATGCTTAAGCGTACGGAAAAAGAAGAAATTGTCAAAAATTTAAAAGCTGATATCGAGAGGTCTCAGGGTATTTTTTTGACAAACCTTATCGGAATTCCTGCAAATGATGCAGTTCAGGTGAGGCGAAATGTTAGAAACGCAAAAGGGAAGTTAGTTGTTGCTCGGAACACTCTTTTCATAAGAGCGGCAAAGGGAACTTCAAGCGAAAAACTTTTTGAAGGACTAAAAGGCCCAAGTGCTGTTGCTTTTGCATTTGAAGATGCAGCCGCTGTCGCGAAATCACTCAAAGATTCCGGAAAGGATCTTGAGCTTGTGACTTTAAGAGGCGGAATGTTGAATGGGGAAGTCTTAAACAAGGCTCAAGTTGCACAACTTGCCAATCTCCCTTCACGTGATCAAATGCTTGCTACATTACTTGCAACATTTAATGCACCAATTTCTGCTTTTGTTAGAGTTCTTGATGAAATCAAGAACAAGAAAGAACTTGAAACTGGCGCAGCACAAGCTTAATTATTAGTTAATTTAAAATTTTAAGGAGTTAAATATGAGTATTACGAATGAACAACTAATTGAACATGTATCAAAAATGTCTGTACTTGACCTTGCAAACTTGGTGAAGACATTAGAAGAAAAATTTGGCGTTTCTGCTGCTCCTGTTGCTGTTGCCGGTGCTGCTGCTGCTCCAGTTGCTGAAGCACAAACTGAATTCTCCGTTGTTCTATTAAGCGGCGGTGATAAAAAGATTAACGTTATTAAAGAAGTTCGCGCTGTAACTGGTCTTGGTTTGAAAGAAGCTAAAGATCTTGTTGAAGCTGCAACTGATGCTGCTCCAAAAGCTATTAAAGAAGCTTTAAATAAAGCAGATGCTGAAGAACTTAAGAAAAAGTTCGAAGCTGCAGGCGCTAAGGTCGCTCTTAAATAATTATTAAGGTAGCGAATAGTGTTAAGTGACTGATAGTATGATTTATTAAGGTATGGAGCCGTACAACGTCTCCATACCTTTTTGCGTTTAAAATTTTATCTGAAAGTGAACAGGAGATCTTGATATGGCTCAGGTTTTTGCCCCTAACGAATGGTACCGCAAGAATTTTTCAAAGACTCCTCCAGTAATGGATACACCCCCTTTGATGATGTTGCAGATGAACTCATACGAGGAGTTTTTGCAGAAGGATATATCTCCTGCGAAAAAGAAGGATGTAGGCCTACAGGCCGTCTTCAAATCTATTTTTCCCATTTTTGATTTTAATAAAACTGTTTCTTTAGAGTTTGTAAGTTATTCTCTCGAGGAACCTAAATATACAGTAAAAGAATGTCGTCAAAGAGGACTTTCTTTTGAATCGCCTCTTAAAGTTGTTGTTCGCCTGGTCTTTTTTGACGTCACTGTCGATAAGGATGGCAATGAACAACGAACTGTTAATTCTATAAAAGAACAGGAAGTTTATCTTGGGAATATTCCTTTGATGGCAGAAACCGGTTCTTTTGTTTATAACGGCACAGAAAGAGTTATTGTTTCTCAGCTCCATCGCTCACCCGGTATTGTTTTCGAGCACGATGGCGGTAAGAAGCACTCGAGTGGTAAATTGCTCTATTCTGCGCGCATTATCCCGCATCGTGGATCGTGGTTGGATTTTGAGTTTGATCATAAAAATATTCTTTTTGCTCGTATTGATCGCAAAAGGAAAATCCACGCCACCGTTTTATTTAAAGCGATGGGTTATTCCACTTCAGATTTGCTCTCCATGTTTTATGCGATGGAAACAATTAAATTTAAAAAAGATGGTTTTACACGCAGCTTAGATTTAGATCTCCTAATTGGAACAAGGGCCACTGCGGATATTTTAGATCCAAAGTCTGGTGAAGTACTTGTGAAATTGGGCAAAAAATTTAGCAAAGGCTCTATTAGCAAAATTCAAAATGCTGGCCTTAAAGATATTCCGGCAGAGCTAGATGAAGTTGTCGGCAAAGTTGTTTCATCCGATATCTATGATGAAAACACTGGTGAAGTTCTTTGCATGGCGAACGAAGCACTCTCTGAAGAAAAAATTCATGATCTTATGCAGGCAGGTGTGAAATCAGTTGATGTGTTATACATCGACATGGTGAATTTTGGCGATCAGATTAGAAATACATTACTTTTAGATAAGACTGATTCCAAGGAAGATGCTCTTATTAAAATTTTTGAAAGACTACGCCCAGGGGAACCTCCAACAGTTGAGGCATCTGAGCAACTCTTCAACAGTTTGTTCTTTGATAAAGATAAATATGATTTATCTCGTGTCGGAAGAATGAAGATTAATTATAAATTTAATCTCAATATTCCAGTCGAAAATACTGTAATCACCAAAGACGATATTGTCACTACCGTTAAATATCTTGTTGAATTAAACAATGGAAAAGGCAAAGTAGACGATATCGACCATTTAGGTAATCGACGCGTTCGTGCCGTTGGTGAACTTCTTGAAAATCAATTCCGTGTTGGACTTGTTCGCATGGAAAGAGCCGTCAAAGAAAGAATGGCCATTCAAGAAATTGAAACAATGATGCCATACGATCTTGTTAATCAAAAACCTGTTGCAGCAGCTGTTAAAGAATTTTTCGGCTCGTCTCAGCTTTCACAGTTTATGGATCAAACAAACCCGCTTTCAGAAGTGACTCACAAGCGTCGTTTGTCAGCTCTTGGGCCCGGTGGTCTCACTCGTGAGAGAGCTGGTTTTGAAGTTCGAGACGTTCATGGAACCCACTACGGTAGAATGTGCCCAGTGGAAACCCCAGAAGGACCAAACATTGGTTTGATTACTTCTCTTGCAACTTTTGCGCGTGTTTCAGAATACGGTTTTATTGAAACTCCATATCAAGTTGTCAATGAAGATGGGTCCCTTAAAAAAGACGTAAAATATTTTTCTGCTTTTGAAGAAGAAGGGAAAATTATTGCTCAAGCAAATCATGCTTTCATCAAAGAAGGCCGAGTTTCTGGTGAACACATTCCGGCCCGTGTTGCCGGTGAATTTGCTCTTGTTCGCGCTGAAGATGTTCAATTAATGGACGTTTCACCCGCGCAGATGATTTCAATTGCAACTTCATTAATTCCATTCCTTGAGCACGATGACGCTAACCGTGCCTTGATGGGATCTAATATGATGAGGCAAGCTGTTCCCGTGGTAAGAACCGATGCACCATTGGTTGGAACAGGTATTGAAAGCACAATTGCTCGCGACTCTGGAGCAATTCTTTTTGCAAAAAATAATGGAAAAGTTATTTTCGTTGATTCAAATAGAATTGTAATTCAAAAAGATTCTTTTGAAGAAGGCGAGTCTGGTGTTGAAGTTTATAAGTTAGTTAAGTATCAGCGCACTAACCAGAACACCTGTAATAACCAAAAAGCCCTCGTAAAAGAAGGCGATAAAGTTAAGGCGGGTCAAGTTATTGCCGATGGCCCTGCAACTCATTTTGGAGATTTAGCCCTTGGACAAAACGTGCTTGTCGCGTTCATGCCGTGGGGTGGTTACAATTACGAAGATTCAATTCTCATTAATGAAAACATTCTCGCAAAAGATGTTTTTACTTCAGTTCACATTGAGAGTTTTGAAGTTGAAGCTCGTGATACAAAACTTGGAAAAGAAGAAATCACACGTGACATTCCAAACGTAAGTGAAGAAGCTTTAAAAGATTTAGATGAAGCAGGGATTATACGCATAGGTGCGATTGTAAAACCTGGCGACGTCATGGTTGGAAAAATCACTCCAAAAGGTGAGACACAATTATCTCCAGAGGAAAAACTTTTAAAAGCTATTTTTGGTGATAAAGCTGGTGATGTAAAAGATACGTCTTTGCGGGTTCCTTCTACTGTTCGTGGAACTGTTGTAGATGCACGTGTTTATACGCGTGAAGGTGTTGAACTTGATCCACGTTCAAAAGATATTATTGATCACGAGACAACACTCCTTCGAAGAGACGAGCGTATTGAGATTAAGGCCATTCAAGTTTCAGCTATCCAAAAGATTGCGAAACTTTTAAAAGGCGCAAAAACAACCGATAAACTTATTTCTGAAGATGGTTCAATGGAACTTCTTCCAAAGGGTGTTGATATCAGTATCGAAATACTGTCATCAATTCCATTTGAATTGATTGGATATTTGCCTCTTGAAGCTTCTTTAGAAGAAAAACTTGGTGAAATTTTCGCTGATGTTCGTAATAGAATTAATCGTGTACGAACCAAAACAAACGAAGAGATTGCAAAGTTACACAGAGGGGATGAATTGCCACCTGGTGTAATTAAAAAAGTTATTGTTTACATTGCGATCAAGAGAAAACTTCAGCCTGGTGATAAAATGGCCGGTAGGCACGGAAACAAAGGTGTTATTTCAAACGTACTCCCTGTTGAAGACATGCCTTATTTGGCCGATGGAACTCCAGTAGATCTAGTTTTAAATCCTCTCGGTGTTCCTTCACGTATGAATATTGGTCAGCTGCTTGAATTGCATCTTGGTTGGGCAGGCCGTGGCTTAGGTGAAAAGATTAAAGCTTTGATGGAAGAACAAAAAGAAATTCATGAAATCAAAGATTTTATCCTCGCTATCTATAAAACGGATGAAGTCAAAGAATGGTTGAAGAAGGCGAGCGATGAACGTGTGCGCGAAGTTGCAGAGCAACTTGCGACAGGTGTTCGTTTCTCTACCAACGTTTTTGATGGTGCCTCTGAAAATGATATTGAAGAAATGTTTGCCCTTGCTGATCTTGATATTAGCGGTAAAACAACTCTCTTTAATGGAGTGACTGGTGATGCTTTTGCTGAAGATGTAACTGTTGGAACAATGTACATGCTGAAGTTGCACCACTTGGTTGACGAAAAAATTCACGCTCGTTCTACAGGCCCTTACTCACTTGTGACTCAACAACCTTTGGGCGGTAAAGCACAATTTGGGGGTCAGCGTCTTGGGGAAATGGAAGTGTGGGCACTTGAAGCTTATGGAGCAGCTTATACGTTACAAGAATTTTTAACTGTAAAATCTGATGATGTTATTGGCCGTACACGAATGTATGAGTCGATCGTTAAAGGTGAACAGGTTCTTGAACCAGGGCTTCCAGAATCTTTTAATGTGTTAATCAGAGAGCTTCAAGCACTTTGCTTGGATGTGAAGCTTGAAGAAAGCACTGATGAAGAAGCAAACAATATCAACCAGTAAGAATAAGCCCTCTGGGCGATACATAAAAAGGAGCTTGGCTCTATGAAAGATCTTTTGAATTTTTTTGACAAACCCAAAGATCCCATCAGCGTAGAAGCTGTTTCTATTAAAATGGCTTCCCCTGATACCATTAGAGAGTGGTCTTTTGGTGAGGTTAAAAAACCTGAAACGATAAATTATCGAACTTTTAAACCTGAAAGAGATGGTCTTTTTTGTGCTAAAATTTTTGGGCCAATAAAAGATTACGAATGTATTTGTGGTAAGTATAAACGAATGAAACACCGTGGTGTCGTTTGTGAAAAATGCGGTGTAGAAGTAACTCTTTCAAAAGTAAGGCGAGAGCGTTGTGGTCATATCGAGTTGGCCACTCCTGTGGCGCATATTTGGTTTTTACGATCTCTCCCTTCACGCTTGGGTGCTTTGCTAAATCTTACTCTTAAAGAACTTGAAAAAGTTCTTTATTATGAAGCTTACGTTGTAACTCGATCAGCGACTAATGATCAATCTGGTGGTCTTGATGTTGGCCGTGTAATTTCCGAGCAACAATTTCATGAACTAAAAGATGCAGGCGTCGATTTCGAAGCTGGAATGGGTGGCGAAGTTGTTAAAGAAATGCTTAAGCGCATCGATCTTGATACAGAAAATAAAAAACTGCGCAAGGGGTTACAAACTGTTTCTACAGAGATGGCGCGTACAAAAATTGTAAAACGCTTAAAAGTTGTTGAAGCAATTCTTAAATCTACGAATAAGTGCGAATGGTTTATGATGGACGTGATTCCAGTCCTTCCACCAGATCTTCGCCCACTTGTTCCTCTTGAAGCTGGCCGATTTGCTACATCAGATCTTAACGATCTTTATCGTCGTGTGATTAATAGAAATAATCGTCTTAGACGTCTTAAGGAACTCAATGCTCCTGAGATAATTATAAGAAACGAAAAGCGCATGCTTCAGGAAGCTGTAGATGCACTTTTTGATAACGGTAGACGCGGTAAAGTTTTTACTGGCGCAAACAAGCGACCGCTTCGATCGTTATCTGATATGCTTAAAGGTAAACAAGGACGTTTTCGTCAAAACTTACTCGGTAAGCGCGTCGACTATTCTGGTCGTTCGGTTATCGTTGTGGGCCCAAATCTTCGCTTGCACCAATGTGGTCTTCCTAAGCTTATGGCCCTGGAGCTTTTCAAGCCTTTTATCTATAATAAATTAATTGAAAAAGGACATTGCACAACCATTAAGGTTGCTAAAAAGATGGTTGATCAGCAAAAGCAAGAAGTTTGGGATATTTTAGAGGAAGTTGTTAAAGAACATCCAGTTCTTTTAAACCGCGCTCCAACCCTACATCGTCTTGGTATTCAAGCTTTTGAACCAATTCTTATTGAAGGTAAAGCTATTCAACTTCATCCTCTCGTCTGTACAGCGTTTAACGCTGACTTCGACGGTGACCAAATGGCCGTTCACGTTCCTCTTTCTCTCGAAGCGCAGGTTGAGTGTCGAGTTTTAGCAATGTCTACAAACAATATACTTTCACCTAAAGATGGAACTCCGATTATCGTTCCATCCCAAGATATTGTACTTGGTTTGTATTACATGTCACGTATTCGCCCATTTGCACCTGGGTACGGTAAGATTTTTTCTTCTGTTGCCGAGGCGCAATTTGCATATCATACAGGAAACCTGCATTTACAAGCTCCGGTAAAAGTCAGAATTAACGAGCAGCTCATTGAGACAACAGTCGGCCGGACTTTTATTTATGATGTTTGTCCAAAATGTTTAAACTACTCCGATATTAATAAAATCCTAGACAAAAAGAGTCTTGGGCGTTTAATCGATGCGACGTATAGGCGTGGGACAGAAAAAGATACTGTGCTTTTAGCCGATGCGATCATGCGTTTGGGATATGAGTATGCGACCAAAGCGGGAATTTCAATTAACATTCACGATATGATTATTCCGAAAGAGAAAGTCAGCATTTTAAAAGAATCCTATGGTGAAGTTGATAAAATTACAGAAGAGTATAACGAAGGATCAATCACTGATGGTGAACGTTATAACAAAATTGTTGACGTTTGGGCGCAAACTAACGAGCGTCTGTCTAAAGTGATGATTGAGCGTATTTCTACGCAAACATTTACAAATGACAAAGGTGAGACTTTAAAAGCACCTTCCTTTAATGCTCTTTTCATGATGGCGGATTCTGGAGCGCGGGGATCTGTTACTCAGATGAGACAGCTTGCAGGGATGAGAGGCTTGATGGCAAAACCATCTGGCGAGATCATTGAAACTCCGATTACATCTAACTTTCGCGAAGGATTAGACGTTCTTCAGTACTTTTCATCTACGCACGGAGCTCGTAAAGGTTTGGCGGATACAGCTCTTAAAACGGCTAACTCTGGTTATTTAACTCGTCGTCTTGTTGACGTTGCTCAGGATGGTATTATTCGCGGTGAAGATTGCGGAGCAACGGATGGAATTATTTTAACGTCTCGGATTGAAGCTGGTGAGGTTGTTGAGCACGTAAGCGAACGTGTCATGGGCCGTGTAGCCGCTTCTGCGGTTATTACTCGTGACGGACATGAGCTTTTCCCTCGCAATAATCTTTTCACAGAAGCAGATTTACCGATTCTTAAAAAGAACGAAATTGACCAGATTAAGGTTCGCTCTGTTCTTACTTGTGAAGAGAAGCATGGCTTTTGTGCAAGTTGCTTTGGGCGTGACCTTGCTCGAGGTAAAATGGTAAGTATTGGTGAAACTGTAGGTATTATTGCTGCTCAATCAATTGGTGAACCTGGAACTCAGCTCACGATGAGAACCTTCCACGTTGGGGGAACAGCAACTACCGGTGCGCAAATTAATAAAACCGAAGTAAAAACTGCGGGGACTATTGGATTTGATAACGTAAAAGTCGTTACGAACCGTGAAGGTCAAACGATTATTATGAGTAAAAACGGTGAGATCATTATTAAATCTGATCAAGGCGTTGAAAAAGAAAGATATCCAGCAATTTATGGAGCACGCTTATTTTTTAAAGAAGGCGATCGTGTTTCTGTAGGGGATAGGATTTTAGAATGGGATCCATTTGCAATTCCAATTCTTACTGAAGTTGCGGGTACGGTTTCTTTTGAAGATATTATTGTCGGTAGTACAATTACAGAGCAAGTTGATGCTGTAACTGGCCTCACTCACCGTGTAGTTGTTGAATCAAAAGATCCTGCATTCCAACCACGAATTGTTATTTTAGGTGCTGATGGAAAACCACAAATTGTGCCTGGAACCAAGCGTCTCGCGATTTATCGTATTCCGATTGGCTCTAACATTATGGTTGCCGAAGGTGATTCTATTGGCGAAGGTGATCCAATAGTAAAAGTCCAACGTGAAACAACAAAAACAAAAGACATTACTGGTGGTCTTCCACGTGTTGCAGAACTTTTCGAAGCAAGGAAACCTGCCAATGCTGCTCAGATTGCAGACGTTTCTGGGGTTGTTGAATTTGGCCCAGAGCTTCGTGGGAACCGAAGAATTATCATAAAACCAGAAGATGGTTCAGAGTCTGTTGTTTATACTGTTCCTAAAGGTCGGTACGTTATTGTGAACGAAGGAGACTTTATTCGTGCTGGAGATCCTATTATGGATGGCCCAAGTAACCCACACGATATTTTACGAGTTATGGGTATCAAAGCGCTCGCTCGCTATATTGTTGATGAGATACAAGAGGTCTATCGCTTACAGGGTGTGCGTATTGATGATAAGCACATCGAAGTTATTGTGAGCCAGATGCTTAAAAAGGTCGAAGTCCTTGATGCTGGTGATACGACATTTATTGTTGGTGATTCTGTAACGAAAGCAGAATTAGTAGCTGCCAACTTAGAGATGAAGAAAAATGGTGAGCGACCAGCAGAGGCGCGACCACTTCTCTTAGGGATTACTAAAGCATCTCTTACAACAGAGTCATTCATATCAGCTGCATCTTTCCAAGAAACAACGAAAGTTCTTACCCAGGCTGCGCTTGAAGGGAAAATTGACGTCCTTCGCGGTCTGAAAGAAAACGTGATTATGGGACGATTAATTCCTGCGGGTAGTGGTATAGCTCGATATAGAGGTTTTGATGCTTCGACAGGCGACGAAGATCGTGTTGAGGACGCTGTGAATTTGAGTTTTTAAAATAACTTGTAAAGCTCGTTTGTCTATGTTAGACAAACGAGCTATATATTCAGAACGAAGAGTTTTGTTCTAGGAGTTTTTGAATGCCAACGATTAATCAATTAGTGCGAAAAGGTAGAGTGGAAAACGTTATTAAAACTAAAGCACCTGCTTTAAAGGCGTGTCCACAAAGACGAGGTGTTTGTGTTCGTGTTTATACGACAACACCAAAAAAACCTAACTCTGCTTTAAGAAAAGTATGCAGAGTGAAGTTGACCAGTGGTTTTGAAGTGACTTCTTACATTGGTGGAGAAGGACACAATCTTCAAGAGCACTCTATTGTTCTTGTGAGAGGAGGAAGGGTAAAAGATCTTCCTGGGGTTCGTTATCACACAGTCAGAGGAGCTCTAGATGCCTCTGGTGTTGAAAAGAGAAGACAGAGTCGTTCTAAATATGGTGCTAAAAGACCTAAGAAATAATTGAGGATATGTTATGAGCAGAAAGCATAAAGCAGAAGTTAGAGAAGTTCTTCCCGATCCTGTATTTCAAGATATAGTGGTCACTAAATTTGTAAACAGCATCATGGATAGTGGTAAAAAAGCTGTAGCAGAAAAAATCTTCTACGGAGCGATGAAGCTAGTTGAAGAAAAATCTGGCGAAGAAGCAATGAAGGTTTTTAAAAAAGCCTTAAGCAACGTCAAGCCAGCTGTAGAAGTTAAGTCACGCCGGATCGGCGGAGCAACTTATCAAATACCAGTTGAAGTTCGCCCTGCCCGAAGACAGTCACTCGCAATTCGTTGGATGTGCGAGAATGCTGAAGGCCGTGCTGGAAAATCAATGATTGACAGACTCGCTGATGAAATCATGGACGCTGCAAATAATCGTGGTGGTTCAATTAAAAAACGCGAAGATGTTTATAAAATGGCCGAAGCTAACAAAGCTTTTGCTCACCTTAAGTGGTAATTCTTTAAGATAAAAACAGTATGAATCCTTCCCAGCTTGAATGCGTTCGTAATATTGGCATTATGGCGCACATTGACGCTGGGAAGACTACGTTGACTGAGCGTATACTTTTCTATACCGGTAAGACACACAAAATCGGTGAAGTTCATGACGGTACAACCGTTATGGATTGGATGGTGCAAGAGCAAGAGCGCGGGATTACAATTACATCTGCCGCGACAACTTGTCCTTGGAAAAATCACATAATTAATATAATCGATACTCCTGGGCATGTTGACTTCACAATTGAAGTAGAAAGATCGCTGCGAGTGTTGGACGGTGCCATAGGAGTGTTTGATGGGGTTTCCGGTGTGGAGCCACAGTCGGAGACGGTTTGGGCCCAGGCGGACAAATATAATGTTCCTCGCATTGCCTTTGTGAACAAGCTCGATCGAATGGGTGCTGATTTTTTCTTTTGCGTAAATGACATACGAGAAAAACTACATAAAGTAGCAGTGGCTGTTCAAATCCCAATAGGTTCAGAAAATGATTTTCGTGGTATTATTGACCTTTTGGAAATGAAGGCCCTCTTCTTTTCTGAAGACAATCAAGGGGAAACAATTTCCTCTGAAGAAATCCCTGAAGAGTACCAAGAACTTGCGCACGAGAAACGAAATGAGTTGATTGAATCTCTTGCGGATCATGATGATGTTTTTGCAGAAATCTATCTTGCAAGCGAAGAGATTTCTGTTGTTGAAATTAAAAAAGTAATTCGTCGGTCTGTTATTGGGAAAAATTTTATCCCAGTGTTTTGTGGGGCTGCTTTTAAAAATAAAGGTGTTCAACAAGTTCTTGATGGTGTTCTTGATTATCTTCCTTCCCCAGTAGATAGAGGTGAAATCAAGGGCCATAATGCAAAAGATTTTGATGTTGCAGAATTTAGAAAACCCTCTCAAGATGATCTTTTTAGCGCTTTAGCTTTCAAGATAGCATCTGATCCTTTTGTTGGTCTATTGACTTATGTGCGCGTGTATTCGGGTGAAATGAAGGTTGGTCAACAAGTTTATAATCCACATAAGAAAAAGCGAGAAAGGATTGGCAAGATTTTGCAAATGCATGCGAATAAACGTACAGAGTTACCATCTGCTCGCGCAGGAGATATTGTTGCTGTTTTTGGATTAAAAGAAACAGTCACGGGTGAAACAATATGTGCTGAACACAAGCCAATTATTTATGATCTTATGCAGTTTCCCGAGACAGTCATTTCAATTGCAATTGAACCTAAAACCTCTGCCGATGAAAAAAAGCTTGTTGAAACTCTTAATCAACTCAAAATTGAAGATCCTACTTTTGACTATAAAAACAACGCAGAAACGGGCCAATTATTGATCTTTGGAATGGGAGAGTTGCATCTTGATATTATTGCTGATCGCTTAAATCGCGAATTTAAGGTGGGTGTTAATATTGGAAAACCACAAGTATCATACCGTGAAGGTGTGGGTGCGGTAGCTGAAGCAGAAAATAATTATAATCAAGAGATTGCGGGGAAAACTCAATTTGGTCATTGTCGACTTAGAGTTGAAAAGGATTTGGGGCATTCTGGGATTGTTTTTTGTTCGGATGTTCCTAAGCGAAATCTTCCGGAAGAGATTTTTTCAGCTATTGAAAAAAGTGTGCGTGACACTGCTCTTGGAGGAGCGCTTGCTGGCTACCCCTTGATTCATCTTAAAGTGACGCTCTTAGAAGCAAAATACAACGAAGTAGAATCTTCAATTGTCGCTCATAGTATAGCTGCTTCATTTGCATTTAAAGAGGCAGTGAGATCTGCACAGCCCCGTCTGCTTGAGCCTTTGATGGCCCTAGAAGTAATTACCCCTTCCGATTACACTGGAGATGTTGTTTCAGATGTAAATGCGAAACGTGGAAAAATACTTATGATGGGTTACAAGCAAAATAAAGATGTCATTGAAGCAGAGGTGCCCCTTGCTGAAATGTTTGGTTACAGCACTGACCTTCGTTCAAAAACACAGGGACGTGCAAACTTCACAATGACATTTAAAAAATATGAAGAAATGGGAACGAATATTGCGAAATCGGTTCTGGAAAAAAAAGGCATATATATTTAATTTAAAATGATTGGGAGAAAATATGGCTAAGGAAAAATTCGACAGAAGTAAACCCCACGTAAACATCGGAACAATTGGTCACGTTGACCATGGTAAGACGACATTGACTGCAGCGATCACGATGGTGATGGCGAAGAAAAATGGCG
>Ga0247844_1003994_pt1 | contig 20568 bp, 16 predicted proteins | sample LaCtaG_FD_192421 | JGI IMG/M metagenome (GOLD analysis project Ga0247844, IMG submission 192421) | Freshwater microbial communities from meromictic Lake La Cruz, Castile-La Mancha, Spain - LaCruzMarch201714.5m_1 | ecosystem: Environmental > Aquatic > Freshwater > Lake | place: Spain: Castile-La... | reverse complement strand
GATAAAACTCCTGTAAAAGAGCTCTTTACGAATGTAGATTACAAAGATGTCAAAGAACGAAATCATAATCAACTGTCAATCAACTTGTTTTAAGTGGACACTAATGAATTATTAATACAAAAAAATGGAACTCTTTAACCGGAAACAACATTGGGAAAACATCTACCAGACAAAGCAACCAGGGGATGTAAGTTGGTTTCAACCAATTCCTGAGACATCTCTTGATTTCGTAAAATTTTTCAACCTCCCAATAACTGCAAAAATTATTGACATTGGCGGTGGCGACAGTTTTCTGGTCGACCATCTGCTTGGCCTGGGGTATCTCGACATAACGGTTCTTGACATTTCGCAGGCGGCACTTGGGCGAGCAAAACATAGACTGGGTGACCAGGCCGAAAAGGTAAAATGGATAGTACAGGATGCGGCGACATTCTGTCCATCGGAGAAATATGATTTTTGGCACGACCGGGCAGCGTTTCACTTTTTGACACTGGACCAGGAAATTGAAAATTACATTGACGCCGTTCAACGAAGCATTAAGCCTGGGGGTATTTTGGTTATCGGGACTTTTTCACTTCAGGGACCAAAAAAATGCAGCGGAATAGAAATCAAGCAATATTCCGAACATTCTATGTCCGACCGCTTTGGAAAATTTTTTGAAAATGCAACGTGTATCAATATTGACCACAAGACACCTTCCGGCACTATACAGAACTTCGTTTTTTGCAGTTTCAGAAGGCTTCATTAAGCGTTGTGGATAAAAAACTGACATTAATTGACAAAGAAATTCCACGCATCAAACCATAAACAATGATTGCAAATAACAAACTGGACAAATCATTCGGGCCCGTTGGAACCTCCGCCGGGATGATTCTGTTTTTCGCGGGGCTGGTGTTATCCTGCTTCTACTTTTCCGGATTGATTTTGGTTCTGATTGGCGGATTTGTCGGATTCACCTCAACAAGTGCGTTGATTGACGATAATGGCAAACGGGTCAAGTTCTGCAATAACCTATTTGGGATTGTACGAACAGGCAAATGGATCCCGATTGAGCCGTCAATGAAAATCGGCATCAAGGAATCAAATCAAACCTACCGTGCGTTCAGCAGGGGAAATCGTGCTCTTGACATTACCAAAAAAGATTATCGGGTGATTCTGTTTGATTCCGGGAACAGAGAAATCATGCCGTTAAAAAGAACCGATTCACTTGAAGCGGCCAAATTGGAACTTGAAACGATGGGGAATCACCTGGGATTGAACAGGGTCTGACCCGCATTAATTCATAAAGAACTCTAGTGCAATCTGCTTCACCGAGAATCCGCGAACCTGAACAATGGAAATTTTATGGAATATTGAAATTTGCGGCATTGGCGGGTGGGCCGTGCACCTAAGGTCCATAATTGAAACGCCCCCGTCGAATCGAAGGGGGCGTTTCATCTTTTATGACCAATTTAATGGTTCTGCGGTACACAGGGTGCCGTCTTTTGTTCTCCGCCTCTTGCGGGTAGGTCAGCATTATTAACAAATTAAATGTGACATTCAAATGTAGTGCTAATTGTCGGGAATTGTTCCGGTTTAGCAATATTTATTTTTGGTGAATCATCCCATCATCGAAAAGGGTCAAATAAAGCCCCCACGGAAACCCAATCATTCGGAGGCATCAAAATAAAAAACCGCCCATTTGGGAGCGGTTTCATAAATCAATCGGGGAATATGTCGGGGTTATTCGAAAGAGGCTTCGGCGGGTGTTACAGGTGACAAAGTTCCATTATCAATGACAAATATTTCCACGATCGTCTCAAATTCAGCAACGACGGGGGTTATCGGGGTCAGTTCCAGTGTTGAAACGGTTTCAATGGCCATATCATCAAAGGAGGCCTCGGTTGGCATTACAGGTGCCAAATCAGCAAAATCATTTATAATTACCGATTCCTCAAAGGTTGCTTCCATCGGGGTGGCCGGGGCAAGGGTTAAGGCACTAACCGAATAATTTACGATCGCTGCGGGGGCAGATGAATTTGTATTATCCGCCAAAAGAACATTGATCTGAAGTGCCAGAACCGCTGCGAGGATGATTGATTTTGCTTTCATTTTTTTATTTTTTTAATGTTGATGAGGCAAAGATATATCGGATGGCTGGGGTAGTCGATGCGTTTTCGATTGAATGGAAGAACCTCCCGTCAGACAGCGGAAAACAATCGGTGAAAATGTAATTGGGAGGTTGGCGATGATTTTCAGGGGCGATGATGGATTACATGGCCAATAAATCAAGGGAAATTATGTAAATTTGTCTTATGCTCCAGCTTTGGCCGGCAATGTGAAAGAAAAAGTGCTTCCCCGGTCAACTTCGCTTTCAACCCATAGTTTTCCACCGTGTTTTTCTATGAAATCTTTGCAAATAATTAATCCCAACCCGCTGCTGGGCTCACCTTCGGTGCCTTTGCGGTTGGTTTGTTCATCAAGATGGAAAAGATTATCAACAATGCTTTTATTCATCCCAATTCCTGTATCCTTTATTGAAACTTCAACCCAACCATCGGAAATTGGTTTTGCAACTATGGTAACGCTCCCGCCTTTCGGCGTAAACTTCACGGCATTGAAGACCAAGTTGCTCATCAGGCTTTTAAACATTTGGGCATCAGCCGATACCCTCAAATCCTCCGGAATATCATAGACGATCCTAATCATTTTCTTGTCAGCCGTATCGCGAACCAATTCAATAATTGGTACAATTCCATTCAACAAAATCGATGATTCAGGGTAGAAACTAATTACTCCTTGCTGCATCATTGACCACTCCAGCAGGTTATTGAGCAGGTTGAATAGTTTGGTAGCCGCGGTTCTCATGCTCAAAGCCATCTTCTGGGTCTGTTCAGATGTTAAGGTGGGCAGGTCTTCTACCATCAATTGGGTAAAGCCAAGAAGAAATTGGAACGGGCTACGCAGGTCGTGAGCAATGATGGAGAAGAATTTGTCTTTTTCCGCATTTGCTTGAATAAGTTGTTCATTTTTAAGTTTTATTTCTGTCTCGTGCCGCTTGCGGTCCGTGATATCAACCGCAATTAATAAACATTTTCTTCATTTTTTGTAACTATGCCTGTAAGCTGAACATTCATTGGCGCGTTTCCATCCCTCAAAAGGGTTACCTCACAGGTTTCTTTGGCATTGCTGTTAAATACTTTAGCGAGAAAGAGATTGAAAATTGGTTTATTGTCAGCGGATATAAAAAAACTAAAACGGCTATTTTTGCATCGTTGGCGTTCTTTATCCAACATTTCTGCCCCACTATGGTTTAACTCAATGATTTCTCCCTCTTTGGAAAGCGTAAAATAACCAGTTGGAGCAAAATCGTATAATTCAATAGCATCCTGTGCTGCAAATTTTGCCAGCATGAGTTCGTCGTTCTGCATTTCCAGTTCGATCTGGTGAACCTGAAGTTCGTAAATAAGTTTCAGCGTTTCAGCTTCAGAAAGTGACGAAACTTTTGTTGGTGTTTTCTTTTTCAGCAGGCTTTCCGCCTTTTGGCGAAGGATTTCGGCTTCGGATTTTTTATGGGTATTTTTCAAAATCATCTCTTGTTTAGTGGTTTTGAGCGTTGTAAAGGTAATATTAAAGATTGAATACAACAATACAAAAGCTTAAAATATAATATTTCGGCAATGCCCGAAAAAAATCCGGGGAATATTTCAATTCAATTTTTGGCTTTTGGCTATATTGATGTTTTTTGATCCGGGAAGGTTAATTGGACGGGGGTTTGGGGGAAATAAAAAATGGCCTCAGCAGAACACGCTGAAACCATTGATTTTACTGAGCCTCTCAGGGGACTTGAACCCCCGACCTGCTAATTACGAATCAGCTGCTCTACCAACTGAGCTAAAGAGGCATTCAATAATAAGTCGGGATGAGAAGACTCGAACTTCCGACCCCCACGTCCCGAACGTGGTGCGCTAGCCAACTGCGCTACATCCCGAGGCATTCACAATCTTTAAGAACCTATCCCTATCCGGCCAGAAACCCGTTAAAGGGCTGCAAATTTACAAATTTATTTTCGATTTAAGCAATGGGTATCCTAAGAACTGGAGAGATGACACAAAAAATTTAATTTAGTCGTGTTTCCGGGCAATATTCGCTAACTTTGTGAGGTAATACATAATTTCAATATTGCTTTTATATGTTTCATTTTAAGGATTTTAAATACCTGGTGCTGGTTTTGCTGATGCCATTTATTTTCATTGGATGTAAGGGAAAGACAAAAGAACAGACAGATAAAGGGGGCCCAAAGGCCATCACTGTGAATGCTGTGGTAATTATACCGCGTACCCTTGAAAATAACATTCTGGCTACGGGAAATGTCATTGCCAATGAAGAGGTTGAACTCCGCAGTGAAATTCCGGGACGTATTGTTACAATCAACTTTGGTGAAGGAAGCCTTGTAACCAAAGGTGATCTGCTGCTAAAGATCGATGACCGCGAATTACAAGCCCAGCTGAAAAAACTTCAGGTTGATGAAAAGCAGGCCAGGGATGATCTGTACCGTAAGGAAAAACTTCTTGAACTTAAGGCCGTTAGCCAGGAGGAATATGATAAATCATTCAATACCTTGGGAATCACACAAGCACAGATCGATCTGATACGAACGCAAATCTCGAAAACAGAGATCTATGCCCCCTTCTCCGGACAAATTGGATTGCGTCATGTAAGCCCGGGCGGATTTGTATCCTCTGCCACCCTCGTGGCGCGTTTGCAGCAAATCGATCCGGTAAAAATTGACTTTGCCATTCCTGAAAAATACAGGGGGAAGGTACAAAAAGGAACGTTGATTAAATTCAGCGTTGAGGGCAACGACAGTGTATTCGCCGGGCATGTGTATGCCATCGAGCCAAAAATCGATCCGGTAACCCGCAATGTTTCGTTGCGCGCAGTTTGTCCGAATCCCAAAGGAATGCTGATCCCCGGGGCATTCGCCAAGGTGGACATCATCCTTGATAATTTAAAGGATGCCATGGTCATTCCTTCAGAGGCCATCATCCCGGTGATGAATGGGGAAAAGATCTATGTTTGCCGCGAGGGCAAAGCCCGTTCACAAATTATTCAGACCGGAATCCGTGCTGAACGGGAAGTTCAGGTAACCGAAGGGATCAAACCCGGCGACACGGTGATCACAACGGGAATATTACAGCTTCGTGAAGATGCAGGTGTTAAAATCAGGCTTCCCAAATGAACATCTCCTCGTTAAGTATCAATCGTCCGGTTCTCGCCACGGTTATTTCATTGGTGATCATCCTGTTTGGGGGTATCGGTTATCTTTTCCTTGGAGTCAGGGAATTTCCCAGTGTCGATCCACCGGTGGTTACGGTGACAACCAACTATGTGGGAGCCAATGCCGACGTGATCGAATCGCAGATCACGGAGCCCCTTGAAGAATCAATCAACGGGATTGCAGGAATCCGGTCCCTTACCTCCATCAGCAGTGATGGCCGCAGCAATATCACGGTCGAGTTTGAACTGGGAGTCGACATGGAGGCAGCCTCCAACGATGTCCGCGACCGGGTTTCCAGGGCCATCCGGAACATCCCGCCCGATACCGACCCGCCCATTGTGACGAAATCGGATGCCGATGCCGGCCCCATTTACGCCTTGACCCTTCAAAGCAATGCCCGCGATCTCATGGAATTGTCAGACCTTGCCAACAATGTCTTCAAGGAGCGGTTGCAAACCATTCCGGGTATAAGCGAGATCCGGGTCTGGGGTGAGCGCAGGTATTCCATCAAATTACTTCTTGATCCATCCAAACTGGCGAGCTACCGGCTGACCCCCGGAGATATCCGGAATGCCCTTTCACGTGAAAACATTGAACTGCCAACGGGGAGAATTGAAGGTTACGGAACCGAGCTGACCATCAGGACCAGGGGCCGCCTTACCACGCCCGACGAATTCAACGACATGATTATCGAGGAAAAAAACGGAACCGTAATCCGCATGCGCGATGTCGGGATTGCCAAACTGCTCCCCGAAAACGAACGAACGATCATGAAGGGTAACGGCGGGGTTCCCCAGGTCGGTATCGGAATAACACCTCAACCAGGAGCCAATCAAATTGAAATCGTTGATGAAGTTTATAAACGGGTTGCACAACTTAAAAATGAAATCCCTGCAGATATCGTTGTGGGAACCAACTTCGATACGACCCTGAGTATCCGCAAAGCCATCAAGGAGGTTGGGGAGACCATCCTCATTGCCTTCGCACTTGTTTTACTTGTTATCTTCGCATTTCTGCGTTCCTGGCGAACCACCCTGATCCCGATCATTGCGATACCGATTTCTCTGGTCAGCGGCTTCTTCATCATGTACATCGCCGGTTTTTCGATTAACATCCTTACGCTGCTGGCTATTGTACTGGCCACAGGGCTGGTGGTGGATGATGCCATTGTGGTACTTGAGAATATCTATCACAAAATTGAAGCCGGGATGGACCCGATCGCCGCCGGGCATCAGGGCTCAAAGGAGATTTACTTTGCCATCTTGTCAACGACCATCACCCTGGCCGCCGTATTTTTACCAATTATATTCCTCCAGGGGCTCACCGGTCGGCTATTTCGTGAATTCGGCGTGGTTGTAGCCGGTACCGTGCTGGTTTCGGCGCTGGTTTCCCTCACGCTTACACCCATGATGAGTTCTCGAATGCTTCGAAAACCGGATCATCATAACGCGTTATTCACCTTTACCGAGAATTTGCTGAACCGCCTGACCGATGCCTATAACCGGTCGCTTCATGCCTTTATCCGTTACCGCTGGATTGCCATCCTGGTCATGGTCGTTTCACTTGGGCTGATTGTTGGCGTTGGATCGCTGATCCCCTCAGAACTTGCTCCGATGGAGGACAAAAGCCGGATGCAACTGATGTCGACCGCCCCGGAAGGCACCTCGTTCGAGCTGATGGACAAGTATCTGAACCAGATCATCGCCATTGTGGATACCATCCCTGAAAAGGAGTCGATCATGGCCATCACTGCTCCCGGATTCGGTTCTGCCTCCTCTACCAACAATGGAATGGTCAGAATTTCCCTGACACAGCCTGAAACCAGAAACAGAACCCAGCAGGAAATTGCAGATGAGCTTGGCACTGTGGTAAAGCGGTACAATTTTGCCCGAACCTTTGTGATCCAGGAGCAAACCATCGGAGGGGGCCGCAGCGGAGGACTGCCGGTTCAGTATGTTGTGTTGGCTCCCGATTTTGAGAAGCTTAAAAAGGTTCTTCCACGGTTTATGGAGCAGGTCCAGGCCAATCCGAAATTCCAGGTGGTCGACCTGAACCTGAAGTTCAACAAACCTGAACTTTCAGTAGAGATTGACCGCGACAGGGCCAGGACACTGGGCATAAACGTGCGCGACATTGCTGAGAACCTTCAGTTATATTTCAGCGGACAGCGTTATGGCTATTTTATCATGAACAGCAAGCAATACCAGGTGATTGGCCAGGCCGACCGTTCGAACAGGGACAAACCGCTTGACCTCAGCTCGATCTATATCCGTAACAACCGGGGAGAACTCATTCAACTAGATAACGTTGTTAAATTGAAGGAACAGAGTAATCCCCCGCAGTTGTACCGTTATAACCGGTACGTTTCGGCAACGGTTTCGGCTCAGCCGGCCAAAGGGGTAACCCTTGGGCAGGGCATTGCGGAGATGCGTAAAATCGGGAAAGCCACCTTTGATGATTCCTTCTCCTCTGCACTCTCCGGAACCTCAAAGGAGTTTGAAGACAGTTCAGGCAGTTTGCTTTTTGCACTGTTGCTGGCGCTGGTTCTGGTTTACCTTATCCTGGCTGCGCAATTTGAGAGTTTCATCGACCCGTTGACCATCATGTTCACGGTACCTCTGGCCCTGGCCGGTGCAGTGCTCTCACTCTGGCTTTTTGGTCAGACCCTGAATATTTTCAGTGAGATTGGCGTGATTGTACTCATCGGTATTGTCACGAAAAACGGCATTCTGATCGTGGAATTTGCCAACCAGCGCAAAGCCGACGGACTATCCATCAGGGAAGCAGTTATTGATGCTGCCACACGCAGGTTGCGCCCCATCCTGATGACCAGCCTGGCCACCGCGCTGGGAGCCCTGCCCATCGCGATGGCTTTGGGAGCAGCTTCGCGCAGCCGGGTTCCAATGGGAATCACCATTATCGGAGGATTAATCTTTTCTCTGGTGCTCACGCTTTTGGTTATTCCTGCCTTGTATACCTATCTCTCGCGGTCAAAAAAAATTAAAACGGCTCAATGATGATCAAACGAGGTTTCTTTTGCATTTTCCTGATTGTTGCCATGGTCGTCCGGGCAAATTCGCAGGAGGTCATTTCCCTTCAGAACGCACTGGAAATCGGACTGAAAAACAACTACTCCATCATCCTGCAACAGAATGACGCACGCATGGCGAAAAACAACAACACCATCGGAAATGCAGGATTCCTCCCTTCCATCGATCTGAATGCCACACAAAACAACACCATCAGTACAACCCACCAGGAGCAGTTTAGCGGTGTCGTTAAAGATGTCTCGAATGCCAGGAACAATACGCTGAACATCGGGGCCCAGATGAAATGGACCCTGTTTGACGGATTGAACATGTTTGTGAGCAAGCAAATGCTGGGGGTTTTGGAAAATCTCGGAGAAAATGGAACCAGGATTGTGGTAGAGGGATCGTTGAGCGATATTTCCGTCACTTTTTACGGAATCATTCAATTAAAAAAACTGATACGGGTGGCCCAGGACGCAGTCAATCTGTCGATGCAACGTAAACGGATTGCAGCCGCCAAAGTCTCTCTTGGGGCTGGTTCCCAACTGATGCTGCTTCAGTCGACCGTCGACCTCAACACCGACAGTACGCGACTCATTGAGCAAATGGTGTTGCTTGCCAATTCAAAGGTTGATTTTAACCTGTTGCTGGCCCGGCGTGTCTCCATAGATTTTGACATCCTCGATTCAATTCAGATTGCGACACCTGAACCGTATGACACGCTTCTGCGTAAAGCGCTGATTCAAAATTCGCAACTCACGGCAGCACGGTTGAACCAGAATCTTGCAAGGCTGGGAGTAAGGCAAGCCCAATCAGACCGTTATCCCAATCTGGCCTTCACCGCCGGATACAGCTACAACACCTTGAATTCGCAAACAGGCTTTCTGCAATACAATCAGAGTTACGGTCCATCGTATGGATTCAACCTGACCTACAACCTTTTCAACGGATTCAATGTGAACAGAGCCATTAAAAACGCCAGGATCATCATGAACTCCGGTGAAATAGAGGTGCAGGATTCCGAACAAACCCTGAATGCGGAAATGCGCAAAATGTACAACCAACTTCTTGCAAGCCTTGCTGTTGTTAAATTACAGTTTGAAAATGTGAAGGTGGCCCAGGAAAATGTAGATATCGCCTTTGAAAAGTATAAACTCGGCAGCATCAATGACATTGAACTCCGCGAAATTCAAAAAAAGCTTATCGATGCTGAGTACCAGCTTATTTCATCCCAGTTCGAAGCAAAAAAATCTGAAGTGGAACTGCACAGACTGAGCGGAGAACTCCTTAGGGGCGTGACGCGTGACGCGTGACCTTTAATTGCGGCTCCCTTGCCATTGAAGAGATTGTCGGGACCATCATCGGGCTAATGGAGACAAAAAAAATGATTGGATAGGGCCATCGTGATTTTTCGTACCTTTGTCCAATAATTCAACATTTTGACATTTCACGATTTTGGTTTTGAGGCGCGGTTAATTGAGGGTATTGAAGCATTGGGGTATGATAGCGCCACCCCCATCCAGGAACAGGCTATTCCTGCGATTTTAGCCGGCAAAGATCTTATCGGGTCGGCCCAGACAGGAACGGGAAAAACAGCTGCATTCCTGCTCCCCATCATCCAGAAAATAATTTCAACACCCCACGATGATGCCATCAAGGCCTTGGTGATTGTACCAACGCGTGAACTGGCCCAGCAGATCGACCAGCACATGGAGGGACTCTCCTATTTCACGCCGGTGAGTTCAATCCCTGTTTATGGCGGGACCGATGGCGCCTCCTTTTCACGGGAGCGGCAGGCCCTGGCCAACGGAGCCGATATGGTCATCTGTACACCCGGCCGGATGATCGCGCACCTCAACATGGGTTACGTAAACCTTTCCAGTTTAAGGTATCTGATCTTAGACGAAGCTGACCGTATGCTTGACATGGGATTTTACGACGACATCCTGAAGATCATGTCCTATGTTCCGGCTAACAGGCAAACCCTGTGTTTTACGGCTACCATGCCCAAAGATATGCGGGAACTTGCCAGAAAAATCCTGAAGGATCCGGTTGAAATAAACATTGCACCCTCGAAGCCTGCCGAAAACATCCTGCAGATGGCTTACGTTGTGTATGACACTCAGAAGATCCCGTTGGTTCAATATCTGCTGAAGGATCTTAAACTGCGCAGCATTCTCATCTTCTGCTCGACCAAAAGTGCCACCAAACAATTGAGTGCCTCCTTGAAAAAACTGCGCCTGAATGCAGAAGAAATCCATTCAGACCTGGATCAAAGTGAACGGGAGAAGGTATTGAACAAATTCCGAAGTAAAGAATTGAACATCCTGGTTGCCACCGATATTGTTTCACGGGGCATTGATATTGAAGACATTGACATGGTGATCAATTATGATGTACCCAATGACGGGGAGGATTACATCCACCGCATCGGGCGTACAGCGCGTGCACAGGCAAAAGGAGCCGCCATTACCCTGATCAATGAAAAAGACCAGGGCAAGTTTGCGGTCATTGAACGGCTCCTGGGGAAATCCATCTATAAAGGAGCCATTCCGGTCCATCTTGGCGAGGGTCCTGTCTTCGATCCGCAAAAACACAAAGGTACTTTCCGCAAAGGCGGTTTCCGGAAAAAATGATCCTGAAAATAACTTTTTTTTTTATTTGGTCATACATATAATTTTTATATCTACCTTTGCGGATATTATTTTAAATTAGATTATTATTATGAAAAATGGAAAAGTAAAATTCTTTAATGAGTCAAAAGGATTTGGATTTATTATGGACTCCGAGACAGGCAAAGAATATTTCGTTCATGCCTCTGGTTTAATTGACCGTATCCGGGAAAATGACGAAGTAACATTCGACCTGACCGAAGGTAAAAAAGGATTAAATGCTGTAAATGTTAAACTGGTATAAGCTTAACCAAAAACGATTTTAATCTTAGAGGCTGTCCCAAAAGGACGGCCTCTTTTGTTTTTATCAATACCACTTGAACACTTTCATGCCGGCAGTAAAGAAAAGTACACCGATGGCCGAGAGGATGATGATCGGCATGGTCAGTTCAGCAAACCCGGCCCCTTCAATAAAGGCGCTCCTCATTCCGTCGGCCATCATGGTGAGCGGAAATTTCTGAATGGTGGAGATGCTCCATTCGGGGAAATTGTGATAGCTGAAGAAAATCCCCGACAGCACCATCATGGGCATACTCAGCGCGTTGATCAATCCATTCCCGATTTCAGTTTTTGCGGTGTGAGAAGCAAGGAAGATGGCAATTCCGGCAAATGCCAGGTTCCCGGCAATAAATAATGTTATCAATGCGGCCACACTTCCCTGGATGGTGGTGCCGAACGCAAGCCAGGCAACCAGGAAGAGCAAGCCGGCCTCCACAAAATTCATCAGGATCCTGACAGTAATCAGGGCCAGAAGGAAGTTCGACCGTTTCATTGGCGTAGCCACCATGCGCCTCAAGAGTTTTTTAGCCCTGCGCTCAATGATGGCGTAACTCACGCCCCACATGCACGACATCATCACCCCCATGGCGATCAGTCCGGGAACCAGGAAATCAATATAGCGGGTACCGCTTACCGTCAGCGGGTTAATCTCCGTATTGGCCTCCCTGATTACGGGGCCGGATGCATTGAAAATTTTTGACAATTTCAGATAGATCAGTTGGGCATCCGGGTTCATCGGATCAAAATGATATTGAATGATCCCGTGCTTTTCATCCAGAACGATATTCAGATTGCCTCGTTTGAGCAATACCATGGCCTTTTGCCAATCCATGGCCTGGAAAATAAAGGTGGTGTTTCCAAGTTTATCATCGGGAATGGTAAGTCTGCGTGAAATAAAGCCCTGACTGCTTTTTTCAAGGGAAGCTTTGTTGGTGTGAAGGAATGACAATAAGAGGGAAGATGTATCGGTGGGCTGAGGCATCAAATGATTTTGCCCGACAACTGCGATGTGGGTAATGACATCCTTTTTCTTTGTAAAGGCTACGCCCAATCCGAGCGACATCAGGATCGGGAAGACGATCCCCCAGAACAACACACCCGGTTCACGGATCAACTCCTTCATGTTGGCCATGATCAGTTGGAACAACTGGCTATTTGAAATGCGTTCAATCATTGAGGTGGCGGCCGGTTAGTGAGGTAAACAGGTCATCAAGGGTGATTTTCCGGATTTCGGCCGGTTTGACCGGCAGATCCAGTATTTCGCCCAGCAGGTCATTTAATGTTCCCTGTTTCAGGATTTTTCCATGGTCGATGATCACGATGTAATCGCACAGTTGTTCTGCCTCTTCCATGTAATGGGTCGTAAGAATCATGGAGGTTTGGCCACCATCCTTCAATTTGTTCAGGATGGCCCATATTTCACGGCGGGCATTGGGATCGAGCCCTGTAGTTGGTTCATCAAGTAAAAGGATCCGAGGATTGTTCAGCATGGAGATACCCAGCGCCAGTCGCTGACGCTGGCCTCCCGAAAGATTCACGACCCAGGCCTTTCTCTTCTCTTCCATGGCAACAAGATGCAACACCTCCTCACAGCGCTCCTTTCCGATCCCAAAAAAACTGGCGAAGAGCCGGAGGGTTTCCCAAACGGTCAGCTTTTCGATAAAATGGGTTTCCTGCAGCGAGAGTCCGATAAGGCGGCGGAGGTAGGCTTCATTCCCTTTCCAGGTTTTTCCCAGGATGAAGATCTCCCCCTTGTCGGGCTGCTGGATCCCTTCAATCATTTCAACCAGCGTGGTTTTTCCGGCTCCGTTCGGACCCAGGATCGCCACAAACTGGCCCGCGCCGATGTGCAGATCGATACCCCGCACGGCTTGCACGGTTTTGAATGATTTGTGAACGTTGATCACTTCGATTACAGAACCGGTTTCCATCTCATTCTTCATTTTTCCATCGTGCTTCGAGCACACGGTAAGGATACCATGTAATCAGCTGGTGCGCGTTTTTGCAGGTGGTTTTGTGAATTTTAATGCCCTGGGCTACGCTGACAAATGCAAAGATAGCGCTGCCCGGTGCCGGGGTGCAACATCTGGCAAACTGATAATGCAGTGATTTGATACGGGGATCAATGATCACAAAGTCCTCTTTTCCTGCCATCATGCCTGATACCCGCTCCGGGAAGGTCTCCTCTTTGACCGGGATAACCGGAATTCCCGGTTCAGGTTCCAGCAAGGCCTTTTTTATCTTGAGCGGATCTATCTTTCCTTCACCAATGCGCTGGTATAGGTCCATGATGTTTTCGCATCCGAAATATGCAGAAAGCTTATTTACGATGGGATCGCTGAATTCAAACCCCGATTGGGTCACCTTATTTTTAATGATCTCCTTGCCATAATCCGCCTCTTTATACGACTCCATTTTCAGCGCATGCTTTATGCGGGCAATGTTTCGCGGACTTTTAACAATATCGAGCCAGCCGGGGTTGGGCTTCTGCGTTTTTGATGTCAGAATCTTTACCGTGTCACCGTTTTGAAGAATATACTTCAGCGGAACCATCTTCCCGTTAACAATGGCGCCGGTGCAGGTTGATCCGATTTCAGAATGTATTTCAAAAGCAAAGTCAAGGACCGAGTAGCCTAATTTTAACCTTTTCAGATCTCCCTTGGGGGTGAAAATGAAGATCTCATCTGAGTAAAGTGCCTTTTTTTCGGTGCTGACTGACTTTTCTAATGAACTTTGAGTTGGTGTTTCAAGCATTTCCCGAATCCGGGCATACTTTTCAGCCTCAGCCTGTGCTTTACTGCCTGACTTATACTTCCAGTGAGCGGCAAATCCCTTCTCCGCAATCTCGTCCATGCGGCGTGTTCTGATCTGAACTTCAACCCACCGTCCTTCAGGTCCAATGACCGTTGTGTGAAGGGATTCGTAACCTGTTGGTTTCGGAAAAGAGATCCAGTCACGCAAACGGCGCGGATTCGGGGGATATATGTCCGTTACCAGCGAGTATATTTTCCAGCAGTCTGCAGGGTCATTTTCAACTGTTTTGTTCAGGATGATCCGGATCGCAAACAGGTCATACACCTTCTCAAATTCCACTTTCTGGGCCACCATTTTACGGCGGATGGAGGGTATTGATTTTACCCTGCTTTTCAATTCGCAGGAGAAACCGTTTTCATGCAACCGTTTCTCAATAGGCAGGATAAAGTCAGCCGTGTACTGATCCCGATCATCCTTTGTCTCGCTCAGCTTCTTTTCAATTGACGCATAGGTTTGCGGATCGGTAGCGCGCATGACGCGATCTTCCAGCTCATTTTTAATCTGGTAAAGCCCAAGCCTGTGTGCTATGGGGATATACAAAGCAAGTGTTTCCCCGATGATCAAATGTTGCTTTTCAGCAAGATAATCAGAGAGATGCCGCATATCATACAGCCGCATACCCAGCCGGATGAGCAGAACCCGGATATCTTCAGACAGGGTCAGAAGCAACCCGATGAAATTCTCTTTGTTGGTGCTGTATTTCTTGGTATCCAGCCGTTCGAGTTTATGAATACCTTCGATCAATCCTCTGACTGATGTGCCATATTCCAATTCGATCATCTCCGGGGTTAAAACACCCTTATCCGCCAAATTTTTAAGGATAAGACATTTTACGGAGTCGGGCCCCAGGTTCATATCTTCCAGGATAATCCGGGCTGTTTCAAGCACCATCTCCGCATAACCTGATTCCTGGTCCCTGGATGACTGATTCAACATCACCGCAAAGGCCTTTCTCAGGGTGGTCCGCTCTCCTTTTAGCTGCTCATATTCAAGAAGAATCTCCAGGTTAAGATCTTCAACAGGGTTATTGGTAAAGGTGTTCCCCATGTATGGTTGTTATGAGTTATTCCAACGCAAAGTTACGGTGGATATTTCAGAAAAAATTTGTATAATTTAGAATTATTCTTAATTTAGTAGGCGAAAAAAAAATTTTGTACCCAATTTTTCAGATTTAACGCATGTTTCGGATAGAAAGCAAGATCAAAATCAGCAGCCCGGAATACCAGCAAAACCGGGAAGAATATCTTAAGCTGCTCGAACGCTACAAAGAGATTATAGCGGCCATCAGGAAGGGCGGACCGGCGCAGGCGGTTCAGCGGCACAAGGAACGTGGAAAATTGCTGGCCCGTGAACGCATCGACCTGTTGCTCGACCGCAACACCCCATTTATTGAACTCTCTGCTTTGGCCGCTTATGGCCTCTATGATGACGGGTTTCCTTCGGCAGGGATCATCACCGGCATCGGGGTGATCCATGGCAAAGAGGTGATGATTGTGGCCAATGATGCGACCGTCAAAGGCGGGACCTATGTAAAGGAGACCATTAAAAAGCATGTGAGGGCGCAGGAGATAGCCATGGAAAACAGGCTTCCTTGCGTTTACCTGGTCGATTCAGGAGGGGTATTTCTTCCCGAACAGGCCAATGTATTTCCTGACAAGTATGATTTTGGCCGTTTTTTCTTTAACCAGGCCAGGCTATCGGCCCAGGGGATTCCGCAGATTGCGGTGGTCATGGGATCGTGTACAGCCGGCGGCGCCTATGTGCCCGCAATGAGCGATGAGACCATCATTGTGCGCAACCAGGGAACCATATTTATCGGCGGCCCCCCCTTGGTTAAAGCAGCAACGGGGGAAGAGGTTTCTGCTGAAGAATTGGGAGGCGCCGAGGTTCACACGATGATTTCAGGGGTGGCCGACCATCTCGCCGAAAATGATGTTCATGCCATCCAGATATGCAGAAATATCTTTGAGTCCATCCAACGGCAGGAGTATCAGACGTTGGAGGTTCATCCCATCGAAGCGCCCTTTTATGATCCTGAAGAGCTGTATGGAATTTTGCCGGTTGATCTGAAGAAGGCCGTCGATTCGAAGGAGATCATTGCACGCATTGTTGATGGCAGCCTGTTCCACGAATTCAAGGAGCGTTATGCTCCTACCCTCACTACAGGATTTGCCCGGATTATGGGATATCCGGTGGGCATCCTGGCCAACAATGGGGTGCTTTTCGGAGAGACAGCCCTCAAGGGAGCCCATTTTGTCGAGCTCTGTACCTCAAGGAACATCCCGATCCTCTTTTTGCAGAACATCACTGGATTTATTGTTGGTAAACAATATGAACGTGCCGGTATTGCCCGCGACGGAGCGAAGTTTGTACATGCTGTGGCCAATGCCAATGTGCCAAAATTCACCGTGGTATTTGGCGGATCGTTCGGGGCTGGAAATTATGCCATGGCCGGCCGGGCGTATGAGCCACGGTTTCTTTTCATGTATCCCAATTCCAAAATCTCGGTGATGGGTGGCGAACAGGCAGCCAATGTGCTGATCACGGTAAAGGAGGATCAACTTGCTGCTGCAGGAAAACGCCTCTTGCCCGAGGAAAGGGAAAAGATGCTGCAGACCATCCTGAAGAAATATGAAGATGAGGGTTCAGCTTATTTCAGCACTGCACGATTGTGGGACGACGGAATCATTGACCCGGTTGATACGCGGAAGATTCTGGGGCTGGCCATTGCCATTTCGCAGAATAAGAAGTATGAGAAAACCCAAAACGGGATATTCAGAATGTGAGACGAGTGACCAATGACCAATGACCAATGACCAATGACCAATGACCAATGAAAATATATCAAACAATAGAGATCACTTTTAATCAGGGTGTTTTCACGATCTGGCTGAATCGTCCCGAGGTGCACAACGCCTTTGATGAGACGATGCTTCGGGAGCTTACGGAATGTTTTGAATCCATGGATTCACAAACCGTGTGTGTGGTCCTTCGCGGAAAGGGCAAATCATTTTGTGCCGGTGTTGATCTGCACTGGATGAAAGCGGTATCGCAAAACAGCTATGAACAGAATTATACTGAGAGCCTGCTGCTTTCAAAATGTTTCCTGACGATATACAACTGCCCAAAGCCCACCCTGGCCGTGGTTCATGGGGTAGCCCTGGGCGGGGCCAACGGATTGTTGTCGGCGTGCGACCTTGCATACTGTGCCGATGATGCCACCTTCTCGTTGAGTGAAGTGAAGATCGGCATCGTTCCGGCCTGCATTTCGCCCTATGTCATCAAGCGGATTGGAGAATTTGGCGCGAGGGAGCTGATGCTCACAGGAAGAAGAATTCATGGCAAGGAGGCCGAGGGATTCAGGTTGGTGAACAAATCGGTTCCATCAGAAGAATTAGAGAAAACGCTGGAAGATGTGATTGCACTCCTGCGTACCAGCGGACCGAAGGCCATGAGCCAATGCAAAACGCTGATACAGGAGGTGGCAAACAATCTGACGCTGAAGGAGGCCTATGATTACACGGCCCGGATGATCGCAGAAATACGCGCATCAGAGGAGGGACAGGAGGGGATGAATGCATTCCTTGAAAAGCGCAAGCCCAACTGGGTAAAATGAACCGGCCTTGATATGCCAACGCATCTAAACCATTTGAACACAATGAACATGATCCATAAAATACTCATCGCAAACCGGGGTGAGATTGCGGTGCGGGTTATGCGGACCGCCCGGAAACTGGGGATTAAAACCGTTGCCATCTATTCACAGGTTGATGCCGATTCGCTCCATGTGACCATGGCTGATGAAGCCTGGTGCATTGGCGAAGTCGAACTGAGCGAGACCTACCTGAATATTTCAAAGATCATCGGAGTGGCCAGGCAAACGGGGTGTGATGCCATTCATCCCGGTTATGGGTTCCTTGCTGAAAACCCGCTTTTCGTTAAGGCTTGTGAAGAGGCCGGGATCATCTTTATTGGTCCCCGTCCAGAAGTCATGAAGATCATGGGAAACAAGATCGAGGCGCGGGCGTTTGTGAAGAAGCTTGGGATACCCATGACGGCAGGGGTTACCGGAACAAAAGAGAAGCTTGCGGAGAGGGCCCACCAGATTGGCTTTCCTGTTTTGCTCAAGGCGGCAGCCGGCGGAGGTGGAAAAGGGATGCGGATCGTTTATAAAGAAAGTGAGCTGGCCGAAGCGATTGAAGCCACCAGCCGGCAGGCATTGGCCTATTTCAGCGATGAAACGGTGTACATTGAGAAATTCATTGAGGAGCCCCGGCACATCGAAGTTCAGATTCTGGGCGACAACTTTGGAAATGTAATTCACCTTTACGAACGCGAATGCTCTATCCAGCGCCGTTATCAAAAGATTATTGAAGAATCTCCTTCCCCTACCCTTACCCCTGAGGTGCGTGAAAAAATGGGGAATGCCGCAGTGGCCATCGGCAAGGCCATCGCTTACAACAATGCAGGCACCATCGAATTCCTGGTGGATCATGACCTCAATTTTTATTTCCTCGAGATGAACACCCGCATCCAGGTGGAACATCCTGTAACGGAGATGGTAACAGGGGTCGATCTTGTTGAGGAGCAAATCCTTGCGGCAGCCGGGAATAAACTAAGGCTGAAGCAGGAAGATATCCATCAGCACGGCCATGCAATCGAATGCCGCATTTACGCCGAGGATCCTGCCAATAATTTTCAGCCCTCACCAGGCCGGATGACATTTTACAAGGAGCCCGAAGTTCCGGGAATCCGGATTGACACAGGGATAACAGCTCAGACTGAGATTAAAAGCTCCTTCGACCCCATGATCTGTAAACTTGTAGTTTGCGGCAGGGACAGGCATGAAGCAACCCATGCGATGCTCCAGGCCCTCGGTGATTACGTGATTCATGGGATCAGCACCAACATCGCCTATCTGATCAAACTGATTCAAAGCGAAGCCTTTATCTCGAATTCGATCACCACGAAATTCTGCGATGAGCAAACTGCTGCCCTGACCGAGGTCATCAGAAATGAGAAAAATGCCTTTCCCTGCCATGTTCCCATGATCGGATACCTGATGTACACCATGAAACGCGATCTGAAGCGCTTTCCGGGATGCGGCGAAAAACCAAATCTGTGGGAGATTGTTGGATATTGGAGGCACCAGATGTGTGTCAGGCTTCAGTTTGAGGAGGAGGAGCAGGCCGTGAACATTCCCGGTTATTCTGACAAACAGTATATTTTTGATATCCTTGGAAAAGAATATCACGCTTCGCTTCTGAATATTTCAGTCAACCGCATTGATTTCACCATCGATCATCATCATTATTTTGCATGGGTTTCAGAAGGCCATGATAACCACGCTTTCTTAAGCACAGGCGGTCATATTTTCAGGTTGAACCGCCATGATATTCTTGCAGAATCGGTAACTGCATCAGTTTATGAAACGGCCGGACACGACAGCAACCATGTCAGTTCACCCATGCCGGGAAAGGTAATCAGGGTACATGTACAGGAGGGAGATGCAGTGAAGAAAGGGGATGTGCTGCTGATCATCGAAGCGATGAAGATGGAAAACCTGATCGTTTCGCCCCGTGAAGCGGTGGTGAAGGCCGTTCATGTATCGGTAAACGAGAGGGTGGAGAGCACAACGGTACTTATTGAATTCGAGACCAATTACGAATGACGAATGACCAATGACCAATGACGAATGACCAATGACCAATGACCAATCCTTAATCGCTGTTTATGAATTATCCTAAAAAAGTAACCATTGGAGACATTACCGTGAGGGATGGATTCCAGCATGAAGAGATATTTATTCCCACTGATGCCAAGGTGTGGCTGGCTGAACAGCTCATCCTGGCAGGATTCAGGCATATCGAGGTGACCAATCTCGGAAATCCTACGGGGATGCCGCAGTTCAAAGATGCCGATGAAGTATTAAAACGGCTCAACGCCAGCAAACTGATAGCAACCTTGCGTAAAAATGTATCCATAACCGCAATCACCATTCGGGAAAAGGCCATTGAACGGGCCATTCAGGCCAGAAAAGCGGGTTGGGGACCCGACCGTATCCTGCTGATGGTATCGACCAGTGAATCGCATCACAGAAAAAATTCAGGCCTCAGCCTGGAGGAATACTGGAAGATGGCTGAAAAATATATACCAATGGCCAAAGAAGCTGGATTAAAAGTAAATGGCACCGTGAGCACCATCTGGGGTTGTCCGATTGAAGGGCCGACGAAGATGGAGAAGGCGATTGATTTCACCAAGCGTTGGCTCGAGATAGGCGTTAACGATGTAGAGCATGCCGACCATGATGGTTCCGCCTCTCCCGACCGGGTTTACAGGTATTATTCGATGCTCCTCGATTCCGGGGTAAGGGTTGAGAAGCAGATCGTCCACTTTCACACTACGCGCGGATGGGGGCTGGCCAATGTGCTTGCCGCCCTCCAGGCCGGGATGGTCAATTACGAATCGACCATGGGCGGAATCGGCGGTCAGCCCGCCAATTTTGTCAGTGGCG
>Ga0247844_1003992_pt1 | contig 20571 bp, 27 predicted proteins | sample LaCtaG_FD_192421 | JGI IMG/M metagenome (GOLD analysis project Ga0247844, IMG submission 192421) | Freshwater microbial communities from meromictic Lake La Cruz, Castile-La Mancha, Spain - LaCruzMarch201714.5m_1 | ecosystem: Environmental > Aquatic > Freshwater > Lake | place: Spain: Castile-La... | reverse complement strand
GAGCAGCATTTAACATCCCAATAGGATTAGTAATTTCAGGAGTTTTTCTATCAATTTATGCTTGGATTGTTTTTAAACGTGGTGAAAAGATTGGGATGGTTTTTTTCGCTCTCAATGCTATTTTTACAATTACATCTTTGATAGGGTTCATTAAAACGTTACACTAATTTTATTCTAGAAAGTAGAAAAGGAGTCAAAATGATTAATGAAAAACAGTATTTAACGCAACTAAGTGAAGAGATGGTTGAAGGAGCAAAATATGCGGTGCTTCCTGGAGACCCAAAAAGAGCAAAGGATTTAGCTTTTATGTTAGACCCAAATGCAAAATTTTTAGCATTTAATAGACAACATGGATCTTACTTAGCGGATATTCAAGGGTGTAAAGTGTTGATTGTAAGTACAGGAATGGGATGTCCTGCGATATCGGCAACAACTGTTGAACTTCATAAATTAGGGCTACAATTTTTTATTAGACTTGGAACATCAGGAACGATTAGAGAAGAGATTGAGCTTGGAGATATTTGTTTTACAAGAGCAGCGATTAAATTGGATGGTATTTCTAGAGAGTATATTGAAGAAGGATTTCCAGCAGTGGCTTCATTTAGCTTAACGGAGTCATTTATAAAAGGTGCAAAATCAGAAAACATTCCATGCCATTTAGGTCTTACGGCATCTTCGGATACATTTTGGCCAGGTCAAGAGCGTCATGATAACTACTCTGGTTATTTAATTAAAGAGCTTCAAGGTGCGATGGCTGAGTGGCAAGCGCTGAATGTTGCTAACTTTGAGATGGAAGCTTCAGCACTTCTTGCACTTGCTACGGTATTAGATGTTAAAGCAGCGTGTTTCTGTGGAATTATCGCAAAAAGAACTGCAAGTGAAGTACCAAGTCATGAAGGGAAGCGTCTTGCTCAACTTCATTGGGAAAAAACTTTAAAAGCTGGTCTAATTGTGGATATGAAAAAACGTGGATTTATTAAATAGGAGGCCTTTCAAATGAAAAAAGCAGAAGTGAATGAGGTATTGTACCATATTGGGTTTTCAACAGAGATGATTGAGCATGCTGAGTATGCTATTTTGTTAGATGATATCAAATACGTAGAGAGATTAGCAAAATCAATTGATAAAAATGCTAAGTTTGTCGCAGAAAATCGTGAGTATTTAAGTTATCTTGTAGAGATTAACGGGGAAAAAGTGGTGATTGTATCTACAGGATTTGGAGCACCACCTCTTGGAATTGGAATTGAAGAGATGGCAATGGTGGGACTTAAAAAGTACATCCGTTTAGGTGAGGCTGGAGCCATTCAGTATAATCTAAACGTCGGGGATATTATTGTTTCTAAAGGATCAATTAGAAAAGAGGGGACTTCAAGACACTATGCCCCTATGAACTATCCAGCAGCAGCAAGCTTTGAGCTTACTCAAGCGATTAGAGCTGCAGCAGAAGAGATTAAAATGGAACACAGAGTCGGAATTACAGCAACTGTTGATACCTTATGGCCTGTTGCAAATGCAAATAATCTTTTTGATAGAATTAATGCAGAAAAATATGATGAGACATTGACTAAATGGAGAAAAGAGAAGATTCTCTGTGTTGATAATGCAATATCTGCTCTTTTCACGATGTGTAATGTATTTGGTTTAGAATCAGCAGCTATTTTAGATATCGTACTGAGAAATTTTGATGACAGAGATGTTATTAATGGAATTTCTTATAGTGAAGAAGAGAGAATTGCTAAATGGTCAAAACTCGTTCCACTAGCGTTGACTAAATATATGCAAATGTGGGGTTAATTATGACAGATAAAGAGTTGGTTGATTTAGCGATTAAGTCAAGAGAAAATGCTTACAATCCATATTCTGGATTTAGAGTTGGCGCAGCACTTATCACCGAAGATGGTTCAGTTTACACAGGATGTAATATCGAGAGCGTATCATTTACACCAACAATCTGTGCTGAAAGAACAGCAGTTTCTAAAGCGGTATCCGAAGGACACAGAAAAATTGTTAAGATTGCTATTGCAAGTGATTTAGAAACAGATTTTATCTATCCTTGTGGCGTATGCCGTCAAGTATTAGGTGAGTTTATGCCGACTGATGGTGTAATTATTGTCTCTAAGCCAAATGGTGAGTATAAAAAACACAGTGTGGAAGAGGTATTCCCTTTCGGATTTTCAAGTTTTAAATAAAATTTTATCCCTCTTATAGAAGAGGGATTTTTCTTTAATTACAAGTGTGATATACTATGAATATAAACTTGAAAAGGGGGGGAGTGATGGAAATTATAGTTCAAAAATATGGTGGAACATCAGTTGCGAACGGTGAACGTGTACAAGCGGTTGCAAAACGTATCGTAGAAAATAAAATGAATAATCAAGGGATTGTTGTCGTAGTATCGGCTCCTGCAGGAATGACAGATGACCTTCTTTCTAGGGCAAAGACTATCTCAAGCGTGATAGATAGGCGCGAACTTGACATGTTGCTTTCAACAGGGGAACAGATTTCAAGTGCTCTGCTAGCACTCGCGCTTCAAGAGCTTGGACAAAAGGCCATCTCATATAATGGAATGCAACTAGATATTTTAACCACAAGTCATCATTTTGATGCAAAAGTTATTTCACTAGATTCATCTAAAATCCTATCTAAACTTCAAGAGGGATATGTTGTTGTGGTAACGGGATTTCAAGGTGTTGATACACTAGGGGATATCACAACTCTTGGACGTGGGGGGTCTGATACCTCAGCTGTGGCACTTGGAGTTGCGTTGAATGCTAAAGAGGTTGAGATATACACTGATGTTGAGGGGGTATATACGGCGGACCCTCGTATTGTTAAGGAGGCAAAAAAGCTTTCAGAAATTACCCATGTAGAGATGCTTGAGTTAGCCACTGCAGGGGCGAAAGTGCTTCATAACCGTTGCGTAGAACTTGCATTAAAATTTGGTATTGTGATACATTTGAGATCGTCATTTTCAAATGCACTTGGAACACTTGTTAAGGAGGATGTTGTGGAAAAAACGGTTATTAGTGGAATTGCACATAGTTTAAATGAACACGAACTTAAAATGAAGGTAAACTCATCACATGAGATAGGGGAATTACTTGCTCAATTAACCAAAGTGGGCATTGTGGTAGAAAACATCACTCAAGTTCGGGTAAATGATGGATTAGAAGTGAGTTTTTTAGTGAATAAAAATTTTTCTAAGGAGGCTTTTGCTATTATTGAAAAGTGTGGTCAATATGGCAAGATAGAGAAAAACGAGGAGATTGCTAAAGTCACAGTTGTAGGTATTGGATTGAAATCTAAGGGAGTTGCTCAAAAGGTATATGAGATTTTGAATGCTCACGCGATACTTCCATACTCCCTTATTGAGTCAGAAATAGCCATTGCGATTATAGTGGATAAGTCTGTATGTCAGGATGTGGTGAATGTGCTTCATCACGAATTGATTGGATAATGGTAATGCGTAGATATAGTGGACTACTAGTAACTTTATTTTTTATGGCCTCATTTTCATTGATGGCTGCTTCTATTACTACAAAAAATGTTAAAATTGGCGATAGCACTCTCTATTATAATGAAGCAGGTACAGGAGATAGAGATATACTCTTTGTTCATGGACTTTTTGCCAGCAAGGAGCAGTGGAATGGTATGATGGTATATTTTGCTAATAAAGGGTATCACTGTTATGCCATTGATCTACCTGGGTATGGACAGAGTATTGGGTACCCTCTTTCTGCCTATGCCTTTAAGCAAGAGGCAGATTATTTGAATGAGTTTATTATAAAAGAGAAGATAAAGCGTGTTAATCTAGCTGCAAGTTCAATGGGGGCAGGGGTTATTTCTCTTTACGCCCATAAGCATATAAGCACTGTACAAAGTATTGCTTATATAGGGGGAGCGGTAGGGGTTTCTGACAAATCAGATGCTTTTAAACTCTATGCTGAGACTGGGGTTAATCCTTTTATACCAGTTACTCAGCAGGAGTTTGAAACGGAGCTTTCACTTCTTTTCTATCATCCACCTCAGTTAGAGAGTGCTCAAATTCAAGCGATTGTAAAAAACTATCAAGATAATTTAGCTCATTATCAAGCAATATATCAGATTTTTGCTTATCAAAATCAACATTACTATGAAAAGTTCAATGGAAACTTTTCGGTTCCTGTCCTTGTCGTATGGGGAAGTGAAGATAAAATTTTACTTCCTCCAACATTAAGTGAGATAAAAATGAGAGTACCACGTAGTCAAGTGGTGATGCTTCAAAATTGTGGTCATCTACCCATGATTGAAAGTATGGATGAGACATGCGTATATTATTATAATTTCTTAACTAAGTCGTGATTCACATGGATTAATAGTAAAAAAAGTATTGAAGGAGGGTTAAATGTTAAATGTAAACTATTTAGGATTTGAATTAGAAAACCCTTGTATACTCGCTTCGGCGTCACCAACATCTACAGTTGAGAAAATAGAGAAAGCATTTCAACTTGGATGGGGAGGTGCGGTGATTAAAACAGTCGTTCCTGCACATATTAAAGTTGAAGATGTTTCTAATAGATTTCACGTTTTGAAAGATAAAAATAGAGTAATAGGATTTGAAAATCTTGAACAATTAAGCACAAAAAGCATTGCATATTGGCAAGAGGGGATTGCGTATTTAAAGTCGAAATATCCTACGAAGATGCTTATTTTAAGTGTTATGGCAAATGTCGAGAAATCGTCTTGGCAAGAGTTGATAAAAGCCTTTAATGAGACTCAAATCGATGCATTCGAGCTGAATTTTTCTTGTCCTCATATGCGAAGAGAAGAGGGAATGGGGGCTTCAATTGGTCAAGATTCAAAGGTCTCATCTCAGATTGTAAGTTGGGTAAAAGAGGTCAGTAATAAACCAATAATTGTTAAATTAACTCCCAATATTACATCTATAGACTCTGTTGTGCAAGAGGGGCTCAAAAGTGGTGCTGATTCTTACTCTGCCATCAATACCGTAGCAGGGCTTATTGGTGTGGATATCCATTTACTTACACCCTATCCAAACGTTTCTGGAGCGAGTTCTTCTGGGGGGTATTCTGGTCAAGCAATCCGTCCGATAGGGTTAAGAATTGTCGCAGAACTTTCTCGTTTAACCGATAAAGAGATAGTAGGGATTGGCGGAATTTCAACATGGGAGAACGTTATTGAATATATTGCGGTGGGTGCAACGGCTATACAAATTTGTACAGAGGTTATGGTGAGTGGAATGGAAATTATTAAACCTATTTTACATGGTCTCTCTGCGTATATGAATGAAAAAGGGTTGATCTCTTTGGAAGAAATCAGAGGAGTTGCGAGTAAAAAAATGGGCACTCAAGAGTCTTTATCGAGGGAATGGCATCCTAAAAGCAGGTGTATTCAAGCATTATGTATAAAATGCAAAAAATGTATTGTAGCGTGCTTCGAAAATTCTCAAAATGCCATTTCTTTTGAAAATGGAGAAATTAAAATTGACAGAGATAAATGCAATGGATGTTCGCTTTGCACACATATTTGTCCTTCAAAGGCACTCATATTAGAGTGATTTTAACTGTGTTTAGGTTTTGATAACTCTTTTAAAAATAGAGGATGTAATCCTTTCAAGTTGAAATAACTTTATTTCAACTTGAAGATATGGTAAAATAAGGTATAAAAACGAGGAGGCGTACTATGAGAAAATTTAATAAAAGTCATGAATGGGTTGAAGTTGTTGGAAATATTGCCACACTAGGAATTTCAGAATATGCGCAGAATCATCTAGGGGATATCGTTTTTATTGATTTGCCTGAAGTAGGGACTGAGTATGAAGCTCAGGAGTGTTTTGCAGTTGTAGATTCTGTAAAGGCTACTTCGGATATCTATACACCTGTGGCAGGTAGAGTGGTTGAAATCAATGGAGCGCTTAACGATAAGCCTGAACTGCTTAATGAGGATGCTTACGCTCACTGGATTGTAAAAATAGAGTTTGACACATTTGATGAAAGTGAACTTCTTGAAGAAGAAGCTTATGCTACCTACTGCGAACAAGAGGATAGCTAATGAGGAAAATAGAGTTTGTATATCCAAAAACACTCGCAGTGAATATGGGATCAAGGGCGTGTGAGTTAAATTGTAAACATTGTGGGGGTCACTATTTAAAAGCGATGACTCCCGCTTTTTTATTGCAAAAGGAAAAATTAGAGGGGTATAAATCGGTACTATTGAGTGGCGGATGTGACATAGAGGGGGAGATGTTTTTAGATGGCTGTGTATGGGAGCGCATTAAAGAGGAAAGGGTTAATCTTCATATAGGTCATTACAATATGGATAAATTTCTTGAGAGGATGTCAACAATCGACTATATTTCGATGGATTTTACACTAGATAGTGAGATTATCCAAGATATTTACCATCTTAAACAGACAGATGAGGATTTTATCCGTCGTTTTGAAATGCTCCACTCGCGTTTTTTGAATAAAGTGGTCCCTCATATCTGTATTGGGCTAAATTATGGTCGAGTAAAAGAGGAGTACAAGGCAATAGAGTATTTTTCACGCTTTAATATAGAAAAGATTGTTTTTATTGTGTTTATACCCACGCCAGGCACTGAGATGGCACAGTGTGAAAAGCCAGAGATTGATGATGTGATAAACCTCTTTCACTATGCGAGAGAGAGGTTGGCATCTACAAAAATTCAATTAGGGTGCATGAGACCAACAGGGAGATATAGACAGGTGTTAGAGGAGAGACTCATTTCTCAAAATTTGGTGGATACCATTGTGATGCCGTGCAGAAGTAGTGTTGAGTTAGCCCATGTTATGGGATATGAATGCATTAAAAAGGAGGCATGTTGTGTGTTTGAATGAGTTTGAGTATGTAGGAGTTTCATTAGCAACGGCTCACACTTTGGGGTTGAAAAAAATCAAATTAGAAGTGGAATGCCAAACTGCTTATATATTAGTAGGGAGCGTGTGTCATGCAAAATGTGGATTTTGTGGTATGTCAAAAAAAACAGAGCGTGGTCTATCACGTGTAAAATGGCCACTTTTTTCTAAGGATGTTGTTCTTGAGGCTCTTAGAGAAGGGGTGTTTTCTAGAAAAATCAGTAGAATTTGTCTTCAAGTGACTTGTAGTGATACTCAAGAGCTTCTTCGAGAGATGATTAAGGTGTTGTGTCAGCTTGATATCCCAATATCTCTTTCTAAAAGTGTGACATCTGTTTCAGAAATTGAGGATTATTTAGAGCTAGGGGTTTGTAAAATTACGGTTAATCTAGACATTATTACAGAAAAATCCTATCTTCAGTATAAGGGTATAAATTTTAAAGAGAAAAAAAAGCTGCTTTTTGATACTGCAAAAAAATTTCCAAAAAAAATTGTCTGTCATCTCATTATCGGATTTGATGAGAGTGAACAGGAGTGCATTGAACTTTTAGATGAACTAAGTAAAGTAGGGGTTACAGTGGGACTTTTTGCCTTTTTTCCGATAAAAGGAACAGAGTTAGAAAATCATTCTCAACCAGATGTAGGCAAATATAGAAGGGTTCAAATTGCAAAACATCTCATTGAAAAGGGTGTTGGCATTGAACAGTTTAAATTTGATGAACAAGGGAAATTGCAAAAGATAGAGAGTGATTTGGGAGCTGAAACAGAGCAATTAGCAAAAGCCTTTCAAACAACAGGGTGTGAAGGGTGTAGTAGACCCTATTATACAGAAAAACCCCGTGGAACGCTCTATAATTTCCCCTATAAACCTAATATAAATGAAGTGGAGCAGTGCATGAAGGAGAGTGGATTGTGGAAGTAGAACAGTGGTACTATATTCCCTTTGAAACACGAACGGGGGCTGAAAATATGGCGATTGACCATTATCTTCTTGATAATCCGAGAGCACTCCCCATACTTCGAGGGTATAATTTCACTAGACCGACTTTAACTTTGGGAAGATACCAAAAGATTGAACAAGGTTATATAGAGCAAATGATGCATGAAGGAATTGACGTAGTCAAACGCGTTTCTGGTGGGCGCTCGGTATTGCATGTAGAGGATTTCACGTATTCATTGACATTTCCTAAGGGACACAAAGTAGCGGATTTTAATTCGATTAAGGCAAGTTATCAAGCGATTAGTGGGTATTTTCAAGAATTTTTTAACAGCTTAGGAATAGAGGTTGAAGTAGCGTCAAGAGTACTTGGAGAGCAAGGGAGTAGTGAGTGTTTTGCGTCTACATCGTATTATGAGTTGACTTACAAGAGCAAGAAATTGATGGGAAGCGCACAAAGCAGAAATCAAAAGGGAATTTTACAACATGGAACGCTCTATGTATCATATCCAAGGTCAGAGGGGAGGCAATCGGGAGAGAAGGGCAACATGGCGATAGTTCCTTTGAGTGAATTAGGGATTGAGACAAATGCAAAATTATTTTACGAAATGTTTTTACTCTTTTTAAGTCATTTTCATATTGAACTGAAAGAATATACCTTTTCAAATCAGGAGTGGGAGCAGATTCAACGGTATGAAAAAAAGTTGTGAATGACATAGAGTTTTTAAGAAAAATTATGAAAAATGGGGAAAATTTGATATAATATGGGAAACATGCATAATTTTTTACATAAGGGGGAATATGGCAAATAAGAAACTAAACTGGATAGCAGTATCATTTGGAACCTGCATGGGGGCAGGGGTACTTTTTTTACCAACACAAGTGGGACTTTCAGGGATATGGGCGTTTATATGTGCTCTACCTATTGTGTTCATTGTGAGCTATTTTGGACAGCGTTATATTGCAGATTTAGTTGCAAACTATCCAGATAGAGAAAGAAAAAAGATTAATTATAGCGATATCATAGAGGAGACATTTGGAAAAATCGGCGGAAAGGTATTGATATTTCTCTTCTTTTTAATCATGTTTGGGATTGTCATAGCCTATATAACGGGATTTAAAAATGATTTATACTCATTTTTTGAAAACTATTTTCCTAAAAATTTTAAAAGTGAGGATAGTTTAGAGTTTATTATACTTGTCACAGTGATATTTGGTCTACTGCTTATGTTTAAAAATCAAATATTGATGTGGGTAATGCGATTTAAAACCATTTTGATTATGATTTTACTTCTTATATTTTCATTTTTGCTGATACCGTATTGGCATATGGATGAGTTAAGAAATTTTCCAAGTGGGTCGGCTTTGATTAAAGGAATATTGACTGTTATTCCCATATTGATTACGGGCACTTCTTTCTTTGGTAGTGTTTCTGAAATGGTAGTGGATTTTAAATATGATAAAAAATATGAGAAAAGCTACGTTACGACCACACGAAAGATTGTATTAAATGCAGAAATTCTTATATTTATATTTATTACATTCTTTGTAATTTCATCAACGCTTGCGTTATCACACTCTCAATTGGCTTATGCTGCAGAAAATAGCCAAACAGCGATGAGCGTTCTTCGTATTCCAGGACTTTCACTGCTTGCGCGATGGATAGGTCTATTGATATTACCAATTTCTTTTTTAGGGGTATACATTGCCATTAATGAAACACTAAAAAAACTCTTTTTTCCAAACTATGTGAAAAAAATTGTTCATGATAAAAAAGCGACCAATAGGTTAGAGAGAGGCATTTCCGTTGGAGTCATCATCCTTATTTTTATCATTCTCTTTTTAAAAGTTAATGTATTAGGACTCATTGGACTTTTCATCTCTCCAATTATGTGTATTTTGGTTTTTGTAGTACCTGTTATCATCATCATCAAAATGAAAAAATTGGGGCTAAAATGCTCCATAATGCACTATATTGTGTTGATTTTAGGGATAGCCCTAACACTTTCATATCTAGTAGGTAGTATCATATAGTACGGCTATGTATAAGAATAGAGTTGCTAAAAAAAGAAAAATTCGTTTTCTTTGTCACTTTTGCTTGACCAAAAGTAACCAAAAGTCAAGTCTGCTGAGATTTTACTACTCCAAACTCATTTCGCTAAGATGTCTCACAAACTCGCTTTGCTCAAACAGTGTTCGACTTCTAAGCTCAATTTCGTCTTGCGCTTTACGTAAAATCTCAAGGACGTTTAAAATTCAATAACTACATTTTTTTAATACAGCCTATAAAAAAAGTCAGAAAGTTTTAAGCTTTCTGACTTTTTTATTAAAAAACTAAGTGCAATATATGGTATAATAATGAATAAAAAGAAGAAAAAGTTTGGGAGGAAATATGAATAAAAGAGAAGATTATATTGATTGGGATGATTACTTCATGGGAATTGCTATGCTTTCGGCAAAACGCAGTAAAGACCCAAATACTCAAGTGGGGGCATGTATCGTCAATGAGGACAACCGTATTGTCGGAATTGGGTACAATGGATTTCCAAAGGGGTGTAGTGATGAGGAGTTTCCTTGGGATAGAGATGGGGAGTATTTAGATACAAAATACCCTTATACGGTTCATGCCGAAATTAATGCAATACTCAATAGCATTAAAGCACTTCAGGGGTGTACACTCTATGTAGCGCTTTTTCCATGTAATGAGTGTGCAAAGGCTATCATTCAATCAGGAATTACCAAGGTGGTCTATTTGTCGGATAAATACGCAGAGACCGATAGTGTAAAAGCGTCTAAAAAAATGTTTAACGCTGCAAAAGTAGAGCTAGTACACCTTATTCCAAATAAAAAAAGTATTGAGGTAGATTTTAGCAGAGTGTAAAACAAAAGTTATAGGTAAAAGCATTTGAGCCTGATTAAAATCTGAATGCATTTTCGGTTAAAACAAGTGAAAAAGTAATTTGTATTAATACGGAAGGGTTTGGCCGAATTTAGTCAGGCTCAAAAAAGTTTTAAGGTTAGAGTGGACGTGGTGAAAAATAAAAAAGAGATTTAAGGGGGGATGATGGCGACATTTGAAGATTTCATGAAGCTTGATATTCGAGTAGGGGAAATTGTGGAGGCGAAAGTATTTGAGGGGGCTAAAAAACCAGCCTACCAAGTGTGGGTAGATTTTGGTGCAGAGATAGGGATTAAAAAATCTAGTGCACAAATCACTGAACAGTACAGCTTAGAAGAGTTGATTGGCAAACAGGTGTTAGGGGTTGTGAATTTCCCACCCAGACAGATTGGTAAATTTATGTCTGAAGTTTTGGTACTTGGTACGTATTCAGAGGGGGGCGTTGTTTTAATCACGCCTGATAAAAAAATAGAAAATGGCGATAGATTGGGGTGAACGATGGATGTATCAATCAATTTAACCGAGAGTAAAAAATTCAATTTACGTGTTGGCGCTCTCATCATTAAAGAGGGAAAAATTCTCATGGCAACCAATGAGAGTGTTGATTACCACTATACTATTGGTGGGAAAGTGAAACTTTGGGAGAGTACAGAAGAGGCAGTGATACGAGAGTGCTTTGAGGAGACAGGGTATACACTTGAAATTGACCATTTAGGGTATGTGTTTGAGGATTTTTTCTATGAAGAGTTAGCAAAAAAGGATTTTCATGAGATTGCATTTTACTATTTTATGAAAGTGCCGAAAGAGTTTAATCCTCACTGTACAAGCGTAGCAGATGGTGAATTAGCTGAACGTATAGAGTGGCTAGAGATAGAAAAATTAAGTGATATTCCCCATTTTCCAAATAAGTTAAAAGAGTGGGTAAAAAATTCTAATAGAGAGATAAAACACTGTATTGAGAGGGAGTAAAATGAAATTTTTATCCCTTTTCTTAGTGTTTATCAGTGTAATCAGTGGCTAATAATTTAATATATGTGTATGAAAAAGGAGAAACTATGTTCAGTGAGATAACGGTATATGAGGTAAGAAATAACAAGCAGAAAGAGTTTGAGAGCTTGATGCAGGAGATACAAACGTATTACCAGACGCAACCTGGCGTTGTTGAGGTTAAACTGATAAAGCAAAAGTCAGCTCAAACAGATTTTAATCGCGTGATTAAAGAGGCAGACCCAGAAAAAAAATCTCACATTGTGGGAAAGGTTACCTATGTTTTGTGTTTAGAAGTAGAAAGTCAAGAGATACAAACCATACTTTCTAAACATATATTAGAAGCGTATGGTAAAGAGTTTATGAAGTGTTTAAGTGCGCCACCAAAAATTATTATGGGCGAGAGGGTTTAAGTGATGGTCAAACTATTAGGCATAGTTATCGTAGCCCTTATTCTGTCTCTGTTTTCATTTGCAAATAGCAGTGAAACGAGTGGAAGTGCAAATATCATAATTTCAGGAGATAGTGTCATAATACCGAGTTTTACGGTAGAGGTTGAACTTACTCCTAAAGCTCAAGCAGAAATTGCGAGTAAACAGTATAAAGTTGTAGTGATGGGGTATTTTTCAGGCTATCCTGTAAAAAATATTCCTAAACAGTATCAAAGCAGAGTGGAGTTTGGAGAGATGGCTCTAACCTCATATCCTCTTTATCTAAAGGGTTCTGGAGTGGTTGAGTTTAATCAAGTGAGCTTTTCAAAAAAACTTCTTCCACTTTTGAAAAACAACGATATACAGCTGTTGATTAATATTTATAGTCAAGGAAAATCAAGCGATTTGAACATTTTAAATGGGGAGATATTTCAAGAGAGCGTTGCAAGCATTGAAGGGAAAACCATCCCCTTAAAAGTCAAGTTGATATCGGAGGAGTAGATGGCAAGTGATGTGGAGTTTGTAGAGTATGTGGCAGGGTACGATAAGGATTAATTGAACCGCAGAGTCGCCGAGTACAGAGAGAAAAAAACTCAGCGCTCTCGGCGTCTCAGCGGTGAAAGGGTCTTTGGATTTCAATGAAAAGGCAAAAAAAGGTGTAGCACGTTGGCTACACCTAAAAAACTATAATTTTTTTACAAATTCTGATTGATGAATGGATATAAAAAATGACTGAATCGAAAAAAGGAACCACGGAGTCGCCGAGTACAGAGAGAAAAAAACTCAGCGCTCTCGGCGTCTCAGCGGTGAAAAGGGATTTAAGCTGGGAGGTATAAATGTTTAATGGAAGTGACGATGAATTAACAGGGAAAATAATAAAATCCGCAATAGAAGTTCATAGAAATATGGGTGCGGGTCTTCTTGAATCTGCTTATGCTAAATGTTTTGCTTACGAATTAAATATAAATGGGTTAGAATATCGAATGGAAGTAGAAATTCCTGTAAAATATAAAGGGATAAATATTGATTGTGCTTATAGGGCTGACTTTGTTATAGAAGATACAGTTATTATAGAATTAAAAGCAGTGGAAAAATTATTGCCAATACACGAAGCACAGCTTTTAACATATTTGAAAATTACAGATAAAAAAATAGGTATGTTAATTAATTTCAATGAAACATTACTAAAAAACGGAATAAAAAGGATGGTAAATAAGTATTGAAAAATTTTTGATGAATGGATATAAAAAATGACTGAATCGAAAAAAAGGAACCACGGAGTCGCCGAGTACAGAAAGAAAAAAACTCAGCGCTCTCGGCGTCTCAGCGGTGAAAGGGTCTTTGGATTTCAATGAACTGGCTTTTTTATTAACATTAAAATTGAAGAAAATCAATGAAAAGGCAAAAAAAGGTGTAGCACGTTGGCTACACCTAAAAAATTATAATTTTTTTACAAATTCTGATTTGAGTTTCATAGCGCCAATACCATCAATTTTACAATCAATGTTGTGGTCACCTTCACAGAGTTTGATATTTTTAACTTTAGTGCCGCCTTTTACGACTAGAGAGCTACCTTTGACTTTCAAGTCCTTAATAACTGAGACAGCATCACCATCATTTAGGACTGTGCCGTGAGCATCTTTTACTTCTAAAACCTCTTCAGTGAGGGCTTCTTCTGTAGAGCTCCACTCATAAGAGCACTCAGGGCAGATATATAGCGTTCCATCTTCATAGACGTACTCAGAATTACATTTAGGACATTTAGGACATTTTGGCATGGTTGACATAGGGGATTCCTTTCAAAAATATAGAATAGTTAAATTGTACACCACTTGCGGTAAAAATGCAAATAGTAAGGAGAAAAGTATGAGAAAAAATGTGATTTTAACTCTATTTATAGCTATTTCCATAGGCATTTTTGCCAATACTACAACACTCATGGGAATAAAAAAAAATATCAGTGGAAGCAGTTATTGCGTTACCGTTTCACCAAATCAAACCTATGTGGCCTATGTAAAAGGGGATACCAGTTTCATGTACGGGCAGCTTTATATATGGCAAGTGGGCGAAAAAGCACCAAAAAAAATTGTGGGTGTTGAAGATAGAATTTGTGAGCTGACCTTTTCGCCAAACTCCAATATTCTTCTGGTAGATAGCGGAACTTCTGCACTGCGCAGTGCCACGGTGGTTTCCATGATAAAGGGAAGCAAAATTGGCCAATTTGAATATGTGGGCAGTGCAATATTCTCCCCAACGAGTGATAGAATTGCTTATGGTAGCGTGAGCAGAGTGAAGCCTAAAGTGGCCACTGAGATAAATGGTGTTGTGGATTTGTCGCTCTACTTTGTGGATACAAATGGGTCAAAAGTTCTACTTAAAGCTACTTCAAATCAAAGTTTTGAGCCACTAAGTTGGAAGGGGTCAACCTTAGCCTATAAATGCTATAATTTGACACAAGGCAGTAGTCAAAATTTAACGATAAGGTCATTTTAAAAAGAAAGTTGCTGTGAAAAAGAAAAGTTCGTTTTTTTGTCACTTTGGCATTGCCCCAAAGTAACCAAAAGTCTAGTCCGGGAGATTTTACTACTCCAGACTCATTTCGCTAAGATGTTTCGCAAACTCGCATTCGCTCAGACAGTGCTCAACTTCTAAGCTCAATTTCGTCTTGCGCTTTACGTAAAATCTCAAGGACGGGTAAAATTCGAATACAACTTTTTTCTTTAACATAGCTAACAATAACAGTGAAAAATTAGGAGAGAGAATGTTTCCACATGTAGAATTAACCATTCATTTAAGTATAATATTAGCTCTTGCTGCATTTGGAGCGGGATTTATTGATTCGATTGGTGGCGGGGGAGGTTTGATTCAAGTTCCTGCACTACTTATTAATTTTCCCAAAGTATCCATTCCCATACTATTTGGGACAAATAAAATTGCAGCACTTCTCGGAACTGCCACTTCAGCGTATCGCTATGCAAAGCGTGTGAGAATAGATTGGCTTTTTTTTCTGCCTGTGATGGCAGTGGCTTTTATCGCCTCATTTCTCGGAGCTAAAATTGTGAGCTATATGAATATGGAGTTTTTAAGGGTGTTGGTGTTAATCCTTTTAATTGCGATAGCTCTCTATACTTACATCAAAAAAGATTTGGGCAGTGGAAGCGATAGAGGGTATAGCTTGAAAAAAAGAATACTCCTCGGGTCATTGATTGGATTGGTTGTCGGGTTTTATGATGGCTTTTTTGGTCCTGGAACAGGCAGTTTTCTCATGGTGGGCTTTGTTATGGTTCTCGGAATTGAATTTATTGAGGCTGCAGCTTATTCGAAACTGATTAATTGTACGAGCAATATTGCGGCACTTTTTGTCTTTTTTTACCAAAAAGATGTACTCATCGGTGTTGCTATAATCTTAGCGGTTTTCAACATCAGTGGTAATCTTGTGGGAAGTCATTTGGCATTAAAAAAGGGGAATGGGTTTATTCGTCTCATATTTTTGGGAATTATTATTGTGATGATTGTAAAATACGCCCTCTCTATTTTGGGCGTGTGAGGGATGTTTTGAAAATGAAAAAGGTGATATACTACGTATGTCGAGACCACTATGAGAGAGATAATGAGTTTAATTTCAAAATGGTTGAGTACATAAAAAAATCAACTATTCCCATTGTTTGGGAAGATAAAAAAATTGAGTTTGAGTATAAAAAAGATAAACTTCATAAAGTTTTTTACCATTTCCCTAAATTTTTAAGAAATTTTATCCGTTCAATATTTAAGAAGTGTTATAAACTTAGGTATTATAGGATGCGTAGGGAGTTGAAAAGTGGAACTAAAATGGACGTGATACAACGTATTGAATGTATGCGTCGCGATATTGAGAGACTGAGTTTAGAGTATAGGGTGTATGTTATGGCGCGTTCTGCGGGGGCAAGATGGGTAAGCAGTATTGCTGATACGTTGAAAATTGAGCATATTATTGCCATTGGATACCCATTTAAACATCCTGAAGAGGAGGAAGAGGTCGAGAGATATTCTCATTTGAAGGGACTTGAAACACCTATGACCATTATTCAAGGAGAGCATGATGAATATGGGGGTAAAGAGAGTTTAGACAAATACCCTTTAAGTGGTAAGATTACATTGGACTTTGTTCAAGGAGAACATGATTTTAAGTTAGAAGCGCATGAATGGAAGGGTGTTTTTAACAAACTTTCGGAAATTTTGAAGGGGGAGAGATGAGATTAAGAGTTCTGATAGAGTGTGATGAAAAAGCTTGGTATGATATCGTTGAGGAGATTGAAAACTCTGGAGAAGAGATGTATCCTTTGGCATTAAGTTGGGGGTTAGATAATTTTCTAGAGTATTTAAAACGCACTCAAGAGATATCCAAAGGGGAAAATTTGCATGAGATGGTTCAGGCAGATACCTATTTTTTGGTAGAGCAGGAGAGAATTTTAGGGGCAATCAATATTCGTTGGACCCTGAATGCGTACTTAGAAAATTTTGGTGGGCATATTGGGTATGGAGTAAGGCCGAGCGAACGCAAAAAAGGGTATGCCGCAAAGATGCTAAAATTGGCTTTAGAGGTGTGTCAGCAGAGAGGACTTTCAAAAGTATTGGTAACATGTGATGAAAACAATGAGGCATCTAAAAGAACGATACTAAAGTGTGGTGGTAAATATGAAGACAGTCGGGTTTTAGAGGGTGAAGTGGTTGAGAGGTATTGGATAGAGGTGTGAAATGGATAGAGATTTAGATAGACGGGTTAGTCGTGAAATTAAAACGCTCGAAATTATGGTGAAAATGTATTGTAAAAAGGTTCATAAAAGTGTCTCTACACCGTGTGAAAGGTGTCAAACGTGTTTGGAGTATGCACTTTCAAGAGTAAAGAATTGTCCAAGAAAGAGTTATCGTGGACTGTGTAAAGGGTGTACGATACACTGTTTTAAAGATGAGTATAGAGAAGAGATTAAGAAAATCATGCGATTTTCAGGGCCTAGAATGCTGATTAAGCACCCCATTTTAGCACTATGGCATATTTTAGATGGAGTGAAAGTCAAAAAACTGTGAGGTGTGTGATGATAATAAAGAGCTCTTATGGCGTAGATTTAAAAGAGATAACGGAAAAAAAGCACACCTTATTTTTAGGAATTAGCTTAGGTAATCGGTATTTTACCACTCAAAATATTCTACACTATATTCACTGGATGGTAGAAAATAGCCGTTCAAAAGTGGGTGTGATGATAGTAGATGAAATCCATGCCATTAATCTTGAAGTTTATGATAGAATTTCTTATGATGAGGCTTTGAAAAGAGCGCTAGAATTGGGCGTTAAGGTAGAAGCAGAACTTAAAGAGGCTATACATGAGCATCAGTTGAAAGAGAGGGTTCATCTATTTCGATGGCGAGATATTAAAGATGAGAAGTATTTTGAGCAGTTAGGCGTATTAGAAGAGGCATTTAATGAAAATAGTACGTTTAGAGAGGCCATTATACGTTATGTGAAAACGGGAATTGGACCAGAGCGAAGAAAAATACTTGTTGAGGGTGATGCAGAAAGACTCTCTCGCTATCTCTTAGAGGAGGTTGCGGCGTGTATCAATGGAATAAGGGTGATGGAGAGTGTTTACACAGCCTTTCCCTATCCAGGAAAAGGTGTAAGCCAACTTTTTTATGATATTCAGTATGGTGAAGCTTATGAATTTTTAAGAAAAAAACTAAAAATAGATAAGTATATCGCAAGCATTGAGATGTACTGTGAAGAAGGAGAGAAAAATGAGTCAAGCAGATAAAATTTTCGTAGAACTATGTAGAGAGATTATTGATAATGGGGAGTCAACAGAGGGTCAAGATATTCGTGCGAAATGGGAGGATGGAACACCAGCTCACACCATTAAAAAATTTGGTATGATTAATACGTATGATTTAGAGAAAGAGTTTCCAATTATGACACTTCGTCCCACAGCATTTAAAAATGCCATTCGTGAAATTCTTTGGATATGGCAGAAGAAATCGAACAGAGTAGAAGAGTTAGGAATAAAAATATGGGACGCTTGGTCAGATGATAAAGGGACTATTGGAAAAGCATATGGTTATCAATTGGGAGTCAAACATATCTACAAAGAGGGGGAGTTTGACCAAGTGGACAGAGTGCTTTGGGATTTAAAAAACAACCCTTACTCAAGACGCATTATGACCAATATATACGTCCACCAAGATTTGCATGAGATGAACCTCTACCCTTGCGCGTATTCTATGACATTTAACGTAGAGAAGGGTAGGCTTAACGCTATACTCAATCAACGTTCAAGTGATGTGCTAACGGCGAATAATTGGAATGTGGTTCAATATGCGGTATTGGTTCATATGTTTGCACAGGTGAGCGGGCTAAAAGTTGGAAAACTTATCCATGTCATATCAGATGCACACATCTATGACAGACACATCCCACAAATTGAAGAACTGATTAAACGTCCTCAATTTGATGCCCCCAAATTTTGGATGAACCCTGAGGTGAAGGATTTTTATGATTTTACCCTAGAGGATTTTAAGCTGGAAAACTATCAAAAGGGTGAGCAGATGAAGATTGAGGTAGCAATATAGGAGAATGCGCCATTTTATATATAAAATAGAGTAAAAAATTGGAAAAAAGATATTAGGAATATACATCAAAGAGTGGGACTAGAGATTTCAATTTAGTGTGACAGAGAGTGAAGGTGTATGATGAAGAAAAATGAAGTAGTGACCATACGCTCATCGGCAGCAGAATATTTAACATTTGTCGCTGCTAATGGAGAGAGTGAAAAAAGTATTGAAATGCGTTATGAAGATGAAAATATATGGCTTACCCAAAAAATGATGGCAACTCTTTATGATGTTGTTATATCAACTATCAATGAGCATATAAAAAATATTTATAAAGATGAAGAACTCTCGCAACTCGCAACTATTCGGAAATTCCGAATAGTTCAAAAAGAGGGAGAGAGACAAGTTACACGTGATATTGAACACTATAATTTGCAAGTGATAATTGCTGTTGGCTTTAAAGTCAATAACGATAAAGCGGTACAATTTCGAAAATGGGCTGGGCAAATTGTTAAAGATTATACCATTCAAGGCTGGACTATGGATGTAGAACGTCTTAAAAAAGGGCATATGTTTACCGATGAATACTTTGAAAGACAACTTGAACAAATTAGAGAAATCAGAGTGTCGGAAAGAAAATTTTATCAAAAGATTACAGATATATATTCTACTTCTTTTGACTATGATAAAGAGGCTAAAACAACTCAAGAGTTTTTTAAAATGGTACAAAACAAACTCCATTATGCTGTTCATAGACATACAGCGGCAGAATTGATTGTAGAGAGAGCTGATGCAACTAAGCAAAATATGGGATTTACATTCTGGGGTAATGCTCCTAGTGGGAAAATATTAAAAGCTGATGTAAGTATTGCTAAAAACTATTTAACCGAAAAAGAGATGAAGTATCTAGAGCGTATAGTATCTCTATATTTAGACTTTGCAGAACTTCAAGCAGAACGAAAAATTCCAATGACAATGAAAGATTGGGCTACAAGGTTAGATGGATTTTTAGAGTTTAATGGCAATGAAATTTTAATGGATTCAGGTAAAATTTCACATGAACAAGCAAAACTTCATGCTGAAACGGAGTTCGAAAAATATAGAATCATACAAGACAGACTATTTTCAAGTGATTTTGATAAATTTTTATTAGATGTGGGGACGCCAACTAAAAAGTAACACTATTGAAATGCTGAAAAGTATTGAAAATAAGCTTTAAAAAGGTGAGCAGATGAAGGTGGCGATATGGGATTAGCAGGCAGTCTATTTGACTTATAGTTGTGTAGATAGTAGGGGATGATACACGTAATATGGCGTATATACTACAAATATGAAATGTTGTGCGCAATGTTTTGTAAATGAACAAGTTATAAGAAATATTCTGGCAAGTGAGGTGTGTGTGAAAACAGAAAACGAATTAATGGAAATTCAAAAACATTTTCATCGGTTAATAAACGAACGAGCTGAAAAAATGGTAAAAGAAAATAATGTTATTTTACCGGTAATAGATGAAAAATGCATAAATGTTAAACAATGGATTCCAATTCCAGGCATGTACGGTGGTTTTTCATACATATTAAAAAATGAAAGTGGAGTTTATAATCTGTATGTTGAAAGTTGGTGTCGTATTGCAGAAGGATCAGGTCAAGCGCATACAATAAATAAAAATGGTTATGTATTAACTGAGGAAGGCTTTTAAGAATTTTCGGTAATAAAATAGATGTGTAATTATGGATCCTGCAACTAAAGTGCAGGATGACATAAGTAAGCAAGAAAAAAAATCTGTGAAAATAGAGGTTTTCAGCGTCATCCGGTGCGCCAAGCAAAGCTGGTGCAATCCAGTTGGTGAAAATCCAACCCATC
>Ga0247844_1003991_pt1 | contig 20576 bp, 18 predicted proteins | sample LaCtaG_FD_192421 | JGI IMG/M metagenome (GOLD analysis project Ga0247844, IMG submission 192421) | Freshwater microbial communities from meromictic Lake La Cruz, Castile-La Mancha, Spain - LaCruzMarch201714.5m_1 | ecosystem: Environmental > Aquatic > Freshwater > Lake | place: Spain: Castile-La... | reverse complement strand
TGACCAATATTTCTATCAAACGCTTCCATGATGCTTTGTTTTAAGATTTCTGAAGGTTGGTTTTGATTTATTTTAGCAAAGTCAAGAGTAGCAGATCTAATCTTTTCTTCTCCAACCCCTTTTTCTCTAAGTTTATCTAAATAATTTAAACCTTGGTCCATTAAAGATTTATTTGTGTTTGATTTTATTCCTTGAGCTTCATTTATAAAATCTTCATTTCTGCTGGATTTTTCCATTCCATAATTTAATTTAGCTTGCTCAAACGGACTTAAAAATGGTTGCATATAATCTACATTTGCTCTAGCTTTCTCTAAACCTAAAGATCTTTGATTAGAAACATCTTGTTGTTGGTATCTTGTTTGGAAGTTATTAAAAGAAATTGCTGTTTTTGCTAAAGAATCTAACGACTGTTTAAAAGCTTCTACAGAAGATTTTGCGCGGTCTATAGCTTTTTTCTCTTCGTCTATTAATTTTTTTGCTGTTTCTCTAGTCTTTTCTGTGCTCTGTTGTACTTTGGCTGTTTCGCTAGAGTCTCTTCCCAATTCTATAATTTGAGCCCTTAATCTCTTAATATCTTCATCAGTAGAATTTCTTAGTGTTGATGATACTGTTTTATTTAATCCGTAATTTTTTTCTAAAGATGTTATGAACTGATTTTTATTCATGCTATTAAGTTCATCTGCTTTTTGAGGATTGATGAAGTCTTTTTCGAATACTCCTCTTCCTGTTTCGCTGAAACCTTTTAATATCTCTGCAGCATCTTTTTTGCCTTGGGCGTCACTTCTAATAGCTGTACCTTTTAATTTTTCTGTTACATTGTCTATCATATTATAAAAACCATCTTGGATTTTTATGATTCCGCCCTGTACTTTTGTCATTCCTAAAGCTCCAGCAAGATTATCTGCTCCACCTAAAACTAATGATGGAATAAGATTAGTAGCCCTTCCTATGTTGCTACCAACTCCTTGTCCTCCTCCAGAGAGTCCTTTGTAATAATCTGATAAAAATTGAGGAACCGCACCTTTATCGTCTAGTCTAGACTGTAAATCAGTCGCAAAAGATAAAGAGCTTTGTTTTTGGATTAATTGTTTTTGTATTTTATTAATTTCTTCTTGTAATTCAACATTATCTTGAATAGCTAATAACTGCATTCTATATGCTGATGGTATGTCTTTTGCGGCATTATTTAATTCTTTATTTATTTTAATTATATCTTCTGTTCTTGATTTTGGATTATTTCCTATGTCTTGCGCTTTTTGAAAAGTAGCTGAATATCTTTGACTACTGTCTCCGAAAGTAGAAACATCGTTTTTAGCTTTATCCAGAGCTTCGGCGAGTTTTGGAGCTTTATCATTTAAAAAATGAGCAAGGCTATTTATTGCTCCAACTGCTCCTAGAGCTGCTCCAGCAAATAAACCAATTGGGCCTGGTATAATTCCCATTGCTGTGGTAGCGGCTCCAATGGATTGAGTTGCGCTGTCAATAGATTTGCTTAATTGTTTGTTCTCTCCAGCAAAACTAGAAGCAAATCCTCCGACCATAGATAATCCAAAACTTGCAAATACTAATTTATTTTTAAAAGTTTGCATCTCTGTGCTAAGGCTTCCATCACTAAAGCCTTTTTGTAAAATATTTTTAGATTTTAAATAAGGCGGCTCTACATTAGATTTTTTTTCACCCATTGAAGTCAATGGACTACTATTTGAAATAAGTTGATCAGATTTAGATCTTGCATTTTTTAAATTATCAGATATATTTTTTAAACTTATATCGCTATCTGATGAATTTTTAATCCAACCATTTATTATATTAATGAATTGACCAATTTGTTTTTTAACTAAAACAAACCCTTCGGACATATCGAAGTTTGCTTTATTTATTCCAGACCTTAACGTTACGTCTCTTTCTTCTGCATTTGAATTTAAAGCAAAATTAGGAATAAAATTACTTTTATAAATTTCTTTGCCACTTCCGCTTTTCATTAAATTACTTTTTGAGGCATTTTGCCCTTGATTTATGTGATCATTTTGTATAATTTTATCTGCATTTGGTCCATATTTTGCAGTTTGTTTTGTGTTAGCTACAACTAATGAGCCTAAAGTATCTGACCATAAAACTTTTGGTTTAGCGCTTGGTTCAGCTTTTTTTTCTCGATTTACGGCATCTTCTAAAGCTGCAAAATTAGGTATAAATCCACCAAAAGCATTTTTTTGATTTATAAATTTTAATAAATCTGGTCTTTCAGCTTTAAGTATTTTTAAAGCCATGCTCTTTCTATTGTCACTACTATCAGAATTTTTAAAATCACCTGCGACTCCAACTGGCGAACCTGGGAAAAATAAAGGTAAATCTTTTGGTATTGAATTTATATCGAACGCTCCAGTTGAAGAAGCTTTAACGCTTTTACCAAATGCAGCTCTAAACGCAGACTCAAATATCCCTCCGATTGTACCTTCTAATGCTCCAGCTAACCCTTCTGATTGACGTCTAGCGTCTCCTATTGCTTGAGGCAAGTCAACAGGCGGACTTATTTTTCTAGTTTTATAAATGCTACTAGCAAAGGTTGTAATAGAATCGTTTATAGTTGCATCTAAGTTCTCTCTTAAGCTTTCTAGATTAAATCCAATAGAATTTTGATTAAATCCAACAATAGGGAATTGTACATCTATTGGAGGTTTTCCTTTAGGTCTAAATTCATATCCTTTTGAAGAACCTTGTTTTCTTAAAGCAAGTAAAGGTTTAGAAGAAGAAATAACATTTGACGCTTGTTGAGCAGCCAAAGCTTTTTTGTCTTTATCGCTCATATACCCTGCTTGAGCTGCGTCTTCTGCACTTATAGTTTTTGATTTAATTGCTGAAGGTATTTGGGAAGCAGAAAATCTTCTTCCACCAATATTGTAGTCTGCAAAATTAGGAATAAAACCTTCGTTTGCATAAGGGTCAAAACCGTGTATTCTTTTAAAATTATTTTTATATAAGTCCCCAGCTTTGCTATTTCTTGGTGGTAAAATCGCTTCCTGTTCAAAACCTGGATATTTTACAATTGATTCAGCGTCATTATAAATGACTTCTCCTTCATTTTTTAAATTCTTTCTTTTTACTTTTCCTGCTTTATAACCGCCTAGAGATGCGCCAATAATTTCTGAAGCATGCCCAACGTCGTTAAAATTAGGTATATATCCAAAAGATTTATTCTTCTCTAATGCTTTATTGGAAACAATTAAATTTTGAAGAGGCCCAGCCTTACCAATGCCAACCCCTGCCGCACCTAACGATTTAGCTAGCGTTCCCGCCAAAGCCAATTGCTTTTGCATTGAAATAGTTTCTTGTTCTATTAAGCTTAATATTTCTCTATGTACTGCTGCAACATCTACATTACCTTTAGCAATTTGTTGAACTAAAGCGGGATTCTTAGACATGATATTTATAACTTGAGATTGAATTTGGGCTTGCTCATTAGAAGCCGTATTCATTCCTGATAAAGTTTTAAAAGCATCCGCAGAGAATTTAGTTAATCTTTCAAAAATTTTGTAAATGCCTAAAGTCGCTAAAACAATTCCTGGTCCACCCAAAAAATTACCAATACCCTTAGCAATTCCTTCCCCTATCTTCGCTCCTATACCGTCTGCATTATTACCAGAAAAAGCAAAAGTTTCTAAAACCCCATTTAAACCACCAAGAGATTTTTTAAGCGCTGGCCCTAAAGATAATCCACCTATATCTGATGCAGCCTTAGTTAAGTTTGCAAAAGTTTTATTTAACCCTGCAGACAATGTTGTGTTTAACTCTTCATTTCTTTTATTTGCTTCATCTGTAGCGCCTTCAGACGTTGATAATGCTTGATTAAATACAGAGTACTCTTTTGATAAATCACTTAAAGCTGCTTTTAAAATATTAATTTGAAACACGCCACCGACTAATTCCGCTGTCTGAGATTTTTGAGTTCCAGATAATCCTTCAAATCTTGTTGATAGTTCACCTAAAATTTGTATTAATGGAGCAATATTTCCTTCTGCGTCTCTAGTCTTAACTCCAAGTTCGTCTAAAGCGTTTAAAACTTCTGGTCTTTGTAATCTTGTAAAAATTGTTTTAAATGAATTTCCAATAACTGCGCCACCTCTAGCTGTGATTTGTTGAGCAGAAGTAACTAAAGCTACGAGCTCATCTAATCCAACGCCAGCATCTTGCGCAGAACTACCTACTCTTTTTATGGCCTCAGCAAGATCCGCAGAGCTTACAGCGAAACTGTTATCAACAGCAATTAATTTATTAATTAATTCGTTAGAACCTATAACAGTTTGATTAAACGAATTTAAAGCAGCAGTAATAGATTCTGTGCTACTAACGACATCTAAACCGCTTAATCTAGTCAATATTAATGCGTCATTTGTTCTTTTTAATGTTTCTGAAACTCCTAAACCTTGACGAGAAAACTCTAAAGCAGATTTAGCAACCGTATCAAAAGATTGACCCGTATTTTTAGCTAGCTCAAATAAATCATTACCAAATTTATTTAAATTAGCTGTACTTGTATTTAAAATTGTATTTATCTCTGCCAAGCTTTTTTGTACAGAAATGGTGCTTTGGACCATCGCGCCGAAAGCTTTTTCAACTGCATATATAGCTCCCGCAGAGACTCCGAATGCAATTACTCTAGCATTTGACGCAGCTAAAGATTTTTCAAATTCCCCTAATTGACCAGTAATTTTACCTAAAGGCTGGCTAAATCCTTTTGTATTTAAAACTAAATTAGAACTGGCTATCCTTTGTATATCCCTCTCTAGCTGCCTTGTATCGCCAGCTACATTAAGAACAACATCTTGAGAACCTTGGGCCATAACCTTTTTATCCTTTTATAGGATTACACTTAAATATACAAAAAATTATTTTTCTCCATGAATTTTTAATAAATCTTCAAAATCCAAATCTTTACCTATCTTTTTAGCTTCTTCTAATAAATCAACAGTTTCTTTGTCATTACCAATGATATTCTTTATCTCCTCTTTTGTCGCTCCCACGTAAGTATTTGCAGTTTTATCGTTTTGATTTTTATTTATATTAGAATTAATAGAAGACTGGTTTTCATACCAATTTACTAAATCTTCTAGAGTTTGATAACTTGTGGGCGGATTGCCTTTGCTTTGGATAAGAGCATTTTCATATTGCTTACCTAAAACAAATAGTTCTAGCTGATGCTTAGTTAAAGCGACTATCGGTTTTCCATAAAAATAGTATGGATTATTTTTAGATAAGAAAAAATTATTTAAAAAAAATGGAAGAACCGCAATTTTTTTAATATTTCGAATGTCTAGTTCTTCTAATAGTTTATTATAAAGCATAAAAAATTTTAATAGATCCTCTAGGTCTAAATCCTCAAATTGTTGTAGACTTTCAAAATGCTCTTCAGTTAGTTTTGAGTTTTTATATATAGATATATATAAAATATATTCGTTGGCTTTCTTTTTGGCAAACTCTTCTGCTGTTAAATCTAGAAGTAATAAACGCTCTTTCTTTAGGTTATTTAGCTCTGATGAATACTTTAATAGTTTTTCTTCTATAGAATTTATTTGAGATTTTATTATTAATTTTTTCTTTGTGGACGTTAATAATTCTATTTCAGATTCTAACTGTTTAATTCTTTCTTCTTTTGCTTCGTCCCAGTGCCCAGAGTCTTTTAAAACTTTTATTTTTTCTTTTTCATCTAATAAACCAGAGTCTTTAGCTTTTTTATATTGCTTTATAAAAAAATCATTGCATTCACTGTATTCTAAATCAGTTAAATGCTTAAAATATAAAATTTTTTCGTTTAAATATAATACCGTATATCCATTTAATATGTCTCTGTAAATTTTTCTTACAAATTCAAATTCTTTTTCAAAATCATTCACTTTTTACGGTTTGATTGTTTTCTTCTCTATTAGGCAAATCTGCTATATCTTTTTCTCCAGAATATACTTTTTCAAAATAAGTAAAGTCATCTTTATTTGTTATTCTTCCTACGTACCATAAGCTTATAAAATAAGCTAATTTTTTAATTACTATTTTTATAAAATCATCCTCGCCATCTTCAATTTCATCATATTTTGATAATTTATTATCATAAGAGCTATCGGTAAAAATAGGTTCAAATGTATCTTTTTCTGATTCGATATAGGATAGGGTCAGTACCCACCACATAATAGTTTGATTTCTGGCTCTATTTTCTGCAGTTTGCTCGAATAAATTTGATTGATAAAGCTCGAACTCTTGTAGTTCTTTTCTTACGTCAAGTAGGTCATTTAAAACTACTTCTGTCTTCTTTTGGCGCGACTCTTGAGGTAAATTATCTAGATTAAGTTGAAGACGTTGAAATTCAGTCTCTTTTTTGAATAAATCTAAATATAAACCCGCGTATCTTTGCTTTTCTGGATCACTTAATGCCCCACCATCGTTTTGATACCTTTTGGCTAATAAAGATCTAGTTAATAAGCCAGATTTAATTCCTTCTGATAATTTTACTCCATAAAATAGCTCTGCTTCATCAAATACTTTTCTTGTAGGCTTTAAAATTCTGATTTTGATCGGCCTATTTATAAGTTCTTTTTTAGTAGTCTTTATTTCTTGACCAGCTTCATCTTTTGAAACAACTGTTTTTTCAAGAAACTCTTCCTTTTCTAACGTGAATTCGTATAAAAATTTATTTGGATTCATAATTTATTTCTAGCGCTTTTTTTTCTAAGAATTTTTTAGTTTTTTCAAAATTAGCTTTACCACCGATTAATTTTATAAAATTATTCTTTTTATCTTCTTCCCAAGACAAAAAATATTTAATATAATTAGGACTGTTTAAAAATTTTAAATTTAAAAATTTAAAATTAGACTCTAAATATTTTTTAACAGAAGGCATGGATGCATTAGCTTCTATTATTTGCAATATGTTAAAATTATTTGTCTTTTTGATTTTCATTTTTTTTAATATTTAAATCCATGAAGTCGAAATTTTTTTCTATTTCTCTTATCGTCTCGTTACCTAGATCTAATATTTTTTTCCTTAAGTAATTATATTTATTTTCATCAAAATAATCTACATTTTTTAAAAAGCTTGCTTCTATTTTTTGATTTAATTTATTGAGCATGTTTAAATGCTCTTCTTGCATGTCCTCTATTACATTCAGATATCTTTTATATAAAGAGACAATGTTTCTATGTATTTGAAATAATATATATTTTTTGATATCATCTTTATCAGATTGCATACGATACTCCTTATTCCTTATAAGAGTTTACACTAAAAAACCCGCCAAATAGCGGGTTTTTAGTATATTAATATTAATATATATTAAGCTGCTTCTGGACCGTCTATAAATAACCCTACATCAGTTTCATTTGGACCACCAATTTGCGTGCTCCATTGTAGTGAAACGGTTTTATTGCTGCCAATAGACGAACTAAAGTTTTGAGAATCTAATTTTGCTTTCTTGAGTGTATATTTTAAAGCTCTCTGACCGCTACCGTCTGGTTTCTTCAATGTTATAGAAACAGTATAATCTTGGTCATTATCTAAAATATTTGCTAAATTAGCGGCAGAAGTATCTCCAATAATTCCCTCTACAGAGAATGTCGCTACAACTGGGAATGTTATTTCTTTTGTAAAAGCAAATCTGCTGCCAAGTTTTTGAATAGGCTCACGGCTGATTTCTACTGATACTGTTGCTGTTTGCACTTTGATATCGTTTTCATCGAGTCCCAAAGTGGAAGAAGCTAAAGTAACTGTTATATCACCTGGGCGCAAAGCGCTATATCCGCTTCCAGAAACTGGTGTTTGCAATTTAAATCCAGCAGTGGCTTTTTTGCCGTCTTCTGGATTGATTGCTGGATTTTGGACCCCAGTAATTCCGCCTACAAAATTCATATTTAATGCTTCGGCGTTTACTGTTGTGGTTGGTATATCACCTACGCTAGCTTCAATTTGGTAAGAAGTAAGATTAACATTACCAAGGCCAATAGTTTTTGCATTATTAGTTGTCCAACCAGCAACATTAGCATCAGTTCCTTCTGGAGAAGTCACTATATAATAGTTTTTAATATCGGTATCTGCGCGACCAGTTAAAATGTGAGATAATGCTTGCGTAGTTGCATCTCCTGTTCCTAAAGCCAAACCAATATTGCTTTCATTTTCTCCAGAATTAAGATAATAGGTATAATCTAAAGATACTGTTGGTTGCTCTAAAATGATACGATCAATTGCTGCAAGATTGCCGTATTGATTGATATCTTGACGAGCGATTTCGAAATTGTAGTTTACGCTTTGAACGCGATTTAATTGCTTGTTGTTGCCCGATACTTCAGCGTTCGTTCCTGTTGGTCCCACAAAAAGGGCCTCGCTTTGATAAATTACTCTTTTTCTTGCCATAATATTGATCTCCTATTTAAGTTCTATAACCTATATTACATCCGAGAAGTTTAAAAGAGAAATCAATAATATTAAGACCTTGGATTCCTTATATTTGATAGGGTAAAATCTACTATACCTGGATAAATATCTGGATTTGCTTTGTTATTTAGATTTAGTATAGTGCTTACGTCTACTCTTTCTATATAAAAAGCTTGATTTGATGATATTTTTTGTTGAGATAGAGCTTCATAATTATATGATCCATTATTTGGCATAATTTTTAAAGAATGAATTGAATTGTAAGGACTTTCATTTACTCCAATTAACGGGATATAACTATGATAGCTATCCCTAAATATTGAAAAGACTGCATCTAGGTTAAATGTATTATCTGCTAATATAATGGCCCTGACGTTAATTTCTGTTGCGTCTTCTCCACCAAATGCAAATGCTTTATTTGAGCTTCCATTGTTTTTTAAAAATATTGCTGGATAAGTTATAGAATTAGTAGCTATGCCCGTGGGATTTTGATATGTTTTAGGAGTTATTTTATACTGGGTTTCAAACAACACATTTTCTTCTGCATCAGAAGTTAAGTAAACATTCATATCTTTTACGGAATAATTACCGCTTATAGTACTACTGTTTTGATTTGTATTAAAATAAATTTGACCCAAATTAGGATTAACTCCAATTAATCCATTCTGACCAATAGGATTAAAGACTTGATTAATGTAGACTCCAGATAGTAAATTAACACCATTTATAGAAGAGTCAGCAACTATTTGCTTAAAAGGTAAACCGTATGTATAGTAATTATTATATAAATTATTTATTGGATAAAAAAAACTTGAATAATTTGTATAAGCTTGACCCTTTTTTAGCAAAATATTATCTACCCAATATGTCATGCTAGACATTAAAATATTATCTAATTGAGGCTTCATCTTTTTATATCTTTCTTAAAGTTTTCAACTAATTCTGATAAAAATTTAACTCGATTAAAGGTAACCGCATTTATTTCTTTTTCTGCTTGCAACCCGCTACCAGATCTACTCTTTTTTGATTTTTTAAAAAGATAATAACTAAGCCCAGAGATTCCTTTTTCTATTCCTTCTACCCAACTTCTTCCATTTTCCCATGGCATTGGAGTCTTCTCTCTTACTTTTTCTAATGTAGGATGAGATATTTTATATTCTATTTTTTTTGTGCTTTTGTTTCTTTCAAATCCAAATTGACTTAATATAATAGATTTCAATTGATCGACTGGATCAGAGCCTTTTTCAAAACCTATGAATGTAAATAAATTTCCTTTTCCACCTAAAGTATTTGAAATATTTTTTGCCTCACTTTTACCTTTTAATTCCTGAGATATTGGATGATTATCAAGGTTTTGTAAAAAATTTTCTTTAGCTTTTTCTACTTTTTTTTGTACGATAATATCTGCTTGCATTTGCATTTTTTTTGAATTCAAAACTTTTGCCCTGATAGATGATAGATTTACATTATTCATTATTTTGTTGTTTGTAAATAGAATACATAATAAACAGTATTAAAAAATTTTTTAACAGATTCGTCGCTTATAATATTAAAAGACTTGCTATCAAATTCTATTTTTTCTGTTTTTCTTCCGTCTAAAATATAATCTTTTGCATCTTTTCTTACTTTAATTTTTACAACACCCTGAGATAAAAAATTTGTTAGCCCTCCGAATCTTGCAGCTTCTAAGGCTTGTTCATTTTCATACTTTATTTTAGCTTTAAACGTTTGGCTTTCTGGAATGTATTCATAATTTTCTATATTTGAGTTTTCATCATATCCAGCCAAAGAGTTTGTATTAATATTTTTTATTATTTTTTTGGGTTCTTTATGAATCACTATATCTCTTGAGAAAGTATCAAAAAGATCTTCTATTAATGGGGTTAAATTATTTTTTTCCGTTTCATTTAATAAACTTGCCATTTATTTTCCCCTTGAATAAATATCGATTGTACTATTATAGTCTTTGAAATTTCCTGGTATAATATCGTCGCCTGTAACTTGAATTGGTTTTGCTTCATTTATATTATAATTTTTGGTTAAAGCAAGAAGCTCTTCATTAATTTGTTTTCTAAGTTGAGAGTAATTTTTTGCTAATTCATTTTTATTTATTTTTACTACAGTGCTGCCATCATCAGTGACGCTAACTACGCTATCAACGCTGGCTGCACCAAGAGCATTACGAAATAATCTTTCATAGTAATGAACGCTAAAAAGCATTTTAAATATACTTTTTTCTATGTTTCCAAAGCTATCTCCGCTATTTTCTTCGACACCCACTTCTAATGTGTTCTCGACAATATAGAATTTTTTATTAATTAAAATATTGAGATCGCCAATATTGGTTCTAAGCCAAAAAGCAATACTAGCGTGGCTAAGATCACTTGGCTCGCCTAATTCACGATAAATTTCGTCTGATATGTCTACAATTTTAGTGGTCATATAATAGATATTACACTATATAATATATATTTAATTAAAAATAAAGCGTTTAAATTAAGTTCTATGGATATTAGTACACAGCCCACTTTGAGTTTAGGTAGCTTGTGACTAAATCTGATTCTGCATCTGTTAGCGATTTTCTATATATTATTACTTCTGCGATTGGTGAATTTAAATGTGAACTTGCTGGCAAAACATTTGCTGGAATAAATGACCCAACTCTAAATACAGAAAAATTAAAATTTAGCGTGTGTGCAAATGAAGAACCTTCAGATGAATTTAGTTTAAGAGTCAAACTCGAACCTGAATGTCTGGCTCTTGCTATATAATACTGGTTTGGTGTAGCCGAAACAGTGCTTCTGAAATTAGAGCCAGCCCATGAGGCAAATTCATTGTTTGAAACATTTCTCACGACTTGTATGTAGTGGTTTCCATTAAAATCATTGCCTTGCAGGCTTGTCGCTTGAGTCAATGCTCTTGCGTTTGTCAATGCACCACTTAAAAACTGAAACACAATAAATGATGTTTGTGCGGTGTAAGTAACCCCTGTGAAATTGCAGGTTAAATATTTTGAAGTGGCAAAGTTTATTACATTCTTTCCGTTTTTTCCAGCAGTTGTAAGGGTTGGGAATATGGCAGTATGACCTGCACAACTAGCGTGCCGACCCCCACCACTTTTATCTTCCCATCTTTTTACAGATCCTCCGTTTGTCGTAACAAAGTTTCCTCCAGTTGTTGCGTCAAACAAGGTATTTTGGTCTGCCGCATCAAGCCATAAATCAAGATTGCTAATTCTGCTTGGATTAAAAGTCCTTCGTCTCTCGATATTGATAGGCAAGGGACTAGTTACCGAATACAAAGACATAATCTATTCCTAATTAATTTCAGTTACCCTAGCGGTACCACTTGTCGCAAATATAGCCGTATGAATAAGAGTAGTTTGATTTACTGGACATTCCCAGTAGTCTCCTGCTGATAAGCGTACCTGATAAACCCCTGTGGTGCATGTTCCTCCAGCTGAAATATGTAAATTACCAGCTCCTTCATTAAATACTGTTAAAACTTCTCTAGTCGGTGCAGCTGAAGCAAGGGTAGCAGGAGAAAGTCCAGTAAAATTACTAGATGTTACTGTTGATCCTTGAACAGCAAAAGCATTAACTGTGGAGACTGGATTGTTTGATATCATATGTATTTTTATTACACTTTTTTATGGTAGAGCTAATCCTTCGCCTAGAGTTTTTATGTATAGAGAATAAAAAATAGCATGGTCTGCATCAGTTAATTGAGATTTTATTAAACAAAGAATTGGAACTTGAAGGCTTTGACCAACTGCAGAATTATTTAAATTTGAAAAAAATTTAGTTTTACGAGGTCCGCCACTATAATTTGAACCATTTGCTGGTACATCGAAATTCTTATTGCCCGTTGTGGTTGATAAGAGGATTCCAGATCTATAAAACTTATATATATTACCGTTTGCTTGCATTGCGCCCATTGTAAAAATATTTCTTGTTAATAAGCTGGTAAAATTTTGTTGTCCACCGTAGCCAAAAGAACCACTGCTATAATCTACTAGCTCTATTGTAGCATCTTTATTATTTGGATTTCCACTCATATTATTATTTGCAATATTAAATGATCTGCTTCTAATAACAAAACTACTTGCTGTAGGAAAAGAAGCAAACGGAAAATTAGCATCTCCAATATTAACAAGAGTTCCCCAAGAAGGATTAGCAACATATAAAAAAGTACTACTACCAAAATCTAAATTACCAAAATCAATGTCTTGACCAGTAGCAGTATGAATAATTCCGTTTGGTGATTGAATAGGGTTTCCAGAAATTGTTCCATTAAAAATTCCTAATCCACCTAAACTATAAACTACTGTTCCTGTTCCAGCATTTTGATTTGCTCTAAGTGGCCAGCAAATCATACTTGCCCATAAATTCATTTTTTTAATAGAAATAACAAATTGATTTAATTGTCTTAAGCTTTGCATGCTTAAGCTTTGATTTCCACCAGCTACTATTCTTGCATTGTAAGCTAATACATCAAGATCGATTCCGTATGTTCTGTTAGTTATCATGGTAGAGCTAATCCTTTTCCTGCTGTTATTTTATAAAGATTATGAAGCGACAAGATTTGTGCTGTTGTCAGTTGTAAATTAAATATAGAGCAAAAAGTTCCAATATCACCCCATTGTTGATTATTTGCTGTATCACCAAAAAATGAAGGGGTTCCGCTACTTGTGCCTGTCCCAAATGTTCTTGATGTGGTTGCTCCAAATGTATTGTATGCACTAGCTATTGCCGTATTTGTGATTGCTCCATTTATATATCCACTTAAATCTGTGTTTGGAGAAAATTGTGTTGTAGATGTTGCATTTCTTCTTTGCCAAAAATGAAAGTTGTTAGCTGTATTTGAAACTCTAAAGATTTGAGAATTATTTACAATCGCACCATTTAGTGCAACGGCGAGAATAGTATGGGAACCGCTTGCTAGTGTGTATCCAATTCGCATGCAGGAATTTGATGGTGAGAATCTTATGCCATTTGCTTGCCAAGTAGGACCATTTACAAGCGTGCCATTATAAACTCCTAGTCCACCTAGTGAATAAGCGATATTACCTGATCCAGCATTTTGATCTGCTCTTAACGGCCAACAAATCATATTATTCCAAATACCTAAATCTTTTACTCCTCTAACAAATTGGTCTACTGAATATATATCAGTTGGAGTTTTAAATCCATTATAATTAAGGCGCTTTATGTATTTTTTTGTATCGTTGTCTAATTGGTAATATTTCATGGTAAATTTAATCCTTTACCTATTGTGGCTTTACTTAAAGATCTTAGTAATAATGTTTGATTTGTGTCTAACATTTCTAAGAACCACATTTGAAAAGCACAAACTTCATTTCTATTTGATCCACCACCAGAAAATATTTGAGTAATATTTGAAGTAAATGTTCTTGGTTGAACACCTGTTCCTGTAACAGATGTACTTCTAGAAGAATTATGTTCAGTAAATCCATTGCTTATATTAGGGTTTTGTATATTATCCCTACCTGTAGCAGTAAAATAAAAACCTATACCAACATTTGTATAATTTGCACTTCCCCAAATTTTTGCAGTACTTCCTCCAGTTAAATTATTCTCTCTGCAAACTATATTACCTGTTGGGCCAAAAATAGCATGTTCATATCTTGATCCTGATGAATTTGATGCTCCTGCTGCATTTATGCTCATAATAGTAGAATTAGAGCTATTTGCCATAGTATTTAATATTGCGAAATTCGAAATCCTAAATATATTTATTACATTAAGAAAATCAAAATTTATATAACCTGTATTTGATGTGAAAATCATGCCTGCTTCTCCCCATGAACCATTAATTAAAGTGCCATTTAATATATTTCTAATTCCATAAACTTTACTACCCAATCCAGCATTTTGATTTTTTCTTAAAAACCATCCATCATAAACAAGATTCCATAAATTTAAATCTTTTAATCCAACAATAAAATCATTAACAGAATAAATATCTGCTGGAGTTTTAATTCCATCAACTGCCATTCTTTTAAGATAGGCTTTTGTGTCTCTATCTAGTTTGTAATACTTCATGCTAGTCCAAGTCCTTTGCCTATCGTAGATTTATATAAAGAATAATAATTTAAATATAAAGGATTAATATTATCATTGAAAATAATAATAGAAGAAGTTGTTGGATTTGGATTTGGTCCAGTATTTACTCTATATGTAAAATCGCCATTTGTTGTTCCATCTCTATCCCAATTAAAATTTTGATTTGTTCCGCCAGATCTATATGTTGTACCAAAATATCCTTCAAAAGAAGTTGGTGATTTTAAAGAAAATAATGTGCTTTTAAAATTATTTGAATTTATCTGGGATCCAAGATTAAATTGTTGACCACCATTAGATTTATAACCTAAGTATTCTCTGTTGCCTCCTGGGAAAAAGAAAAATCTATTATTGCCTCCTAGGGAGTGACCAAAATTTACGCTATTACTTGTATATCCATTGAAATTTGTATTATCTATCACATGAGTACTAAACGGACTATTTTTAAATTTATATTGAGTTATTGTTATTCTTGAATTATCTATTCCAAAAAATAAACCATTAAAAGTCCAAAGTGCGCTAGTAATAGTTCCATTATATAAATTATTTTTTAATGAATAAACTATGCTTCCTGAACCAGCATTTTGTTGCTGTCTTAAAAGCCAAATTTCCTCCACGCTATTCCAAATATTTAAAAGTTTTAATCCTTTTACAAAATCACTAACACTATTAATATCAGCTGGACATTTATATCCAGCATCTACTATGCGCTTTGCATAATTTTTAACATCAATATCAAGATCGTAAAATCTCATGGTAAACCTAATCCTTTCCCTGCTGTACCCTTATAAAGATTATATATATTTGCTTGATCAATTTCTCCTTGAAAAATAAAAACTGCAGAAATTATACCGCCATAAAATTGTTGGACTGGCTGACTAGACTGGCTGCGACCACCTAATATTAAACGACTAGATCCTTGATATCCAATATTATTTAAAGTTGAAGAAGTTGAAAAAGCTGCCCCATTTCTAGAAAAACTAATATTATTTTGCCTAAAAACTGCCTGTACGCAAAAAAAAGTATCTCTTGTAGAAGGAAAAGAAGATGTGCCAGAATTATCACGAAAAATTTGTTCTGAAACTATTGAAGAATCAAAAACTCCTCTAAATCTGCTATCCAATCCTTGAATAGAAAAAGATTCTGGAGTAAAATACTCTAGTCTTTGAAAATATCCAAAAAGATTTTCTCTAGCAACTTTTACATTTCTTGAGCCAGATCCTATAAAAATATAAGTTAAAGGAATTGGGTTACTGGACAAAATAACTGGCGCTTCTATTATTCTAGAATTATCTGCGTCACCAAGATCAATTCCATTGTCTTTCCATGTTGGTCCATTTATTAATCTTCCATTGTATTGTTTTAGACCATAAGCTATAGAGCCAATTCCTGCGTTCTGTAATCCTCTAAAACAAAAACCTTCTATCAATGAATTATAATAGTTGTCAGCTTTTAATCTTCTTATAAAGTCACTAACACTAATTATATCAGACGGAATTCTTCCGCCAGCTTTTACGATTCTGTTTGCGTAAGCTTTTGCATCAACATCAATATCATAGTATCTTTTGTACATTTAAATTTCTTCAATTAGCACACCTTCTGGGGCAACAAAATCATCTGGTACAAGACAAATAAATTGCCAACCAACGATCTCTCTAGTGTCTTGTTGATCTTGTTCGGTTGGTGCTTCACCATTTTTAATTGCACCTGGAACTATAGTATATCCATACTTTGCATCTCTTGTGACTGTATGATCTGAATTATCCCAGTGTTGAAAATTTATACTTTTAAAAAATTCAACCAATTCTTCACTCACCTCGGCGCTATTGATTATGATTTTTTTTTCTTTCATATTAAACTAGTTCCCAAGAAATATATTTAATATTAACATTAGGATATTGAGCAACACTAACTGGACCATTATACTTTGGAGTAAAGTCAAGGAAGTTTCCGCCGTTATTATCAAATTCAGTAGCTCCACCTTTTAATATAAGATTAAAACTACTACCAGTTATAATCGCGCCAGCTACGCCAAAACTAACGCCAGTTGTTACTGTTGCTCCTGCGCCAAATTTAAGATAAATATTTCCTGTGCCATAATTTGTAATGCCCCAAGCAAGTCTAGAGTTATTGCCGCTAATAATTGTGCCAACTCCAGTTTGAATAGAATAATTGCTAGCATAGCCGCCAACTGGAGCAAATGCTGTTACACTATCAATATCTTTATCAAGATCTGCTTGAAGAGTTAATGCTCCACCACCTTGAGAATCAATGTTTAATATTGCATTTGCATTTCTACCATATTGAGGGAAAAATCCAGAAGCTACATCAACTGCTCGTCCTCCAACTCCTAAAAATTCAGCTGGAACTGGTGACGAATATAATCCAGTACTAGTGCCAGATCCAGTTATATATCCAGTAAGATATCCACTAGCAAAATCATAATTTTCACTTGGCACATCATAAAATATTTGCAATTTATCAGTATTAGACATTGAGGTTGTATTATACCCCAATAAAAATCCGCTAGTTGAATTAACTGCTCCTGTGGTTGTTGAATCTGCGAAATTGTATATTATTTGACCTTTGCTTACATTGGTAATCAATAATAGGTTTTCAATAGATACTGGATTTTGAGGGCCATAAAGAGATGGTGGAAAATTAACAACCCTGCTACTAGCTAAGAATTCATATCCTGATGGTATTAGTTTTTTCATATATATTTAAATAGATTACACTTTTTATATTATAGGGCTATAGCATATGCTATTGCTAAATTTTTTGCATTTTCAATTTGAGTATTTAAATTAGACCCAGTAGAAGCTAAATTAGTAATGGTTGCATAATTAGAAGTTAATGTACCACTTAATGAATTAATGCTAGAGTTTAAAGTCGAACCAGTACTTGCGAGATTAGTTGTCAACGTACTACCAGTTGATGCGAGATTACTAATGGTCGCATAAGTAGATGTTAAAGTGCCGCTAAGTGAATTAATTTTACTATCTAATGTGCTTCCTGTGCTGGCTAAATTTGTAACGGTTGCATATGTGGTTCCTAGATTATTAATTTGAGTTTGTAAAGTAGAACCTGTACTGGCTAGATTTGTAGATAGTGTGCTTCCAGTTGAAGCAAGATTTATTATGGTTGCGTACTTGCCATCAACAAAACCACTATAAGCAGTTATATCTTGAAAAGCGGCGATATCATTTAATGTAGAAAGATCTGCTCCACGACTAGATATACCAAATTTAAATTTATCAGTATGATCAAAACCAATAATTGGACCAAGATCATTTATTCCAGTTAATCCTGCTCCAGTAACAAAGAAAATCCCACCATCAACTGCACCACCAGTAAGATTCAATAATATATATGGACTTTCAATAAAGTTATTTTCTACATTTGTAATAAATTCTGTTCCAGTTACATAAAGATCATGAATATAAACACTATTTCTAAAAGTTTTTGTACCATCTATTGTTTGATCTCCATAAAGTAAAACTGAACTGCCGCTAAGTGAATTTATACTATTTTGTAAAGTATTACCAGTAGAATTTAAATTATTAGATATAGAAGTATCTTGGTTATTAACATATCCGCTTAAGTCATTGATTTTTGTATTTAATGTAGAACCTGTGCTAGCAAGATTTGAAATAGTAGCATAAGTAGACGTTAGAGTTCCACTCAACGATCCAATCTTATTGTCTAATGAGCTACCTGTTGAGCTTAAATTATTTGTTAATGTATTGATGCTGCTTTGTAAAGTAGAACCAGTGCTTGCTAAATTATTAATTGTTGCATAAGTGCTAGTGAGAGTTCCGCTCAAAGAGTTAATACTATTATTTAAAGTCGAACCAGTTGATGCCAAATTTGTTATTGTGGCATATGTTGAAGTTAAAGTTCCGCTAAGTGAATTTATGCTTAAATTTAATGTATTACCAGTGGAGGCTATACTTGTTTCTAAAGTACTTCCTGTAGAATTTAAATTATTTATAGTAGCATAATTAGAAGTTAAAGTTCCGCTAAGAGAACTAATACTATTAACAAGAGTTGTTCCAGTAGTATCTAATTGACTATCAGTTGCATATGTTGCATCAAGATTTCCAGTAAATCCAGTAAAAGCAGAGCTAAGAGAATTTATACTAGAAGTTAAAGTCGAACCAGTAGATGCAAGGTTAGTAATTGTTGCGTAGTTTGAAGTTAAAGTTCCGCTGAGTGAGCTTATTGAATTATTTAAAGATGTTCCTGTATTTTGTAATTGAACATCAGTTGCATAAGTCAAATCAAGATTATCTACGAAATTTTGATATGTACCACTGAAGTTATCTATTTTTGTATTTAAGTTAGATCCAGTAAGCGCAAGGTTATTAATTGTAGCGTAATTGCTTGTAAGAGTTCCACTCAATGAACCAATCTTAGTTTCTAGCGCATTACCAGTGCTTACAAGATTATTCGCTACAGTTGTAACGCTAGCGTCTGTTGCATAAACGTTATCAAGATTATTAATCTGATTTTGTAAATTTGAACCTGTGGACGCAAGGTTAATTATTGTGGCGTAATCAGAAGTCAACGTTCCGCTCAAAGAAGATATACTAGAATTTAAAGTGCTTCCAGTTAAATTTAAATTGGTTATCGTAGCGTAAGTACTTGCTACATCTCCAGTATAACCAGTAAAAGTAGATTGCACTATAACTGGATCTCCACCAATTTTTATTGATTCTTCTGAAATGATAATTGAATTTAAACCGATTTTAATTCCACTCCAAAAGAAACCACTTTTCTGAACAACTAAATCTTCTGTAAAAGTTTTTTGACCATTTATTGTTTGATTATTATATGTTAAAACTGAATCGCCGCTGAGATTGTTTATTTTTGTATTTAAAGTAGAGCCAGTAGTGGCAAGATTAGTAATCGTAGCGTAAGTAGAAGTCAATGTTCCGCTTAATGAGCTGATACTATTAACAAGAGTCGATCCAGTATTTGCGAGTTGAATATCGCTAGCAAAATTCGTATCTAGATTTCCTGTAAATCCTGTAAACAATCCGCTCAAAGAATTAATGCTGGAATTTAAAGTAGAACCAGTTGATGCTAAATTTGTGGCTAATGTGCTTCCAGTTGATGCAAGATTAACTATTGTTGCATATGGAGTTAAATTAACTCCAGTTAAAACTGGGTTTCCAGAAATGAATATATTACCAGCAACATTAACAATTGAATTAGTAAGAGTTACATCAACGCCAGAAAGCGAAAGGTTATCAATATTATCTAAATCAATTGCATTAAAAGTGCCAGTTCCAGAGACTTTAATATTATTAAAAAAAGTTTTAACTCCGCTAATATTCTGGTCTCCAAATGTTAATACTGAAACTCCACTTAGCGAATTTATCTTATTATTAAGAGTCGAACCAGTAGACGCAAGTTGAATATCTGTTGAATAAGTATTATTCAAAGATCCAGTAAAGCCTGTAAACAAATCACTTAAACTATTAATATTATTACTTAAATTTAAACCCGTTGATGCTAGATTAGATGTTGTTGCGTAAGAGCTTAAATCTATTCCAGTTAATACTGCATTGCCATTTACAAAAAGTCCACTAGTAAAGTTGCCACTTCCATAAACTGTGAAGTTATTACCAGAAATAACCAAAAAGTTATCCTGCGCCGAGTCGCCAAATATTGTATCTTGAGCAAAACTTTTAACTCCAGATATAGTTTGGTTTCCAGTTGTAAAAACGATATTGCTAGTTGAAGAATTTATATAACCGCTGAGACTGTTTATTCTTGTGGCTAACGTACTTCCAGTTAAACCAACATTCGTTGTTAACGTATTGATGTTCGCTTGCAAGGTTGAGCCAGTGCTTGCAATGTTTGTGGCTAACGTACTTCCTGTGCTTGCAAGATTATTAGCTACCGCTGTAACACTTGCGTCTGTTGCGTAAGTTGCGTCTAAGTTGTTGATCTGATTCTGTAAACTTGAACCTGTGCTTGCAAGATTATTCGTAAGGGTAGTAATGTTATTGCTAAGCGTTGTTCCAGTAGTAGCAATGTTTGTGGCTAACGTACTTCCAGTTAAGCCAACA
>Ga0247844_1003987_pt1 | contig 20587 bp, 29 predicted proteins | sample LaCtaG_FD_192421 | JGI IMG/M metagenome (GOLD analysis project Ga0247844, IMG submission 192421) | Freshwater microbial communities from meromictic Lake La Cruz, Castile-La Mancha, Spain - LaCruzMarch201714.5m_1 | ecosystem: Environmental > Aquatic > Freshwater > Lake | place: Spain: Castile-La... | reverse complement strand
TCGAGACTTTGTTAACCTTGCGTCTGACTCGTGTACCCCTAAATTCAAGCCTGAAGACGAACAACAATCGTGTAAAGTTAGAGGTCTTTCGACTGGACCACTGGTCAATCTCATCACACCTAAACAAGGGAAGGACTTTTATCGTTATATTGGCACTCCAGACTTCAAGACCAAGTTTCCAGGTGCGATGGCGAACCTTGCAGTTGCAATGAGTTATCTCAATGAATATGGACTCATGCACACGGATTTACATGCCGCAAACATTGCGTTGATGAACGGTCGTCTGGTCGCCCACGATTGGGGACGAGCCTTCGACTCTCGTGACGAGAAAAAGGTGAAAGACTATTTCGATTGGGTGAAAAGCACGAAGGGGGTGCAGGGACGAGGTGAGTATAAGTTCATTCTACCCATTCTCAACAATACAGGCTATTTCACAGGTCTCGTGAAACGAACCACGAAAGAAGGAAAACAGAAACTACACTTGGTTCTAACTCGGTCGTGGGATACCTTGGCATTGATAGGAACCTCGGAATACGATGGTCTGATTAGCAAAGAACTCATCGACCGGTTCTTAGGTGCGTTTGTGGGTATTGTAGCACAGAATGACGCAGACTTCTCGAACAATCTTCGTAAAATCATACCCATTGCATTCACCCCTTCGTATGCGGCCCCTGCGGTTGCCCCTGCGGTTGCCCCTGCGGTTGCCCCTGCGGTTGCCCCTGTGGTTGCTCCTGCGGTTGCTCCTGTAATGGTTCCTGCACCGGTTAAGGTCAAAAAGACACGAAAGGTCAAGTCGAAGACACGTAAATCGGTTGCTCCTATGGTTCCTGGGGTTCCTGGGGCTCCTATTGTTCCTCCACCTCCTGCACCGGTCAAGGTGAAAAAGACACGAAAGGTCAAGTCGAAGACACGTAAGTCGGTCCCTCCTGTGGTTCCTGTGGTTCCATCTGTGGTTCCAGCTAAATCAATCCCGAAGTCCATGTACGTCAGTGAGTCCCCTTCAAATCAAGAAGTTATTCAACTTCGTGAAGACCTTGCAATCTGTGATGACGAAGTGGATAAATTACGAAACAAAGTCCAACAAATTGCGGCGCTGACGAAACTCTCTCCCAGACCATAAGTAATGCGTATTTCGTCCAAGTTCAATAAGTGTGTCAAGAGCGTGCGAAAAACGGTCAAGGCTCGTAAGGGTTCCAATAAGGAATCTGCAGCGATTGCGATTTGCACCAAGTCAGTCTTACAGACACGAGGTCGCACCATGAAACGCTATCGCAAGGGACGCTTGACTACGCAGAAGCTTCGAGTGCGTGTTTAGCGGCTAACTGTTCAGCCTTTTTGCGTGTGCTTCCATGTCCATAGGCTAGGTGCTTACCATTCGCATCACAGACTGCAACACGTATCTCATTCTTCTTTGGGTCATTCGATAACATCTCGTAGGTCGGTGTTAACTTGAGTTCACGCTGACATTGTTTCTGAAACAAGTCTTTGTAATTCGTCGTCTCATGAATCACTTCTTCAATGTCTAGGTATGCCTCCATTACAGAGGTTACAAAGGTATACACGATATGAAACCGATTACCGCAGTCGGTCCACAATGCACCGATAAAGGCTTCAAAGATATCTCCTAGTTTCTTCGTATTGTTACGCCCTGCAATGGCGGGCGATTCTTCATTGTGACGAGAGATGACGTAGAACTTATCCAACCCAATTGTCTTGGAGAGCTGACCGATACATTCATTATTCACCAAGACTTTACGGGCATCTGTGAGAAACCCCTGCTTCTTCTCTGGATACTTCTTACGAAGGTAGGTTGCCACGCAGACACCCAAGACTGAATCCCCTTCAAACTCTAGACATTCATAGGATTCATCTTGAAGTGGCATGACGCCATTTGGACAGGGTGCAAGTTGAGCAGGTGTTCCATCGGGAGTTGTGTAGTCCGTTCTCCGGACATACGTTGTATGGACCATCGCGGTCTGAAACACTCGCACATTCTGTGCTCGATAGTGTGGCAAACCGTGTTTATGAAGGAGTTTGTGAATATCTCGTTCAGTGAATGGGCGATTGGCGGAATTGTAAGGACAATAGGATTCCATTATAGTCTATACATTACTTCGTGAAGGTCCGTTTTCTCATTTAAAAATATCTTGCGACAACATCATACATTAATGGAAAAAGCTTTACTGACTCTGACTGCCCGTGTTGTTCGCGCCCATCGAGAGATGGCACCGTGTATCGCGAGAATCCATACAGGGTTCATGGTAGAGACGAATCTTCAAACATTGGAAAAAGACCTTCAACAACTGCAAGAGATGCTCCGACAAGTTCGAGAAGCACAGAAAGCACCCCCCACTAGGACCCATCTCTCACTCAAGTAATGCTTTTAACTCGAATGAATATTCATCTGCAACCAACGTGCGTTCATGACGACGCATAATCTCTTTCATTACATCTTCCCCATGTTCGGGAAGAATCTCTATCAAGTAGTTCTGTAGTTGCTTCTTCGAAAGTGACCATCCCTTCTTCCATTCCCCTGGCTTTTTCACTTGAAACACCATCTTGGACGCATTCAACTCAATCTTTGCGGGTAATGAAGATTCAGTGTACGCAGCGGCTAAATCCAACTCAAGAGTTTGTCGATGTTCGCGAAGGTCTTTTGCGCGAGTGTTTACGTCTGCGAGTTGTTTGTTGTTTTCCAAATAGCGAGTGAGTATTGGTTTTAAAGTGTCCATACTTTCTCTTTCTTGTAGACCGAGTTTTCGTTTTCTTTCCGCCGTTGAGTCCTTTTAAGTTCCGTCCTAAATATCGTTTACCTCTTTCACTACCCTCTGTCATTTCCGAACACGAAAAGTCAAAGAGTAGAATGTTCTTTACACCTCTTTCCTGTAAGAATGTGACAATTGTGGATAAACGAAGTAAATAGTCTCCTTCACTCTTTGTAGAACCTCGAGTCATAGTTGCTCCAGGTCGTCCCGATACAATGATTGAGTGAATATCAGGTTGACCTACTGCATTGAGTGCAGTAATCTTATAGTCGTCAACAGTTTCAATTCCTTCACCATCAGATCTACCAAACTCTTTATTAATCATAGGCTTCCCAGGTAGATACTCTACTGTTGAAAACCCCTTATCGGTGTGACGTAAAAAGTTACTCATATTTGTATCTTTTTCTCCTTTTAACTGACTTCGAACAGTAGGTAACGTTTTGGACTCTAATGTTTTTAAAGACTCTATAAGGGGTGTGAGTTTAGAGTCTATCTCCTCATACGTTAGGTCTGGACTACCAAACACCTTGCGGATAGAGTCAGTTGCTATTTTTATTTCTTCTTCCGTAGTTACATTACACACTCCTGGAGCCACTGCACTTATCTTTTTGATACGCATACCTTCTGGAACTGTAAACTTTGGTACGGTTCCATTTTCAACCGACATTAGTCCATGAACGGTGATGGATAGAACCACTGTCTCTGGAAAGACCATTAATACTAGAGTATAAAGTATCTCAACTGAACAAGGGATGTCGGTGTTTGACGAAGACGAAATCGAACGACTACGACAAGTTTACAATAAAGAACATCCACGTGAAGCACCTATCCCAAAGGAGTCTGCAGAAGACACATGGGGATCACTTCAAGACCGCTTTCGTGAAAAATGCAAGACCGGTCGAGCCGAGTGTATTGTCTCTAGTCTCTTACGCAGACCCAAGGCACCCAAAGAATGGTCGTTGAATCGATATGAATGGTTATCGTCCGATGACATTGATGCAGTCGAGCGGAACTATACTGAAGTCTTTGCAGATTATCATTATATTGGAACGGTGCCCATCGACTTTGATTTGAAGTCTGAAACCCAAAAGTGTTTGGTCTCTGCCTTGTGTTCCATGAAACTCAAATCCCTCTACGACAAAGGAAAGCAGCAGTTTGGCATTGTCATCAATACAGACCCTCACGATGGTCCAGGTCAACATTGGGTTGCGGTCTTTTGCGATGTCCGTCCTGAGCTGGAGTTTCCTCGTGTGACTTATTTTGATTCCTACGCAGCACAACCCGAGAAGGAAATCAAAATCTTGATGAAACGATGGAAAGACCAATGGGATTCTACGGGCATTCACTCAAAGCCCATGAAGATGACCTACAACAAGACACGACACCAATACAAGGATTCTGAATGCGGTATGTATTGCTTATACTTCCATTACGCCTGTTTGATGAACTTACCCATGAATCAATCCATGCCCGATGATGTGGTCAACCTCTTTCGCAATCTGTTGTTCACGATGCCCAAGAAAGAATCATCCGCAAAAGAATAATGGAATGGCTCTTAGTCGTACTTTTACTTGTCTTCATCGGATACCTCTTACAAGATGAATCCCTTGGAGTCCAACCTGTCTTGATGACTCGCAAACGACTCTGTGATTACTATGTGCCTGGCTCCGTCTTTGAAGACATTCCAACTGCATTGGCTCGAGGTGTGCGTCTCTTAGAAGTCCATGTGTATTCCGATGAACAAGACCATCCAGTAGTGGCTCTTCATCCTCAAAATGATGGATACGACTATGCGACCGATAACATTACCTTTGAACAGGTCTGTATCCTCATTGCAAACGATGTATTCCCGTCCAATGACCCCTTCATCTTGTCCATTGTGCCGCATACCGACAAGACCATTGTGTTGAACCGCATGGCTGAACATTTAATGACCACTGTGCGCCGTCGACTGGTGTCAACCACCAAGAATATTCCTACTCTTCCTCTGGATAGCTTGAAGGATAAGGTCTTGATTGTCTCGGGAGGCACACAGGGAACCGAGTTGGACGATTTGGTCAATCTGTCGTGGACTGAGTCTGGACTACGTCGTCTCACCTATCAACAAGCCCTTCATTCACGGGATGAAAAGGAGTTGATTCGATATACTCGCGACCACATCGTCATGGTTGCACCGGACGCCGAACTTCGAACGGTGAATGTTCGTCGGGACAGACCGTTAGCCATGGGATGTCAATGGAACTTATTTGATTCAAGTAAAGGTGGGTTCCACGAAAAACCTGAAACCCTGCGTTCAGAATCTTTCTTACCTAGTAAACAAAATGAGTGAAATACAACAAGGTGGCAAACGAAGTGCATGGATGACCCACGTTAAGAAGACAATGAAGGCCAACAAGGGCAAGCCTTTATCCGCAGTCTTGAAGATGGCTGCAAAGACCTACAAGAAGACCGCCAAAGTCTCTAAGAAGGGTTCCAAGAAGACTGTTCGTCGTATGTTCAAGTTGTTTGGTGGTGGAGGAGGTGTTGCATCCACTGCAGCTCCCTTGACTGGCGGTCGTGGCAGATCGCGCAAGGGTGGTAACTTAAAACTCTACTAAACAACTTTTCTTTTTTAAACCATAAAATGGTAAAGACACGCCGTGGTGGAACTATGATTGATGAAATAACGAAAGGAATGCCTACACCTCCTTCTAGACCCGTTCACAAGGAATCTCCGGTTGAACCATCGGTTGGACCATCGGTTGAACCACCCGTTTCAGAGGGTCCGATGTATGGACCCGTCAAGAGACCACCTCCTAAACCTCGTCGCGGTGGAAAGACATCCAGATGGCTTTCATATGTTAAGAAGACCATGAAGGCTAACAAAGGTAAACCCTTGCGTGTAATCATGAAGATTGCTAAAAAAACCTATAAAAAACGGATTTAAGTGTGTCTAAACAAACAGCCTCCCCCCTTCACATAATGGATCAAGACCCTAAAACTCGTAAAGAAAGCAAGAAGTCCGCAAAAGATAAGGCCAAAGGTAAAGACACATGTTACTCTGCAAAACATGTGCGTCAACTCGAAGCCTTGAAAGACAAGAAGAAGTAACTATAATAAGGATTTCAGGGTGACACGTCGGGTCATCGTGTGGTCTCGTTGCTTCGTATACTTTTCCCCTCCCAAACGCCTACAGGTTTTTCCTTTATACGTCTTACGTGAGCAACCGCTCTTGTAATACGCCAAATGGGCCATATAGCCACGATAACTCTTCATTGGAACCTTTGCAACTGACGACAACTCCTGTAGAAGTCCATACATCCATCGTGTATAGGTTTTTTGATTCTTCAAAGCAGGTTCATGAGCTTTGATGTAGGATTGAAAGACACTGCGGAACGTTTCAAAGGGATACGCATCGGCTAAATGATGAAGGAACTCACGCTGAGTCGACATATTCCGCGGCTCTGGGTCCGAAGGATAGTTGTAGGCAATCGCCATCAAGAAGTCTCGTCCAGGCACTGCAGTAGGTTTCATCGTTTCATATCGTTTTTTCACTTCTTCAAACTCGGGGTCGGCTTCCGGACAAATCACGGAAGGATCCTCAGAACACTGCCGCCGAAGCTTGTTGTTGACTTTGTTGTGCAGGTCGTAGAGCCATCGCCCATAGGGTTTGGAGGGAGGGTGTTTTTTCACAAACTCGGTCGTCGACGCTCGGCAGAAGGCACAGGGCAACACATCTTTCATATCGTCCAATACTTCTCGAGGTGAAGGTGAAAAAGAAATCAAATGAAAGAGTTGCCATCCCGAAGGCCCCCAGAATCGGGTATCCATTGTTCACTTACCTCCAAAAGATTATCCGTGCTTCTAAACAAAATGTTAGACACAAAGGATATCATCATTCTCACAGCGGCAGTTTACCTCGGTTCAGTCGTCTCTCGTTTCTTTTCCGCACTCACAGACGGCATCATCGCCCCTCTCCTTGCCCCTCTCGGAAGCAAGGGCTTAACAGAATCCGTCGTGGTCGTCAGCGGTGTCACCCTCAAGACTGGTGAGCTCTTAGCCGCCACCATTCAGCTCATGATCTCCTTCGCCATTGTCGTCTATGCAATTGGCGTCCTCCGCACCTACTACCTCTCCAAGATTGGCGCGAACAGACAGGCGTAAGAAGGAAAAATAGTTCAATAGAACAATGAGTTGGTTTTCACTTCCTTCGTTTTCATCACCCTTTAAAGCCGCAGACCCTGTTGCCGCCGCCCAAGCTAAAGTGGACGCCGCGCAAGCCGCACTGACCAAGGCAAAAGACGAGGTCACTCGTATCGAAGCTGACTTGAACAAGGCAAAAACCGAGTTAGATCAAGCTAAGTCTACTCCTCTTGCCAACACAGTCGATGGTGTGACAACTACTTCTGTGAAGGGTGGTCGTCGCACCTATCGTAAGGAGAAGAGACCCGCTAAACGCCGCCGAAACGGAAGGCGGTCCATCCACTCCTAGGGTACTTTCCAAATCGTTCCTCTAATCGCTTCTTCAAATCCGTCGCACTTCCACGATAACTCAACTCGTTCTGACGCTTCCACTCCTGGAAGGTAGACGATACATCATTCCATGAAACAGTTACTCCCTCAATCAGTTCGTCAGTATGCACATACTCGCGAACGAATCGAGCAATGATGTCTGAATCGTCCTGATACTCGTTGGTGTATGCATCCACTTCTGCGGGAGGAGACAACTTACCAAGTCCCTTGCCTTCGGTGTACAAGTGAATCAAGTAGCTCATGAAACAGGTTGCCCACTCGGGTGACAACACCTTTTGCTGAATCGTCTCATCCACCATAAACTGGTTCGGTCCTTGTGGGTTCATTACGAACTTGGACGGAAAGTGAACCACCTTCAATCGTCTCCATGTGCCTCCGTCATTGGTATTCACAGGTGGCTTCTCATTACAGGCCAAGTGCATCTTGGCTTGAACATCAAACTCTATAATCTGCTTGGAACCCGCAAACAAGTCGCGTCCAGAGACCTTCTCGCAACTGGTCAACTCCTTGAGAACACCTGTGGAGAGTGGTTCTCCTTCGTCTGGCTCGGACATCATTACGAAGCGGCGACCCTTCATGCGAATCAACTCAGGCGCAGCAGCACCTGCCTTGTTACGCTTCTGTGTGAACATCGCCACATTCACCTTGTAGCAGTAGTCACCCATCGCGGTTGCCATCAAGTTCAACAACATCGACTTGCCGTTCGAACCATTACCGGTCATAATCATGAACCTAGGCTGGAACACACCCGAGATACAAGTCGCAAGATGCTTCATGAAGAACATACGAACACTTGGAATCGGTAAGATTTGTTCAAGGAAGGTTTTGAGGTCTTTCCAACAGGCGAACTCATTGTACTTGATATCAGGGTTGTAGTCAATATTGGTGCACATGCTGACATAGTCGTCTGGACGACCCTCTCGGAAGGTCTGGGTCAATGTGTCGAACATTCCATTGTTGAAGGCGATGATGTGCTTGTTGTCATCGAGCTTCTTGGCAAACTCTGCGTCGTGGAAGAGCACTTGGCACTCACGCATGATGTTGTTCTTGAAGGCGTTGCTCTTGAGCTTCAATCGAACGGCTGAATACTGCTTCATCTTCTTCTCCGACTTACATCCATCACACTCTGGGTCAGGCTCTTTGTGCTGACAGGCTACATGCTTGAGTCGTTCTCCTTCAATCAGAGACTTCTCCAAGAACACCTTGGCTACATCCGAAGAGAGACGCTTCAAGAGTTCAACACCCTTCTCAGAGTTCTTCCAGATGTGTCCGACATAGTAGTACCAGTCGTTGTTGACGAAGGAGCCGCATCGGAACTCATCTCGATACTTTGCGTGAACGACCAAGGCAACATCGTAATCAGTTGCAGTTGCAGCAGCATCATCTACGAGCTTGTCAACATTTCGGCTCTCAATCTCCTCGTAGCCTGCTCGGTTGTCCTCTCGTGACCAGTATCGCAAGCTCTTTTCACCGAGTCGTTCACCTTCTACTCGAAAGCTAAATCCATTCCACTTGTTCATGCATTGCGACTGGTTGTAACTGCCTGGCTTTGTCGCATTCACTTGTTCACTAAAGTCTTGAAACACATCCTCTAGGTCAGGGTGGATGTTCTTCAAGCACACTCCTACTTCAATCCAAGGCTCATACTCAGTGTATCGCTCGGCTTTGAGGTTGAAGACATGGTCGCGAATGTATTGTTTACGAACTGTAGTCAAGGGTTCAATGTATTGTCGTCCCGGCGATGAAGCACGAGAATCGTTGGTTTCACGTGCAGTTGTGCGTCCTCGGGAAACGGACCGAGGGACTTCAGTGGAAGGTGCCCTGCAGTTGAGTTCTCCATGAGTTGTCAAGGGTGTCTCTTCGGATGGAAGAGAGCGTGTCGAGAGCTTACGAATCAACTCCAAGGTAGGGACTGCAGGAACATTGGTATCCATACTGAGTTCACCAGTCTCGTGGTCGTAGTCGAGCACATAGCGAATCTTGTAAGGAAGTGCTCCATCGTCCTTCTTCTTTGAGCCTAGGATAGGCCAGTGTCCATTGTGGTTGAGAGGGCTGGTGTCGTAGACCTTGTTCCAGTCGTGTAGGAGTCCAAGGTTTGGGAAGAACTCTTCCATACGTCGCACCAAGACACGGCGAATTGTCTCTTCTACGGAAGGACGAGACTTGATGGAGGGAATCTGAATGTGGATTCCAGAGGCAGAGAGGTTCTTGTTGGATTGAAAGGTTGGATTGTCCTTCTCGAGCACATAGATTTCCACATCGTCTTTCAAGTCCACGAGCTTTCGCACTTCCTCCATGTAGGCCTTGACAAAGGCGGTAGTTTGTTCGGGTGTATGCTTGTGTTCTTCGACGATACCCTCATACTTGAAGTCCAAATCGACACGAAGCTCTCCAATCGGAGTGCAGCGCTCTGTGTAATACATCGGCACACCGTTCAGGATGTTCGCATAATAGAGTTCGTAGAATTTGGGGAGGTCATCTGAATTGACCAGCCAATGGTCATAACCGTCCATTGTGTTGAAGGTGTAGGGTTGTCCCTTTTCAGTCTTGCGTCCTGACCTTTCTTGGTCAGACTTCCCATTAGGATTTCCGCCTAGAAAGAAGTCAAGTTTAGTCGGCATTCCTGTGTTAGTAGCTCCGACAAGAATGCGGACCGCCATCCGTTTTGAACGCATGTTTCCAGATTTCAAAAGGAATCTACGCCGATCTAATAAAACAAGGCACAATGAAGTTCTGCAAACAGTGTAACAACTTTCTCTACTCAATTGAGGAGCGAGAGAAGTCTGCGTTTCTCAAGTGCCGTAGCTGTCCTTACGAAGAAGAGATTACAAAGGCAAATCCTGTCGTGTACGAGCACGACCTTCAACAGGATACCTCGGTTCAGTATTCAATCAATCCATATCTAAAGTATGACCCAACTCTCCCTCGTTTTACAACAATGGTCTGTCCCAATGACGCCTGCTCGACCCGTGGCAGCGACTCACAGATTGTGGGAATCAAGTTGGACCCTGTGAATGTTCGATGGTTGTATCAGTGTGCTGTCTGTAATACTACGTGGAAGCAGCTTGCACGAGGTTAGAAGCGTTTAGGTCCACTTGAAATCATATTGCCTTGAATCCATCCAGCATTCTGTGGAATACGTGTGTAGGTTCCGACTACATTCTTCGCAGGTAACCCCCCAAGTTGTTGAGTCTTGGAGGAGGTTGTAGAGGTAATACTGCTTCCAGATGCCCATGACACAGTGGATAAGTTTTTTGGGTTGTTGGTTCGTTCGGGTGCTCGTGCACGCACATAGTTCAAGCCAGTAATGACGGTCTCTTGAGGATTGACGACATAGGCTGCTTGGCTCGTTTTTACTATGGAGTTGATGACATTCATAGTGGGTGCGGCTTGGTCCACTGTCTGGATTGCACGGGGAGCGTTTCCAGAGGTATACGCAAGCGCAGCTGTCTTATATTTCAAATAGTTGGTGTAATCCGACGCAGAGAGGGTTGGCATTACTTTACTTCACGAAAAACCTTCCGTTGAACTGCGGCGACTTCCACTCTGGATTTCTAAGGACGGATTGTGCAAAATACAACTCTTGTCCCGCACTCGACGCACGAAGCAGTGCGGATTGATATCCACCCTTAGTGACGGCTTCAAAGGTTCGTGACTTTTTCACTGGGTCCGCAGGGATTGTTGCATGGGCTCGTTGAAGGCGAGTTACACTGGAAGCGTCGGGTGTATACGGCATTTATGTAAAACGTAAGATTTTCAGGTAAATCTTCGGACAACACATACAATGGACCATCCCGAAGTAAAACCAGTCTTTCGAACCCAAGTCATGGATGCCTTGAAGGAACCCCGTAAAACCCGTGAATACTTTACGAAATATGAATACACAACCTTACTCGCTACACGCGCAGAACAGATTGCCCAAGGAGCGAAACCGCTGGTAAGTCTAGAAGGACTCAAAACAAGCGACCCGATGTTTGTATGGAATGTTGCAAAGCGTGAGATTGAACAGAGAAAGTTACCCTTCCTGATTCGTCGACAGATGCCCAACGACACCGCAGAGTATTGGTCTGCTCAAGAGTTGGAGGTTATATGGTAATTAACGACCCGACATTCGTTCGAGGGTCTCTTCAGAGGGAGGATACATCAACAGAGGTGGTTGCTTTGCAATAGGTCCGTAGAAACTCGGTGGGTCATGGGTAATCAACTTCATCGCCATCGAAATATCCACGCTGTTTTCAGGAAGGAATCGCTTTTTCTCGTTTGCTAAATCGCGTTGGACTCGTGCAGGAAGGTCAACGACACCTGGAAAGACTTGTTTGGCGCCCAAGGATGCAAAGGAAATGAGTATTAACACTACCAAAACACCCACTACGAGGAGGACACGAGATTTCATTATTTCTTCGGTAGACAAGAAAAACGGAAGTAGGAATGGATAACAAGAGAGAGTATGGACTTCCCAATACCCATTCGCTGTTATACCTGTAACCTACCCATTGCGGGCAAGTGGAAACGATACCTAGCGTTGGTGAAGGGGAAACGTGTTGAAGATGGTCGGTCTGAAAAGGATGAGTTGGTGTATCTAACCTCAACCACTCAAAAAACGGCTGAGGGGCGTGCTATGGACGATCTTGCATTGACGCGGGAGTGTTGTCGCAGGCATTTCTTGACGCACCCTGGCGTTTAAGAAGAGTCTGAGTGTGCACTCACGACACCGAACCGAAGTTGACAGCTCATAGCAGTCCTTCTCACAACAATAGTGAATGTTCGGAATCCGTATCCGTAACACCTCCATTCCTTTTTACTTCACAGTAAAGAGTAAATGTCTTCGTATAGCGAATACCTAGGACGAATGCAACAACGCCTTGGAAAGGTTCAAGATACACGACCACACCGCGACGCAGGACATCAAACGGAAATCGTCAAACGATTAGCTGCATCCGGTGTTCAAGACAGCAAGACTCCTGCATCTGCAGGTGTTCTCGTGTTGGACGGACCTTCCACTCGCGTCAACTCACGCTACGCCAAGGCACACACCGTTCAAGACCAATCCACCTACAACGAGTTTACTGCAGGTCAAGCGGTGGCTCAATCGGAAAGGAGAATCAATGCAAAAGCATCTCAAATTGCGCCTGTCTGTTATTCATCGACCGCTATGCCCGAATACAATGACTTGCTTGCGACAGATACACAAGCCGCACTCAAACAAGCCGCAAAGAACGCCTACCAACGCGGCTATTCAACTGCAGCCTGTTGCCAAGTATGTGGTAAGCCACCTGTCTTTGCGAGAGGATGTGGATGTTCTTTGACAGTGGCTCAACAAAACGCATTGAAAGATAAGATAGGTAATCGTTTACATACATCGATACCCAACGCGTAATGGAGTTTTATGACTGGCGGTCTATTTTTCCTGAACTTGGGCGGATTGAGTTGGATGTAGTGAAATCTGAACTGAATGACGATCAATGGCAAGATTGGCCTGAACGGACGTTATACGACCAAACCCCTGACTCTGAATGGAAGGTCATTCCCTTTTGTGCAACCTTTCCAGGCAATGACCCTTCAATGACTCAATGGAATCAATCCGCAGTTCGACGATTTCCAAAAACAGTTGCACTGCTCAAACAAATCCCTGGACTACGAACTGCAGGGTTTAGTCGTCTAGGACCCTATACTGCACTGAAATATCATCGTGGATGGGCGTCGTTGTCCAATCATGTGTTGCGATGCCATTTGCCAGTGAAAGTTCCAGAAGGTGATATTCTCTGTGGAGTGGTAGTCAATGATGTATTTCAATTTCATCGAGAAGGAGAGTGGATAGTGTTTGACGATTCAAAACTACATAAGGCTTTCAATTTTCATCCGTCAGAAGACCGAATCGTATTGCTGTTGGATATTCAGCGTCCTTCAACCGTTCCTACAGGAACCTCAACGGTTGGAATGACATGCGAACTCACTGCGTTTTTGTCTGCGTTTAGATGACCCTAGTGATAACAATACAATGCTGGAGGTCTATACCTTCAAGATGGAACGACCCCCTCATTGGATTGACTTGTCGATGACTCCATTGGAGGAACTCGCACAAACGGTTGAAGACATTTGCGTGCATCAGACCGATGTTCGATTATGGTTCGGATACCTCGATGGATGGATGTTAACACCGCATGAAGAAGTCATTCTACGCAAAGCACTGCGCAAATTCACATGCGGACTGGTAACAGCCTTTCCTCTTTCATTGTCGCACGCGTGGAAAAACGAAATCAATACCCTCTACACAGAAAGACCCAATGGATTCACCAACACTCACAACGATGGTCGTGCTGTATACGATGGGAGTGCGATTGAACACCGATGTTTTGGTGCACGAACTACCACTGACAGAGAGAATAATCAAAATTGAAAAACAAGGCGTGCTTCGTCGTGGAGAGTCTCGCAAGGACCGTATTCGTCATCGCAAGACTACTGTACAGCCCCGAAGAACGACAGGATTTGGACACAATAGTATTACCTTGGTTGTATTGTCTTCCGGTGACGGAACCTTATTCGATAAAGAAATCACTATCAAAATCTTTCAGAACGGCGTGTTTCATATCACAGGTGTTTTGGATGAACGCTATGATCGAGATGTGACTGAACGATTACGCGATCACATTACAACTACCTGTCCTCATGCTATACTTGAAGGCACATGGACTCCAGACAATCGTCGTGTAGTCCTCATGAACTACAAGACAAAGTTGGTAGGAGTAACCAATCTGTCTCGCGATACTCTTCATGCAACACTGCGCACCAAGGGATTCAAGACCAATTATGAACCTGCAGTCTATCCTGCAGTGAAAATCTACTTCCCCGACACTAAATGGATTGCAAAAGTGTTTCGAACTGGAAACATCATCTTAACAGGAATGACCCATTCGGATGAATGCGATGTTCTGATGACCAAGCTGCGTGCGGTTCTCGTTTAAACTATGGAGTCTACCAATAAACATGCAGGCTCGTGAACTTACACCCGATGAAGTCCGTGAAGGAGAACGCAGTATTAACGACAGGCTTTTGACCGCAACCCAGATTCAAGCACTGGTGAGACAAATGGATGAAAGCAAGACAAAACATCGTGCACTCAAACAGAGTGGACAGAAGTTGGAATACGAACAAGCTGTCAAGGCAGAGAACGAAGCCTTGTATTTCAATTACCCTAGTCTCTATCAGATGCACCTTGAAGAGCGACTGGACCAAACGTTTTTTGAAATGTTGAACCTCAAGAGAAAAATTGAAAAAGGTGAAATGACTGCAGAACAGGCTTCAGCCATCGTGGGACAGCAGTTGTTCAACCGCTTTGTTCCGCATGTGATTTCAAATAGCGCACCTCCTATGGCTCGCATGTCCTATGAGGACTACTATAATCAAACTCGTTCGTAAATATCCGGTGTTTCATCGTGAGGTTGAATATTACGGAACTTTTGAACGGTTTTTGTAATGGGAACCTCTTTGCCCATCCACCAATAGACCAAAAAGACGATCCCTAGAATGATGAGAGTAAACACAAACGCTAAGAGTTGATTCTGTGCCATTTGTCGTGCCATTTCTCCCGGTGTTCGTGCTCCTTGGGCATATGCCATTACTGCTTGGTCTCCGAGTCCACCCGGTCCACCAGGAAGAGGAGGCATGAACATCACTTGGGGCTTTGCAGAGTTCTGTCCCATTTATTACTTACGAATCTTTCAATTCAGTTCGAAGCTCCATGAGTATCTTTCCTAGCATATTCTTTCCGGGCCATCGTTCAGGGTCTTTGGCTTTTGAAGTGTCTGCGGAAGTTCCAATGCCCCAGTATTTTCCACGGGGGTCTGCTTCAGCAATCGGTCGTGTTCCCGTATCACGCAGTTTCTTCAGTAACTCTGGATGCTGCATGAATTTGGCTTTGACCGCGACTCGCATGATTTGGTCTTTTCGTTCAGTCCACGCTTCTTCATTGAAGTTCTTCACTTTCTTGCCATACGACTTGACAGACTTTGCACTGGCTGTCTTCATGATTTTCGTTTGAATCTCTGCGTCTCCAAACTGTTTGGCTTTGGACCATTGGTAGTAGTGTTCGACCGTCGGAAAGGTTGTTCCATCGATTTGAACGGGTGCTTCGTGCATTGAGCTGAACTCTTTGAATTCATTCAACGCTGGATTGCCTGCGAAGAAGAACACAGGTGGTTCCGTTTCTACTGGCACTTTGACTTTGAGCACTCGTTTCTTGGGTGGTGCAGGTGCTTCTACGGCTACAGGAGCTGGCACTTCGGCTTTGGGTGCTTCCACAGGAACCATTGGCACTTCGACTTCTTGTTTAGCTTCTACACGCTTGAACATGAATCCGCGGTGAAGGAAGGAGAAGGCTTGCAAGTCACCGGTCAACACAAATTGTGTCTGTGAAGCATACTCTTCACCGAAGGTCATGGTCTTCACCAATTCAAATCCATTCTCTTGTAAGATGTCTGTGACCTTTCCAAACGGAACGAGATACTCTTTGGTCGGACGCTCAAAGCTCTCCAACTTGACGGTAATGGTCTTTCCAAACTCTTCGGTCCACCCATCTCCATCCGCATACTGCTTGGAGAACTCGCCAAACATCTGGTCCTTTGAACGGAAGTGGTGTCCGTCCTTTCCGAGCAATAAGGAGTAGACCGATTGTCCGTCCATACAGGTTCCGAAGAATAAGCCTTTTCCATGTCGTGTGAGATTGCCTACAAAGGTTCGGAAGGTCTCTTCGGATTCGCACGCATAATGAATGGCGAACTGGCACGAAATGACATCAAACTCGGTCAGTCCAACAAACTTCTGCAAGTATTCAGTCGGAGCTGGTGAACGTTTATCGAGTATTTTGAGGTATCGATTGTCTTGTTCCAACAGAGGTTGAGTCATATCACCTTCAATGAACAACGCAGGAGGTAACTTCTGCTTGGCGTTCTCTTGGAGGTATCGAACACATGCGCCCTGTCGTGAGCCTTCAATGTTTCCACGCGAGAAGTCAACACCTACAATCTTCGACGGTTTGGTCTTGCGCCACTTGTGAAGGTCATTGGCTCGTCCAACCGCAAGTTCCAGGAGCGTATCACCTTGCTTGATGTTGACTTGATAGAGCTTCTCTTTGATTTTGTTGTGGAAACTCATGACATCCTTCATGACTCGGTCTCGTGCTTCAAGACTGTCTCGATAATACAGCTCGTCTTCAAAGGTATCGCTGGGAGGACTGCTTTGGACTGTGCGAATCATCTCTTCGGACACTGGATTGTGGATGTTCGTCCAGATAGAGTCTGCGACTTGAATGTCATTCCCAAACTGGGGTTGGTTCAACACTCGGTTCTGGTAGGTCTTATCGTAGCGTGTTCGCATGACTTTCCATCGTCCACGCTCGACATCTCGTGAACATTCAATGATAGTCTTGTCTTCAATACGATTTCCTTCTTCATCGACTGGAATACCTTTTGCATTGACTGGAATCAAGATTTGATACGCATCGGGTGCTTTGGGTGCAGTGGGCTGAAAGGGTGATGGAGCTCGGTCACGCGTTTCTGAGAGAACACGCATTTCGGCTGGAATATCCGGTGCCTTGTATTCACCGGTCAATGACTCGCAGGGATACACAATGTCTGACCCTGGACTACGGGAGATGAACAGGTTTCCACGCACGACTCGTTGTGCGAGCACTGGGTCATAGCTTTCACCCATCTTGAAGGTCACAAAGAAGTCAATGGAGTTCTGACTTGCAGGTTTCCACTTGTAGACATGTAACCAGGTATCTCCTTTACGCTCTCCAATCGGTGCTACGGGTGATGCACGAGGTGTGAAGATAAGACCATCGGTTGGATACTCGAACTGTGTATCCAACATCGTTCGAATCGCTTGCTCCATTGCCGGTCCATTGCCTGCAAGGAACAGCTTGGTCTCAATGCGTAACGGTGTTCGTGCAGACGCAGTCGTAAAGTCTTTCTTGAGGTCTTCTACGAACAGATGTGTACATCCTAGACGACTCTTCAAGGGGTCTTTGGTCACATCTTCATCGGTGGTCATGAGAGGAAGACGAAGAAGGTTCTTGCCTCGGAAATGGTAGGCATCAAAGATACAGTAGAGATTGCGGTCATGAAGGTATTCACCGTCGAGAATGTCTCCTACATGTGTATCCTTGGTCGCAACCAATCCCGTCCACGCAATACGCCCATCGCGTGACCAACGAAGAACATGCTTGTCTCGTGCGACGACCAAGAAGCATCGTTCACCATCGGCTTTATTTGTAACCGTATAACCTGTGAGAATGTTGTTGGGTCTGTCTGCAAGAATGTGACGGCGTTCCATCGTCACTGGATTGATGAAGCGCATCTTAGTGGATTCCAAGTCCATTCGGTAACGTTGAAGGTCCGATTCCGTGATAAGGAACGCAGACTGCTGGAAGGCTGCCAACAACGGTTCAACGGTTCGGAGCATGGATTCAACTACCGCTTTTGCAGTTGCTTTCTTATCAATCACCTCAATCTCGAGTTCATAGGTAGGTGTTTGACGAAGAACCTCTGCAAAGCTCTTATGTTGTTTCAACTTGGTCTTCACTTGCGACAAGTCGATGCGTAACATCTTATCTGTGGTTGTCCATGACTTGCGGTGAAGAATACGGACATGAGATGCTGAATCCATCGGTGAGCCACTGAAATCTTTACGAAGTGGTTCTTCATGTCGTAGGGTGAAGCGTAGTCTTACTTCAGGGATATCAATCATATCCTTGGTCGATTCGTTCTTCATCGCATCAAAGTATCTGCGTTTTCGTTCTACGGACAGAGGTACGCCACGGAAACTACTAGTGCTACAAACTTTGTGGATGTTTTCAGGTCCAAACACCGAGACGCGCAATCCATCCGAGTATGAAAAGGTTGCGCGGTGTTGGTCGGTTGATTCGCCGAGCGTCACACTTTCAATGGCTTTGACGATTCGGTCGGCAGTGTCCTTGGTCTGTATCTGACCTGCAAGGACTTTGATTTCGAGTTCTGCGTGTGTATCTTTTGCTGCAATTGAGACTAACTCTTGAATGTCCTTTTGGACAGACGAAGGAATGAGAGTCTCCATATTATCTTTCTACATGGAGGCAATTCCGTCCGTTTTTTCAAAACGAATCTTCGCGTTTGAAAAGTGGATGGTTTCAATGGAGCAACTACTATCGTTACTCAAAGAATTGGAGGAGTCAAACTTACCTACAATGGGCGTTCTTGGACCTTCCCTACTCGTCGAGCGTATTCAAGCCTATGCTAGGGGTTACCTCATTGACGAAGTCGGTGAACCTCGCTATGTATTGATTGATACCTTGTATCATGAACACAACTACTTTGTGCAGCCAGGTTCACGAACCAAAGAGGGACATGCGACTGGATTCCTTGTGACCAAAAAAGGTCTCATTGCTTTCGGTTAAAGTCCATCTTACGTTGGTCTAGGTAATACGCCACCCTTTTTTCGATTTCAATCAAGCATTCATCGGATAAGACATCGGAAGAGACGAGCACACCTGTTTGTGTCTTTGTGAAGTTGTCGGTATATCGCTTGATAATGTCAAAAATCTGACCATGCTCTTGTGCGTCTAGTTTATCCAGTTGTTCCTTAAGCTTTTCCTTCTGGGAGCGCTTCATTTGTCTTTGCCTCTGGATTCAATCTGACCTTTCGTTTCCGCGGTGCCTCTGGACCTTTCGTTGCAGCTAAATCCACAGTCACCTTCTTCACAGCTGTGTCTTCCTTTCCAACCGGAGCAGCTAACATCGGCATGTCTGCAACAGGTGCTTCGGCGGTCTCTTGTGCGGGTTGAACGATCTTTCGCAACTTGCCTAGCACGACAATTGACTCATCACCCTGTTGGAATCGTGCACCGACCACTTCGTATTCAATCTCTTCCTTTTCATTGACTTCTTCAAAGTCTGTGATTCCAATGTGAAGGTCACGAGGAAGTAGTGCTTTGATAGGTTTTGATTCTGCGTGTAGTCCCAACTTGCTCTTGAGGACGACCGGCATACGAAACACTTGTCCTGGATGAGGCATACATAAATCTGCTTGAAACTTGACTGTATATTCTAATCCACCCTTGATGTAGTTCACACGACCCAATGAATGTTCAATGACTGTAATGCTTTTTTCATTCACATATCCTTCCGATAAACAGATTCCTTCATACTTCATCCTCAATTGTGCGACCAAACTGGCTTGGATATTTCGCTGGAGGAATCGAGAATCAATATGGACATTGCGCACGAGTTCGCGTCGTTCAAACAGTGGGTCACTCATACAGTCTACTTATTGACTGGTTTGAATTCATTTTCTAAATGCCTCCGTAAACACATCTTGATTCGTAGGTGTTTGTCCTTTGGATGCTTTTCCATCGTAGAGCACTGCAAGTTCTTCGGGTGTAATCCAGACACAGTTATGCTCTTCGCGGCACAGTAATTCAATATACACACATCGCTGCGGTCCGGTCATTCCCTTGGTTCCGACTTTAGGCAATCCTACACCTTTTGAATCTATAAAGGTTGCAAAGGAGTTCATAGTTCCCGTGGTGTTCTCGCCGGTATCGCACACAATGGGCTCAAACTTCTTGCTTCCCTTCTCTCGCTTGCGGGTAATGGTGTCTCCTTCCACAGACATCTTGCTGATGGTAAGCTTACCGTTCTTCAACGACGCAAACAAGGTATCTTTCTGTTCAATGAATCGAGTCAACAGTGCGGCATTCCACGCTCGATACGCCGTCAGGTCATCTCCGATGGGCGGTTCAGGCGGTTCAAAGGTGTCTTTGCCCAGCACGATGTAGTCTGTTCCTTCGACATACAATCGTGACGCAAACGGAAGGGAGGGATGTGTTTTGAGATAGGCTCGTTTCTCACCGTCTGTGAAGACATGGTCAAAGATGTATCCGTTCAAGACTTGCTCTGAAAAGCGAGTGGTTGCATCGCCTGGAAAGGTGAATGCAGCTCGTTTCACATCCAAGAGGTCGGACGCAATCTCTGAAAGACCTGTATCTTGCTTGACTTCGGGTAAGTCGATGTTTCCACGCACAGGCGGTTCCGTCGTGCGTTCGACCATCGTTTCATTCGGAGTTCCAATGGCTGCAAGTGCATACAAGTCTCCACGTGACTCCAATAAACTCGGACGACCAAAGGAATCCTTGAATCGGAATCCAGAGGAGATGGCTTGTTGAAGATTATACAACACCACTTCACGCGTATACGGTCGCAAGACACTGATAAGTTCTTCGCGTGCCCAAATGGGTTTATCCACCAAGAGTTGAGAGACCTTTTCCAAGATTTCAT
>Ga0247844_1003984_pt1 | contig 20590 bp, 17 predicted proteins | sample LaCtaG_FD_192421 | JGI IMG/M metagenome (GOLD analysis project Ga0247844, IMG submission 192421) | Freshwater microbial communities from meromictic Lake La Cruz, Castile-La Mancha, Spain - LaCruzMarch201714.5m_1 | ecosystem: Environmental > Aquatic > Freshwater > Lake | place: Spain: Castile-La... | reverse complement strand
GAGTTTAATACTTTTAATAGTTCGATAATTGTTTGCACTTTTACAAGTTGTTTAGGTCTGGAAACCATATAACAACTGTAAAAGTGCTTTTATTCATTTAATCACAGTATTTGGCGAACATATTGCTTATAGGTTTGATACTTTTCACACCATCATCCGTTCCAAATTTTGTTTACGTCGCTGCCAATCAGGCAGGATTCGACCTAATAACTCGTAGAATTTCTGATTGTGGAGACGATGGGCCAAATGACAGAGTTCGTGTATAATCACGTATTCGATGCTGCTGCCTGATGCTTTAATCAGGTCGGGATTAAGGTAAATAACCCCTGCTGAGGTACAACTGCCCCAACGGGTAGGCATTTTACGAAGTTTTATTTCCGGTACAGTCCACCCGTATGATTCAAAACGGGGCATGACTTCTGTCAAAATACGTTGAAAATAAATTTCCGCCCGTTGGCGATACCATCCATCCAAAACGGCAGCAACCGTTTCTGGAATAGGGTCAGGCAGGCTTATTTCGATAAAACCGGCCATCATCCGGATGGATTTTTCTCCCTTCATCAATTTGAGACGATACTGACGCCCCAAGTATCGATGGGTTTCTCCCGAACGAAATTGTCGCGGCGGTGTCAGCGGGCGAAACTGTTCAAAAAAACGCAATTGCTTCAAAATCCAAGCGGCTTTTTGTTTCACTGCTTTCGCCACTTCATCCTCGGTAAGTTCAAGCGGGGCAATCACGCGAACTGTAGCGTTGGGATGCACTTGTATCCGTACCGATTTTCTGGCTGTACGCCTTAATTCGTATGCAATGGTTTGCAGCCCAAACGCTACACTCATCAACTCCTCACTCATACATAGCGCAGTTTAGCAATGTTCAGGCAACCTTCAATGAGTTGATCCACCAAATCAAACGGCAGCGTAACTGCTGCGGGCCGACATTGTTCAAAAATAAAATCGTCCAAGTCTATCCGTATCTTTCCGGCCAAGTCAATGTTGTTTTGCCAATCCACCAAAGGGCGTCCCTTTTCCAAAATACGCTCCCGGATAGCCGCATCAATGCCCAAAGCCAGTTTAGCAAAAAAATCGTCTGATTGTTCTGTCACTATTTTACCTATCAACCCTTTGGCTACGCCATAAAAGGCCATCGCTACGGGGTTTTGCTGCAATGCTCCCGGAGCGCCTTCCACTCGTTCCTCCAAAAACGCCTGCTCATGCGTCATCACTCTTTGCAAAAACTCTCCTTCCGAAATGCGCTTGGCATAATACGCTTCGATGGTTTCCTGAATCAATTCCGCCAAATTTCGATACAACTCGGGTGACTCATTCACGCGCAACTCAATGGCCCTCAGTGTTCTGCTTGCAATATAGTCTGCCTGTGCGGCCTGACCTGCCTGCTTCGCCATTTCGGTTTGGCGTTGCTCCTGATCCAGCAAGGCAAATTCGGGCGTTACTACGAGCGTCTTCCCCTCCGTAGTGATGTATTTATCAATCAGTTTACGAATCTGCGGCTCATAGACGGCGTAGTTGGGTTCGTCTGAATACCGCCATTTCACCAAGTCACGCAGTTCAATAAAAAATTTAGCGTCGTTTTTATACCTTTTTATCTGTTCATCCGGTGTTTTTTGCATAAAAGACACGCCGGAAAGCGACAGTTTGAGCAAACGGGCATACACCGACAGTTTCTCATAAAATCCGACACGCCGATCTTCGTAAAAAAGCCATTCTTCGTAGGCATTTATGTCTATTTTATTGCCGACACCGTCAAAAACACTCCACAAATCGGCGTGTGCCTGGGGCAACTTGGCGGTTTCTGAATCAATGCTTTTGAGCGCTCCCTGTAAATCTTCCGCGTCAAAATTTTTCAAACCAGAATACAAATTCAACGCTTGGTCGAGGTTGCCGAGATTGCCATAATAATCCACAATCAACCCGTAAGGCTTGCCGGGAAATACCCGATTGACTCGCGCAATGGCCTGTAATAAAGTATGCTCTTTCAACGAACGGGTAAGGTACAGCACTGCATTGGCCGGGGCATCAAAACCGGTAAGCAGTTTGTCAACAACGATCAACAACTCGGGGACTTCCTGCTTTTTAAACGCGCTGACGAGCGTTTTTTCGTAGTTTTCAGCATTTTTATGGCGGTCCATTTGCCGTTTCCAAAAACTTCGTACATCACCTTCGTAACCATCATTTTCGTCGTCATCGCCCTCGTGTACTTCGGGGGGTGAAATAATGACCTCGCAGGTTACTCGCTTTTCTTCATTGGACTCACCAATTTCGTCAATGTACTTTTTGTACCGAACGGCCTGCCATTTTTTGCCCACCACCAACTGTCCTTTCATGCCCGTTCCTTGATAGTTATTGACAAAATGCTCTACAATGTCCCACGCCCGGGCGTAAATGACTTGGTCGGCTTCGTTGAGGGCATCAATGCGACTAAACTTCTGTTTGAGTTTTTTCTTCCCGTAGTCGCTGAGGGGTTCGGCTACTTTGTCAAAATAACGGTTGATGGCCGAAACATTGGTAGAAATATGGTGGTGCCGCCCTTCGTACAGCAGCGGCACTACGGCTCCATCTTCTACGGCATCGCGAATGGTGTAGGCGGGTTCTATCAACCCGCCAAACTGCCGAGCGGTATTTTTTTCCGCTTTCATCAGGGGAGTTCCCGTAAACCCTAAAAAACAGGCGTTTGGAAACAATCGCCGCATACTGCCGTGAAAATTGCCGTGTTGGGTGCGGTGGGCTTCGTCCACCAAAACAAACAAGTTGGGCGAGTCCATTGGCTCGCCGTTGGTTTTGAGGGCAATTTCAAACTTATTGATGACTGTCGTGACAATATCGTCTGACTTTTCGTGCAGCAGGGCCAACAAACTCGTATCTCGCACTGGCTTTTTGGGATTTAGCTTTTCGGCAAGTTCAACGATTGGCTCGGGTTCATTGCCCGAAAGTTTGTTCCGTATTTCTTTGGAAGCGCCCGTAGTAGCTTGTACCACCTCTTTTTTGCATTTCTGAAAGGTTTCCGTCAACTGATTGTCTAAATCAACGCGGTCGGTCACGAGCAGAATTTTAGGATTGGGAATGTCGGGATGTTTGGCCAGAAGCTGCGCCAGCATCACCATCGTGAGCGATTTACCGCTCCCTTGCGTGTGCCAAATGACCCCGCCCGCCCGCCGCCCTGTAGCAGCATCTATGCGGCTGACCCGCTCCAAAGTTTGCCGAACGGTGAAATACTGCTGATAACGCGCTATTTTTTTGACGTTGTCATCAAACACAATGTAATTGAGCAGGAGGTCGAGCAGGCGCTCTGGACGGCACAAACTGTACAGCAAACGATCCTGCTCACTCACACCGACGGGTGCCAGCCGAAGGTCGCGGTAAAACTGCCGCGATGCCTCGTTCATGCTTGCCAGTACTGTGGCCTCGTGTTGGGGAGGTAAAGGGCTGTTAATCAGTTGCTCCAAACGGGATTCGTCGGCCTGTCGGATTTCCTGCGGGGTTTGCTCGCGCCAAGCTGCCCAAAATTCTTCTTGGGTGTCGGTGGTGGCGTAGCGGGCTTCATTACCGGCCAAGGCCAGTAAAATATTGGAATAATGGTACAGGCTCCGAATCCCGTCTGTGCGCTGATAGTCAATATGTTGGTGAATGGCCCGTTGGATGGCGTCTTTTTTGGGGCTTTTGCACTCAATGACACCCATCGGAATACCGTTGATGAACAGTACCAAGTCGGGGCGATAGGCATCGTGCCGCTCCGTACGGAGTACGCTGAACTCGGGCACGACGTGATACACGTTGTTTTCGGGTCGTTCCCAATCCACGTATTTCAGCGAATAACTTTTGCGGTCGCCTTCAATGACCTGCTCAAAACTTTTGCCCAACGTCACCAAGTCATACATGGCCTTGTTGGCGCTTGTGTAGCCGTCTTGCACGGGCAAATCGCGCAGGGCTAAAATCGCGGCATTGAGGTTGGTTTCCGAAAACGGATACACGCGCCCCCGGTAGGTGATGCTGTTGAGGGCGTGGAGTTGTTTTCTTAAAATTTCCTCAAACAATACGGCACTGCTGCGCCCTCCGCGCTCGGCCAGGGCTTGGGCAGGCGTAAGCGGTACGTATCCCATCTGCACCAGCAGGTGCAGCGCGGGGATTTTGCTGATGTCGTTTTCGAGCAGGGAGGGCGTTTCCATGAGGCTATTTACGATTTGTGATTGCTGATTTACGATTTATGATTTAGTACGGTACGAAGGATTGATTTTCAAAGATGGAACGCGGATAACGCGGACGGTTCCGCGACGGCGTACCGTGCCGCTGCCATGCAGGCACCACAGATTTTCACGGATTTTTGGGTAAATACACTGTTTGAAAAGTAATGTAATATTTCTTATCCCGCAGATAAACGCAGATTAAGATACAACGCAGATTGGCACAGATAAGCTCATTAACTTAATTAATAACCCAAAATCTGCGGTTATCTGCGGTTTTTAGAATCAGCGTAAATCAGCGGGTAAATCATGAAGAAACTAATTAAACAGCGTAGTAAATCTGTAAAAATCCGTGAACATCTTTCGTACAGTCGTAATTTTCAAATATATCTACACGATTTGAAACACTCTACAAATTATTAAGTTCACAAAAGTGTGCTCTTTTATGAAAAATATTTTTTGTAGAGCGTTACAAAAATAAAAAATAACCCTCAAAAAAAGCAACCGCGAAGGTTGCCATTCATTTTTTAAGCTGCGTTAGGCCACCGGCACTCGCACCCGCCCCGTGAGTAGGCACTGCATCAGGCCACGTTTTTGCTCCCGCAACACCTCCAATTTGGCCTCCTGCTGCTGAATTTCTTTCAGCGAAGCATCCAACACCTGCGCTATGGCACGTTGTTCTTGAATGGTAGAAGGTATGGCAACTCTTACTTTTGCAAACTCTGGGAATTTGCAGTTCAGGGTATCATCCACTAAACCCTGCGAGTTACGGTAAAACCGATGAATCATTTCAGGCAACTTGAATAAGTGTCCCATATATTGAACGTCAGTACCCTCTTTCGGTGTGACGATTGTATAAGCCGGACTTACAATCCCTTCTAATGACGAAACAGCAGAACGCCCTTGCCACATTCGCATTGTATTATAGCCTATATCGCCAACACAGATGCGTTTGTATTTTGATTTGTCCTCATTTGAAGTATCTCTTTTTTCTAATTCATCCCGATTTATGACCCCTTTTTCGGCAGTAATAGACAACAAAGGCAAATTGTTATAGCCCGACTGATTACGTTCTTTGAAGACTTCCCCTAATTTCACGGAACGCCACTCACCGCCAAACCCCGGCAAACGCACTTTTCCCGTAAGGAGTTGGTGCATCAAGCCGCGATGACGGGCGCGGAGGGCTTTGAGCAGCTCGGTGGTTTGCTCAATAGCGGTATCCCACGTACCCAACACGGCCGCAATGCGGCGCTGTTCGGGAAGGGGAGGACTCTTTCACGGCCAAAAACAAATAAAACTGTCGCTCTTCGGGGGTTTTACATTGCGAGAGAAGAATGAGGTGATGCGTCCAGCTCAATTGTCTCACCAGTGGTGAGACAATTTCGGAGGCATTACGATACGCTTCATAAAACTGACGCATTCGGTACAAACCCTGACGACTAAAACCTTTCAAATCAGGGTGTTGCTGTTGCAAATAGCGTGCAAGTTGTACCACAGTACCATCTCCCCATTCGCTGATTTCTATTTTTTGGCTGATATATCCGCCGACCTTTTGATAGAGGTCTATCAATTCCCGATTGACACTCGCCACTGCCCGCTGCCGGGCCTGCTGAATCAACGTCAAAATTTCAGTAAAATGATGAATCGGCTCCAGACAGAAAAAGTAAATTTAGAATCCCAAATCAGTCAAGTACTTTTCCATTTGTCGTTCGGTGTCGGCAAGGGCGTCGCGGAGTTGTTGAATCTTAGCTTTCGTGGCCGCAATGTCCACCGTTACTTCTTCCTCAAAGGTATCCACGTAGCGGGGCAGGTTGAGGTTAAAATCGTTGCCCTTTATTTCGGCCAACGTAGCTCGGTAAGCGTATTTTTCTTCCAACACTCGTCCTTCGTCGCTTTGGTTAGGAACATCGGTACGGAAGCGGCTTACGGTATCAAGCACGTGCGCAATGCTGTTGGCTCCGAGGCGGTTTTGATTTTTTCCGCTGTCAAATTCCTTGCTTGTGTCAATGAACAGCACGTCGGTATTGGTGCCTTTGCCGCGATTAAAGAGCAGGATTGCCGCCGGAATACCCGTCCCGAAAAACAGATTGGCGGGCAGGCCGATGACCGCCTCCAAGAGATTTTCTTCTACCAATCGTTGCCGAATCGTACCTTCGGAGCTGCCGCGAAAGAGCACGCCATTGGGTACGATGACCCCCACGCGCCCGTCGGTTTCGTAGGTCGTTTCAATCATGTGACTGATGAACGCAAAATCGGCTTTTGACTTGGGCGGCACCCCCCGGTGGTAGCGGTTGTGCGGGTCGCCGATGGCTTTTTCCGCGCCCCATTTGTCCAACGAAAAAGGCGGATTAGCCACCACCACATTGAAGCGCATCAGTGCATCGTTTTCAATCAACTTGGGGTTGTTGAGCGTATCGCCCCATTCGATACGGGCGCGATCCATGCCGTGCAAAAACATATTCATGCGGCAAAGCGCCCAGGTGCTGCCGTTGTTTTCCTGTCCGTACAGCGAAAAGTTATCACTTCCCACTTCCTTGGCCACCTTAATCAGGAGCGAGCCGGAGCCGCAGGTAGGGTCGCAGATGCGGTCACCCGAGCGGGGAGCCACCAATTTTGCCAGCATTTCCGATACTTCTGACGGGGTATAAAATTCCCCCGCTTTTTTGCCCGCCTGCCCGGCAAACTGCGCAATGAGGTATTCATAGGCATCCCCGATGATGTCATCGTTTTGTAAATGAGAGGGCTGGAGGTCGAGGGCAGAGAAATCAACCAACAGGTTTTTAAGACGACGATTTCGTTCGATCGGAGGGCCCAGCTGAGATTCTGAGTTAAACGACACCGAACGAAACACCCCTTCCAATTTTGCGCGGTTGGCGTCTTCCAAACCCATCAGTGCCACATCAATTAAGCCGCCAATGTCATCATTGCCTCGATTTTGGTACAGGTGGTCGAAGGTACATTCGGCGGGAACGTAAAACCGTTCGCGTCGCAGCGCACGGTCTATGCGTTCGGCATCGCCGGCGTATTTTTCTTCATACTGCGCCACTTTATCTTTCCATACGTCGGAAAGATACTTGACAAAAAGCATGGTCAGGACATAATCTTTATACTGCGTAGGGTCAACGGCACCGCGCAGTGTATCGCAACCACGCCAAACGACGGCGGCAATTTCTTCACGGCTCAATGTTCTCTTCAGGGGAAGCATGGATCAATCGGTTTATAAGGTTTTCAACAAGGGATTGTTTTTCAGTAATCAGGCTTTGCAACAGTTGAATCTGCTGCAAGTGCAATGAATGAATCTGTGCGACATTATGTTGCATTTCAAGACTCGGCACGGGTACTGCCAACTCGCTTAACTCGTTTTTTCGGATAGAAGGAATGCTTGTGCCCGCCCCCAGATGCCGTAGATATGCCTGTGTTTGGGGCAGATTCAGAAAGGCGGTTAGGTATTCGGGGAGTACCTGCTCTGGGTTTTTGATTTCAATCACAAAAAAGAGGGTGGAAGCTACCGAAAGTTTCGGTGTTCCTTCATACTGCCAGGCAAAAAGCCGATAGCCTTTTCCTGCCAATAAAATATCACCGGGTTTTAGAATGTGCTTTTGACTTTTTTCGTCGGAGGGAATGAAAGAATCATCAAAACGGGTAAATTTACCAGAATCATCAAAATGCCGGGCCTGCAAATAATGCAACTCCCCTTCTTCGACAGGAGCGTCATAATATCCAAACCGGATATGGGCAATTTCTGACAGTTTAAGGGTCATATACGAAGTACAAAAAGCAGGCAAAAATACGAAATTTAGGAGACATAAGCAATTTTATTTTTTGTACAAATTTTCAAATTATTATTAAATAGATTCAAATAACGCCATTCCATCTATTTTCCTTGTCCGCAAACGACCCAAATCTTGTCCGTTTGCGGACATTTATTTTAACAAAATAAAATATAAATTGCTGATTAATAAATACTTACTGTTCTGGTACGCGATTTGAAGTAATAGTATCGAACTCATTTCCCTTTCATTGTTATGTTCCGCAACTACCTCAAAATCGCCCTCCGGAATCTTGCCAGAAACAAGGTATACAGCTTTATTAACATTGCCGGTTTGGCCATGGGAATTGCTGCCTTTTTATTGATTCTCGAATACGTAAGTCACGAAAAGAGTTTCAATCAATTTCACGCCAATTTGCCAACCATGTATCGGCTGATAAACGAAGACAAAAAAGGCGCAACGTGGGGAGAAGTAGAGCCTGGCTGGGCATCAAGAGCTAAACAGCGCTTTCCGGATATCAAAGACTATTGTCGATTTGCCGACGGCATGGCAAATGGGATAGTAAAAAAAGAGGGTACCAATAACGAATCTTTCCGTGAGACTAACATTGCCTACGCCGAAGGCAATTTCTTCTCGTTTTTCAGCTTTCCACTCAAGGCAGGTCAACCCAAAGCATTGGCGAAACCCAACGTGATCTTTGTGTCAGAAACTACCGCCAAGAAACACTTCGGATCCGAAAATGCGATGGGGAAAGTACTAATTCTATCCAATCAGTTCGGTACCACACCTTTCACTGTTGAAGGTATTTATGCCGATATGCCGGACAACTCTGATATTCGGTACGACATGGTGTTTTCGTTGGAAACTTTAAAAAATCCCGCCAATTTAGCCGGCAACAGCTGGGCAGACACCGAAAACATTGACTCTCAATACACCAATCTGTTTTTTCAACTTACTAAAGACGTAAACCCAACTGCTTTTGAATCCAAACTAACGGCCATGCGCAACGAATTGGGTAAAGAAAATGACGGTGTTCGTTTTCGGTTGCAAGCCTTCAAAAACATGCACTTAGCGGCATCGCTCAATGATACACTCCAAACTTTGGGTAACCTCAAATACGTGTATATGCTTGGAGGAATTGCCTTCCTGATTTTAATCATCGGCTGGTTCAATTACATCAATCTTTCGACGGCCAATTCGCTCAAACGTGCCAACGAAGTAGGAGTTCGGAAAGTAATTGGCGCTACGCAGGGGCATTTGGTAAAGCAATTTTTGGGTGAATCCGTCTTGGTCAATTTTTTGGGATTTGGGTTGGCGCTTGTGTTGGTTACTTTATTGCAACCCTATTTTAATGAATTGCTTGATAAACCGCTCTCGCTTAAAACATTGGGATTTACCTCTGTCTGGATGTGGGGATTGGCCGTTGTCTTGTTTGGTTCATTGGCATCAGGAGCCTATACGGCCTTTGCATTGTCTAATTTTAATCCCATCAAAACGCTGAAAGGCCAACTGAACAAAACTTCTAAAGGTGCTTTTTTACGAAAGTCGTTGGTGGTTGTTCAGTTTTCTATTTCTGTGACTTTAGTATTGGCTACAATCGTCATTTACAGCCAATTGAATTACATGCAAAGTCAGAATTTGGGGATGAATACGCAGCAGTTATTGGTAATTCGCGGGCCGGAAGTGGGCAAAGACAGTACATACTCAACGCGTAAAAATGCCTTTTGGAATGAATTGACGCAGCAAAGTTACGTAAAGGATTACTGCACGTCGGGAAGTATTCCGAGCGGTTGGTACAACTTTAAAACAGCCGGATTTACCCAACCCAATTCTAAATCAGGCGATGAATTCAAAACGTATGCTTTTGCCATTATCGGCAATCGTTTTCTGAAAGCCTACGAAATCGGGCTGAAGGCCGGTCGCAATTTTACCGCCGAAGAGTGCAATGTAGAATGGGACCAAAACAGTAAAGTACTGATGAATGAGCGAGCTATTCAGCAATTGGGCTTTACCTCTCCTGAACAGGCACTCCAAACCAAAATCAAATGGGATGAGCGCTACCTCGAAATCATTGGTGTGGTCAAAGATTATCATCATACCGGCCTACAGCAAGCGATTGACCCCATTATTTTTTATCCCCAAAACAACAGCGCTTATTTTACCATTCGCCTGACTGCCGACCGAATGCCGGAAAAGATTGCGGCTTTGGACAAATTGTATAAAAATTACTTTACAGGTAATCCGTTTGATTACTTCTTCGTAGACGAGAACTTTAACAAACTCTACGTTTCGGAACAACAGTACAGCCGTATTTTTACAACGGCCTCGCTGTGGGCTATTTTTATTGCCTGCTTGGGGCTGTTTGGGTTGGCCACGTTTACGGTAGAATCGCGCACCAAAGAAATCGGTATCCGGAAAGTATTGGGTGCGTCGGTGGTGAGTATCACCGCTTTGCTTTCCAAAGACTTTCTGTTGCTTGTGTTAATTGCCATTGTCATTGCTTCGCCCATTGCTTATTATTTCATGAACAAATGGCTACAGGATTTTGCCTATCGTATTTCCATTTCGTGGTGGGTATTTGCCGTAGCAGGTGGCTTAGCCGTGCTGATTGCTTTTTTAACCGTTGGTTTTCAGTCCATTAAAGCGGCTTTGAACAATCCTGTAAAAAGTTTAAAGGCAGAATAAATAGTCAGACAGATAAGAAGTTTGCGTTTACGCAAAAAACAAAGGGCCGAAAATTTCGGCCCTTTGTCGCGTATTACCATCCTCTATTACGCTGCCCATTACGACCGTAATCGTCATAGGTAGAGCGTTCACTATCTCGCTTTTCGTGAGTAATTTCTCGGTTTAACGCATACAAGTCTTGAGTCAATTCCTGACGTTCGCGAGGGTCAAGTACGCGGTCGCGCCAGAAAATCTGCTCTTTACGCTCAATACGTTCTACATCACGCATTAAGTGCTTTGCTTCCCGAGACGAAAGTGACCCTTGGGCAATTCCGTCCGCAATTCGGCGACGAGCTTCGCGTTGAAAATCATCAATTCGGTCGCCCATATTTCCACCTCTTCCTCCACGGTTATCGTATCCACCACGATTGTTATATCCACCACGATTGTCATATCCATCACGGTCATTACGACGATTGTCGTAACGATCGTCATTGCGGCGATTATGGTCGTTGTTTCCCCATTGGGCATTGGCGCTACCGAAAGCTACTAAAATCATGGCTATTGCAAACACTAACTTTTTCATGGCCTTTATTTGGTTTGTGGTAAAACTTATTTTGCTTGGTTTTACTCTTAGAACGCTAAAATTGGTAAAGGTTTATAACGGCTCGGTTAATGATTGTTAATGGGTTTTTAAAAGATTTTATTAACTTGCTAAACCAACCTAAACTACTCTCTAATTCATCATCAACCAACATACCTTATGAAAGTATCTTTTCTCATTGGCGGCTTTCTTTTGCTTGGCACGTGTGTGCAGGCCCAGAAAATCATTAGCGGTTTTACCCCCTCCAATCAAACTAAACAGGAAAAAGCCGAACAGGAATACCGCACCAAGCAATCGGCAGAACGGTACAAAAATCATTTGTATAAACTGACCAGCGTGCCGCACTTGGCAGGAACGCCCGAAAACGAAAAAGTCCGCGACTACATCGTGGACGTAATGCGGAAGGCAGGCTTGCAAGTTGAAATTTTCCCGCATGATATTTATTTATCCAAAAGTCCGGGCGAAAGCATTGTTGAAGTTGTAGAGCCCATTCGGATGCCGCTCAATAATCGTGAGTTTATTTTGCCCGAAGACAAGTACTCAGGAGATTCACGGCTTACGCCCGGTTGGAATGCTTATTCGGGGTCGGGCGATGTTACTTCGGAGGTAGTTTATGCAAACTATGGCCGTAAAGAAGATTTTGAACAACTGAAAGCCATGGGCATTTCGGTCAAAGGAAAAATTGTCATTGCACGTTACGGCGGCAACTTTCGTGGTTATAAAGCCAAACACGCCGAAGCGGCAGGCGCAGCGGGTGTCATCATTTATACCGACCCCTACGATAGTGGTTATATGAAAGGAATTACCTTTCCCGAAGGCTCACAACCCAGCGATAATACCATTCAGCGCGGCTCATTGCTGACCGTTGATTTTACGGGCGATCCGCTTACGCCTTTTGAGCCCGCATTGCCTCTTGACGGCGTTAAGAAAATCAAACGTCTTGACCCAAAAGATGTAGCGTTTCATAAAATTCCCGTTACGCCTTTGCCCTGGGGTTCGGCCGTTGAAATCCTCAAACGCATGACTGGCAAAGCCGTGCCTGCGGGTTGGCAGGGTGGATTGCCCATGGCCTATCGTTTGGAAGGAGGTTCTGCCCTGAAAGTGCGGTTGAAAGTAAAGCAAGATAAAGATTTTGTACGCGTATATGAAGTAGTGGGTACGTTGACGGGGAGTGAATTTCCTGACGAATGGATCATTGCGGGTTGCCACTACGATGCTTGGTCGTATGGCTCTACTGACCCCAACAGCGGTACTGCTATGTTGTTGAGCTTGGCCGAATCTTTGGGGAAACTGCCGCAAAAACCTAAACGTACCATTAAAATCTGTCATTGGGATGCGGAAGAGCACGGCGTGATTGGCTCGACCGAATGGGTCGAACAAATGCGTGATGAATTGGCCGCCAAAGCCGTGGCTTACATGAATTACGATGCAGCAGTATCGGGGAAAATATTTGGAGGCAGCGCTTCGCCTTCGTTGAAAAAACTATTGATTGAAGCTTCTCAGGCCGTAGACTATCCCGATTCCAACAAAACGGTTTACGAACATTGGATGGCGCAAAAAGGGGGCAGAAGAGGCAGTACAGCAGCCATAAGCGGCTCAGCACCTGTTTCCAATGAAAGCGAACCTACGATTGGCAACTTGGGCGGGGGCTCAGACCACATCGCTTTTTATATGCACGCGGGAATTCCTTCCTTGAGTGCGGGCACCGGCGGTCCCACCTTGTACCACTCACAGTACGACGATTTGTTTTTCTACAATAAATTTGTGGACTCAACCTATAAAATGGGTCCGATGGTAGAACAGGTAGTAGGAACCATGTCGTTGCGTTTAGCCAACGCCGATATTCTGCCTTACGACGTTTCTCGCTATGCTACGGATTTGGCTACTCACCTCAAAACCGCCGAAAAAGCAATCAAAGTCTATCAGCCTTCGTACTCAATTGAGAAGTTGTTGGCGCAAGTGGAAACCTTAAAGCAAACGGCGGAAGCATACGAAAGTCGTATCAAGACATTATTGGCTTCTGACCAATTAGACAAAGCCAAAGTTGCCGCCATCAATAAAGAACTGAGGAATTTGGAAAAAGCATTCATTGACCCCAAAGGCATGGCTTACGGGCCTTGGTACCGGTCTTTGTACGCATCCTCAGACCCGTACAGCGGATACGCGTCGTGGATGTTGCCGGCATTTCAGTACGAAGCTTCTCTAAAATCAACGGTTAATTTGCCTGATATTGAAGCCCGTCATGCCAAAGCGATAGAAACGTTGAACTCCAAAATTGTGACCATGAATCAACAATTGGGCGGTGCCGCTTCTTCGTTGGGAGGAGGAAAGAATTAAGAAAAATAGTAAAATCGACTAATAAACCAACGTCGGCGAGGTTTTGAACGGGGACGCGGTACGCCGCCGCGGCCCAGTCCTCGCCGACGTTTACTTTTTAATCTTCAAACAAATTCCCCAATCCGCCTAATACAGACCCGCTTTCTTTACGGGCTTGTGGACCGTATTGAGAAAGACGATCTACCAATTTAGAAATAGGCATGGACTGAATCCAGCATTTTCCGGTGCCTTGCAAGGTAGCCAAGAAAATTCCTTCTCCCCCAAAAATCATAGATTTAAGGCTTCCTGCGCGTTGAACGCTGAAGTTGACCGAAGGTTCAAAAGCGACCACACAGCCCGTATCTACCCGCAGGGTTTCATTGTTCAATTGACGCTCAATCACCACTCCACCCGCATGGACAAACGCCAAGCCGTCTCCCTGTAATTTTTGCAAAATGAAACCTTCTCCACCAAACAAACCGCTTCCCAAACGTTGATTGAAGTGAATGCTCAGTTTGGTACCCATTGCTGCGCAGAGAAATCCATCTTTTTGTACAATCAGCGAATTGCCGTAGATATTCGACAAATTGATAGGCATTACCGTACCAGGATAAGGCGCGGCAAAGGCTACTTTGCGTTTGCCATAGCCACGGTTGGTAAAATGGGTCATAAACAGTGACTCTCCCGTGAGGAGGCGTGTACCTGCCTGAAAAATCTTGCCCATGATACTTTGGGTAGCACTGGAGCCGTCGCCCATTTTGGTTTCAAACTGAATGCCGTCTTCCATGAACAACATGGAACCTGCTTCGGCAATGACCGTTTCGTTGGGGTCTAATTCGATTTCGACGATTTGAATATCCTCGCCGATAATCTTGTATTCAATTTCGTGTGAGTTCATTTTTTTGTAGTTGGTTATTCTTCGGGGTTTTCGTTTAAGTCATCGCGTGAGCGCAGTTTTTTATCATCCACGTGCTTGTTCAGGAACTGATTAATTTTATCAATATCAATCGTCGAGGTGATTTCTCCGAATGAATTGATTTTAATATCAAAGCCATCCAAATCTTTGTGAACACGCGGCTTTTCAGTACTTTCGGGCGGGGTTGTTTTTTTCTTCGTCATATCCGTCGATTTTTTTACGAAAATAAGTAGCTCCAACACCATTCGCAACCTTGATTGACTAAGCGGTGACTTTTTGTTGTTTTTTGGTCAAAAAATAGGGCGAATGGTTCACTAAAATTTAGCACAAACTTGATACTGAAATTGAATAAAACTTGGCGAGGTCAATTGTCCATATTCTTTTTTTGTGGAATAGCTTTTACAATACTCTTACAATTTGACTCCGTTTTTAACCCTCAAAATGACCTTCTTTTGCTGCTATTGCCCTTAGCTTGGGGAAGTATCACAGGCACAATTCCAAATTTCAAGTCCGACTCAATCGTCCTGACGCCAAAAAATGTTATGCTATTTTTGTGGCTTAACAAACTCGTTATTATCCCTTTAGTAATCCTGTTTGTAGGAAACATGATTCCGGTTGAGAGCTATATTAATCAGGATATCTCTACAGAAATCATCATAACCATTATTTCTTTTGTGGCCTTTGTAATAGGTTGGGGGCTCTTTCCGCAAAAACAGGCTATCCATCCCATTGTTGCTCTTAATTCTCTAAAAAGGTGGGCCGGAATTTATTTCACTATTGCCCTTATTTCTCTTTTTTTGCTTTATGGCTCGCTAAGTAATTATTTCTCAGGGGCGATTTTCACCTACGTAACCCTCGAAATCGTAGAACAAAACGGAACTGTTGGAGGTTTTCTGGCAAACGTAGGGCAACGATTTTGGCCTTTTGGTACACTTTTGGCGTGGTACGACCAGAAAAGAAAGAAAGCTGAAATTCATTGGTTGAAGCAGATTCTTTGGCTTTTACTTTGTTCAGCAGGTACGCTGAGTAGTAACCGGTCAAATATGGTATACCCATTTCTAATGTTTTTGAGCGTTATGTGTGTCCGTTGGCGAACGCGTCGTAAGTTTTGGCCTGCTTCAATAGCGTTAGCCCTTATTATACTGTCATTTTTCTTTGGCTATGTGCGTGTACAACCTTCATTAGATTCCGAACAGACAGGAATTCTTTTCGGCAATTATATGGAACATGACGAATACATTCCTTATGCATATCAAATTTATTTCGGAAGTCCTTATCAAATCACCCCGTTGCTTTCCATCCACCCACCTTCATTTACACTTATCAATTCCCTTTTAGAGTCGATTCCAATCTTGGGAAAAGCGTTTCGAGAGCAAAGCGGCTCTTATATTTACAATTTGGCCTATCACAATTCTTTAGTATCTCAGGACAAAGTCATTCCCGTTGCAGGCGAATTATTCTACAATGGTGGCTATCTTTTAGTAGCAGCAGTATATATGGCTTTTGGGATAGTATATCGTTGGCTGGATACTGCTTTTAAAAACTGCGTAGTCACAAATTTGCCATTGGCAGCGTGTTTTTTCTACATCTCCCTGTTATTCAATGCAACACTGATTCTCAGCCTGTCTGTATTGGTACAATTTGCGTTGTATAATGCGGCTCCTGCGTTGTTGTTCATTGTCATAAATTGGTGGCAAATGCGTGAGGCTTCGTAAACATAGTTGGTTATATTTGCACCCTCATTTAACTCATCATCCCCAATTTCAAGTCGCTATCATGGAAAAAATTACCGTTGCTAATCCCGTCGTCGAATTGGACGGCGATGAAATGACCCGTATCATCTGGCGTTTTATTAAAGATAAACTTATTCTTCCCTATTTAGACGTTGATATTAAATACTACGATTTAGGCATCGAATACCGTGACGAAACCAACGACCAAGTAACGATTGACTCGGCTAATGCCATCAAACAATACGGTGTCGGTATCAAATGCGCTACCATTACTCCTGATGAAGACCGCGTAAAAGAATTCAATTTGAAGCAAATGTGGAAATCGCCTAACGGTACCATCCGGAACATCTTGGATGGAACGGTTTTCCGTGAGCCAATCGTTTGCAAAAATGTACCGCGTTTAGTAACTAACTGGGATTCTCCTATTATCGTAGGTCGTCACGCTTTTGGAGATCAATACCGCGCTACGGATTTTGTAACCAAAGGCAAAGGCAAATTAACCATCAAATTTGAAGGCGAAGATGGAACCGTTATTGAGCACGAAGTTTATAACTTCAAAGGAGACGGGGTAGCTATGGCCATGTATAACCTTGACGAATCTATCCAAGGTTTTGCTCGTTCATGTTTCCAAGTGGCTATGCAAAAAGGATGGCCTTTGTACCTTTCGACAAAGAATACTATTTTGAAGAAATATGACGGTCGTTTCAAAGATATTTTCCAAGAAATCTACGAAGCCGAATTTAAAGGAAAAGTACATTATGAGCACCGTTTGATTGATGACATGGTAGCTTCTGCCTTGAAATGGAACGGTAACTTTGTATGGGCTTGTAAAAACTACGACGGCGACGTTCAGTCGGATACCGTAGCACAGGGATTTGGTTCATTGGGTTTGATGACTTCGGTACTTCTTACGCCAAACGGACAGGTAATGGAAGCAGAGGCCGCTCACGGAACTGTAACTCGCCACTACCGCGAACACCAAAAAGGAAATCCAACGTCTACTAACCCAATCGCTTCTATTTTTGCATGGACACGCGGCTTGGCTTTCAGAGGCAAATTGGATGGCAACCAACCGTTGATTGATTTCTGCTTGGCGCTGGAGAAAGTGTGCGTAGAAACCGTAGAAAGTGGCAAAATGACCAAGGATTTGGCTGTTTGTATCTATGGCAACAAAGTAAATCACGGCGAACATTATCTCTATACTGAAGAATTTTTGGATGCGATTGATGCTAATTTACAGGCAAAACTTGCTGGAAACTAGGCGTTAAAGAATACATAAAGTAGACTTCATTGGCGAGGCTTTTATGCCTCGCTTTTGTTTTTTCAAGGTTTTAGGTGTTAATTTCGTCAAAAATTATTCTCAAGCGTGCAGCGTCTGTTCCTACTCTTTTTTCTATTTTACTACTCTGTATTCACTGCCTCCGCACAGCGACCCAACGGCTATTTTCTTACCGACAGCATTGAAATCGGCAAGCCATTTAAGTACGCATTAAGCTTTCGACACCTTCCCAGATTAGAAGTTTTCTTCCCAGACACCAGCGCTGATTTTCGCCCTTTTGAGGTTATCAATCAAGATTACTTTCCAACAGAAACGGGGCCCGCAGGCAGTTTAGACAGTGCAGTCTATACCTTAGTTTCCTTTGATTTAAAAAAAATCCAATCCATATCTGTTCCCGTCTGGATTATTAATGGACGAGATTGTACGGCTGTTTATTCTGCAAAAGATTCCATCCGGCTGAAGGAAATGATTCGAGGAAATGAAATGGATACGCTTCGTCTAAAAGCTGATACTCAGATCGTACCGCTTCGCAATCAAACCAACTTTCCCTTTATCCTGTTAGTAACTCTCCTGATATTATTGATAGGAACGGGGGTTTATTTGCTGTTTGGAGAAGCCTTGACCCGCCAATGGGAATTGTACCAAATGTTTCTGCGAAATAGAGAATTTCGGCGAAGCTTTTCTCGCCTTACTCGGGATATTAATGGAGCGAAAGGGATTGAAAACGCGGAGAAAGTGGTGGTACTTTGGAAAATTTACCTGCAACGTTTGGAACGCAAGCCGTACGCTACTTATACAACCAAAGAGATTATTGACAGTCTTCCTGATGAGCAATTGGCCGAGGCACTCCGCTCTATTGATGGAGTTATTTATGGTGGTGTTTCTTCGCGCAACACTGCCGATTCGCTCAACACGTTGCGAGACATAGCGGACCAAAGTTATCGTCAAAAACGAATAGAAGCATCCCAAAAAGTATCTCAAAAAACACCCTCCGTTTAAACTTATTTACTCTTCAAATCATGCCCAATTTCCTGATTATACCTTCAAACGCGGCTTTAGCCGATTTCAAAAAATACCGAATCGGTCAAATAGACGGGGCAAAAACACCCACTCTTAAATCCTTTTATCAAGCGATTGAGAAAGCGCTCTCTTTTCCGGAATATTTTGAACATAATCTCGAATCACTCGACGAACTTCTCAATGATTTGGAATGGATCAAACAGGCTGATGTAGCTTTATACATTACCAATACGGAAGGGTTTTTAGCTCAGGAAAAACCGGCTAAAATTCTGGAATTGTTTAATTTATTGGATGCTACCGCCGAAGATTGGAAGTGGGTTGATGATGACGAAGACGTTCAACAAAAAAACTTTAAAATTATCATTCAGGACAGCCCCAAAATCATAGGCCTGTTAGAGAAGGAGGAGATTGGATTTGATAGAATGGGAAGCAGGGATGTATGAAGTCAGATGTATGATGAAAGAATAAGGGTATTTCCTACCTCCTATTTCTTACTTCCTGCCTCCTATCTCTTATTTCCTTCTTCTTACCTAAAAATCAATAAAACGCATCCTCAATGTGGTGAATTTTGACGGTGTTTTGAGTAATAACGACTGATACTACATCAAATCGAATGTCGCTTTGCCAGTCTCGGTCAAAAATATACTGTTCAGCAGCTTTCATTATTAATCGTCGTTTGGTCGCATCTACAAATTCCTCGGGCATACCATAGCTCACATTCGTGCGGGTTTTGACCTCAACGAAAACTAAAATTTTGTTCTTTTTTGCAATAATATCAATCTCTGCGTGTCGGTGTCGGTGATTGCGGACTAAAATTTCGTACCCTTTTTCCTCCAAGTGAGTCACGGCTTTATCTTCGCCTAATTTACCCGTTTCTAAATGTTCAGCCATTGGTATGATTCACCTCCTTCGTTACCCTTCTGCCCGCCGGTATTCTTTTTGGTATTGCAAAGGAGACTTATTGGTTAAGTTTTTAAACTGACGGTTGAAGTTTGAGACGGTGTTGAACCCACTTTCGTAACATATTTGAGTCACAGAATATTTTTCTTCTACCAACAGCTTACACGCATACCCCACGCGAATTTCGCTTACAAAGTCCGAAAACGTCTTATTTGTTCGACTTTTAAAATAGCGACAAAAGGCTGCTTCTGTCATATTCGTAAGGGCAGCCACCTCATTGAGGCGAATTTCTTCCTTAAAATGCTTCATCACGTACTCGTGTACTTTTTGCATCCGTTCCGTCTCCGACACCTTATGCGTATTAACGTACCCCACACTCGTGATATACGAAACCTCCGATGAAAGCGAAATATGATGCAGCGTAGTAAGCATCTGCAAAACGGAGCCGAAGCCATCAGCCACAACGAGTTCCTGCAAGCTTTTTTTCACATGTTCACGCGCATTGCCCGTAATGTCAAGCCCTCGTCTTCCTTTTTCCAATAATTGTCGCAACGTGTGCATTTCGGGTTTTTGGAAAAAGTGTTCTCCCAAAAAATCTTCCGTAAAATACACGACAATTCCGTGCGTTTTCAAATCTGAGTTTCCCTCAAAATAAGCACGATCGCTGCGCCAAAGGTGCGGAATGTTTGGGCCTAAAAATACAGTATCGCCCGCTTCAAAATGCCGAATATCGTCTCCAATAAAACGTGTTCCGGAACCTTCCAAAACTGTAAAAACCTGATAGTGCGGATGAAAATGCCAATTTGAATCAAAGTGCGGCTCTATCAACTCAATGGCCGTAAAAGAAGCCGTGGGAAGATTGAGTTCTTTCCGTAGTGGGATACGCATAATTAGGATGGGTTAGCTTTATTTAACCAAAAATAACTAAAACAATTTGTATTATAGTTAAAATAAAGTCATAACCTTTTACAATATGTTCGCCAATTTTAAATGTGAATAGCCTCCAATCGGGCGAGATTTACGAATTGAGGGCTACTTAAAAAATCATCAGGGTCTGTTTTATTGTACGCAGATTCAGATTTGAAGTGCAATTATCCAGCCGTTACTTGTTAGTGACTGCTGATGAAAGAGCCAACTGTTGTGAATAATAAACCATAGTTTTGTGGTGTCGAATCATAAAACAAGATGGCAA
>Ga0247844_1003979_pt1 | contig 20605 bp, 23 predicted proteins | sample LaCtaG_FD_192421 | JGI IMG/M metagenome (GOLD analysis project Ga0247844, IMG submission 192421) | Freshwater microbial communities from meromictic Lake La Cruz, Castile-La Mancha, Spain - LaCruzMarch201714.5m_1 | ecosystem: Environmental > Aquatic > Freshwater > Lake | place: Spain: Castile-La... | reverse complement strand
GTCCACCGCCGCCTCCGCCACCAAATGATCTACCACCACCGCCGCCTGGAGGTCGCTCAGTTCTTTCTTTTGCCAAGTTCACACGAAGTGTTCTTCCAAAATTTTCCTTTCCATCAAATGCTTCAATCGCAGACTGAGCAGCTTCTGGTGTTTCCATTTCAATAAAGGCAAAGCCTCTACTTCTACCAGTCGCCTGGTCCATTACAATCTTTACTGATTTCACCTGACCAACCTTGCTGAATTCTTCGCTTAGGCTGCTTTCCGATGCATCATAGGAAAGATTTCCGACATACAATTTCGTGCTCATGACATTTTCTCCTTATCGTCCTTATTAACTTCGATTACCTTACACTTCTGCACTACCGTCGTGTAAGCTTGATCCTGTGTTAGATCAAATAAATATGCATATTCTTTTGCAAAAAATCCCTGTAAATCAGATAACAATTTATTCTCAATGCTGCCTCTGTCACCTAAAGTATTCAACTCTCTTATTAAATGCGTCAAGTCTTGAAGAGAATTTGCGTCTGATCGCTCCTTAAACTTTAAGATGCGATCTTTTTTAGAACCATAGAACCCCTGCATAACAGGATTATGAAGAGACTGAAGTTCAGAATTAAATACGACTTTATCGCTAAGTAAACGTAGCCCTTTAATTGAATTAATGGGAACCATGGTTTTCATGTTTTTATCGATACTTTGAATTTGATAGAATAAACCCTTCGCACCAGTAATTTGTTCAATTGAAACAACTTTACCAATACCAAAAGCTAAAGAAACGACTACGTCGGCAACTTTAAAGGCAACATTAGGGGTATTTTTAGTTTCATGGTGATTTGTATTAACTAAAGAAGAAATAAGACCTTTCCCGTGCCCAATAAACTAAAGCCAAGAGATAATCACTGGGCGCTAGGGCATCAATTAACCTGGTTATTCTAACATTTAATTTGTTGGCCGTAAATCAAGGATTTCAACCTAACTACAATGTTAACATGGTTTGAATTAATCTTGCCTAGGGTGGTTCAAAATTTCCTCACTGAAATCAACTTCATATCTAAATTTAAATAATAAAAAAACCTCATACATTTTTTTAATTTAATGAATTCTTACTTTTCATCACTTCAAAGATATTAGATTGTACAACAGTGACCATTCAGTATAATACCCGCTTGTTTAACTCAGTCATCGATATATATAGAGGAAGCATAAATGATATCAAACAACCAATCGGTCAAACCATTTTTAAATAAAGATAAAACCACCAAGCTTAAGTTTTTTAATTTATCAGTTAGCGATGAAAAATTTTTACAACCATTATTTTTTGTGACTGTACTATTCTTTTTATTTGGATTTATCACTTGCTTAAACGATATCTTAATCCCCCATCTCAAGGGGCTTTTCACTCTTAGCTACACTGAGGCAATTCTCATTCAAGTTTGTTTCTTTTCAGCCTATTTTTTTATGTCTATTCCCGCAGGACAAATTACTCAAAAAAAAGGTTACCGATTTGGTATCGTAGGAGGATTAGTTACAGCAGCTGTGGGAACATTAGGCTTTATTCCAGCGGCTCAACTGGGTTCCTACGGAATTTTTTTACTATCACTTTATATACTTGCTTCTGGAATTACTTTACTTCAAGTTTCTGTAAATCCCTATGTCACACTACTTGGATCTCCAGAAAAAGCTTCCTTTAGACTTAATCTTGTCCAGGCCTTTAACTCCCTTGGAACAACACTAGCGCCCTATTTGGGAAGTTTAATTATTCTTGAATCTGCTGATAAAATTCTCGGTGTTCAAGTTCCTTACTTAGCTTTAACAATTGTTCTTTTAATTGTTGCTTTTGCTTTTTTTAAAATATCGCTCCCATCACTCACTGAATTTACCAATCAAGCTGAATTATCTGCCAATCCAAAGCAGAGTTTTTCCTTTGCACCCTATTTAAAAACCATAAAGGAAAATCCACACCTTTTATTAGGAATGTTTGCCATTTTTTTCTATGTTGGTGGAGAAGTGGCCATTGGTAGCTTTTTAGTATCCTGGCTTACAGAAGGTTCGGTTGCAGGATTATCAACTGAAGATGCAGGAAAATATGTTTCACTTTATTGGGGTGGAGCAATGGTAGGAAGATTCTTAGGCAGTTTTCTCACAGCGCGTTTTAGTCCAAACAAAGTATTACGATTTTCAGTTCTAAGCTGTCTGCTTCTCATCATTTTAGGAGCATTGCCCATAAATCCATTTTTAAGTACATGGGCCATAATTGCGATTGGTCTTTTTAATTCTATACAATTTCCCACTATCTTCTCACTAAGTGTTGAGGGACTTGGAAAATCAACTCCCTATGCCTCTGGTCTACTTTGTACCTGTATTGTTGGTGGCGCAATCATGCCTCTCTTACAGGGAATTGGTGCAGATAGTGTTGGACTTCGTTGGTCATTTTTAGTGCCTTTTATTTGCTACCTTTATATTTTTCTAGTTGCTCCAAGGCTTCAAAAAAATAAAAAATAAAAAAAAATATGATGAAGCTCTTCTTTTTAAATTAATTTAACGACTAAAGGATTACAGATATGATGCTTATTGTTGATAGCGGCTCCACTAAAGCAGATTGGTATTATATTAATGATAAGGGCGAGAAAACTCTGACCCACACAATGGGATTAAATCCCTATTTCCATGGCCCAGATAAAGTATTTCAGGTGCTGACACAAAAAGATTTTGAAGCTGTTGTTCCGAGAACTCAAGTGCGCAAAGTGTTTTTTTATGGTGCGGGCTGTTCTGATGATACCTTTTGTTCATCCATGAAAGAGGGACTCATTAAATCCTTCCCTATGGCAGAAATTGATGTTGAACATGATCTACTAGGTGCTGCAAGGGCCACCTGCGGAAGAAGTCCCGGCATCTCAGGAATTCTTGGAACGGGCTCAAATTCTTGTTTATACGATGGCAATGTTGTTACTGATAATATAACCGCACTATCCCATGTTATTGGCGATGAGGGCAGCGGCGTTCATTTAGGAAAACTATTACTTCAAGCCTACTACTATAGAGAACTCCCAAGTGATCTTGAGGATCTTTTTAGTATAACATATCCCGAAGGTAAACGCTCAATCATTCATCGAGTCTATGGTGAAAATCAAAATGTGACTATTGCAGAATTTGCTCAGTTTCTCATTAAAAATAAGGAACACTCTGGGGCCAAAAAACTTATTGATAAAGGTTTGAGAGAATTTGCGATCAGGCATTTAAAAAAATATGAAAATTGGCGCAATCTAGAAATTAATTTAGTTGGATCTATTGCAGATATGCTCAGCGTTGAATTAAAAGAAATTTTTGCCAGTGAAGGTCTAAAAGTTGGCAAAATTATCAGAAGACCTATTGAAAAACTAATGGATTTCCATCTCCATTAAAGTTATTTAATGAGTACATTTTTTTTAATCTTTATTAAGTTCGGTTGTAATCATCTTGGTAACGTTTAATATCATCTTCGCCAAGATAAGATCCTAGTTGAACTTCAATAATAACTAAATCGCAATCTTCTTTATTTTCTAGACGATGTAAACTGCCCTTAGGAATATAAGCATTTTTATCAATTTTTAAAATTTGTTCCTTTTCGCCCACAGTAACAATGGCCGTACCCTGAACGACAATCCAATGCTCAGAACGCTGTTCATGGCTCTGAAGGGATAATCTAGAATGGGGCTTAACAATAATTTTTTTTACTTTATAACCAATCTCTTCGATTACATTTTCATAACTTCCCCAGGGACGTAAAAAAATATTTGAAGAATTTGGAGAAGTAGTATTTTTGTTTTCAACTGTCATTAGAAACCCCAATTCGGACAATTCAATCGGAAAATTCAATCGTAAATTAATTTTTTAAATTATCAGAGTTTGATTTCTACAAAAGTATGCATCCTTTATCAATAAAAAAATATCTCGCGAATTTTTAAAAAAACTCTACAATAAAAGTATAAACAGATGAAAATATCAATCGGAAAAAATCTTGAAACACTCCCCATTGAAAATTGAAGAAATTGCAAAATCTATTCAATTATTTTTAGATAAAACTACTTACAATAAAGGAAATTATATCCGCAGCGCCATGCAAGTTGAAAAAGAAAAAAAAGCTAATTGCCTCGAAGGTGCCCTATACGCTGCCTGGAAATTAGAACAAATGAATATTACTCCTTTTTTTTTAGATTTTAGAGCTGAAAATGATGATGATCACTTAGTCTGTCTTTACAAAGTGAATCGATACTGGGGAGCCATCGCAAAAAGTAGCACAACACTTTTACAGGGAAGGCCACCAGTATTTTCTAGTGTCAGAGAATTAGCAATGAGTTATTACCCCTTTTACTTTTCTCGCAATGGACTATTAAGTTTAAGGTCCTATGCAGGACCAAGTAAGATTTCAATCTTAAAAAATTGGGATTGGAGAATGAGTAAAAAAAATCTTTACGCAATAAGCGATGATTTTAATAGGGTAAAGGAAAAAAAAATTTCAATTACAAACATGAATAAAAACTTATTAAAGGTTTCTCGCCGCCTCATCCAAGCTTGTTACTTATCTCAATAGGGTAATCAACCTAGTAGTTTATCATTATGATCTTCTAATATAATCAATTTTAACATGAAATTTACCTAATTATGCTTTTGAAATTTCCTTTGCTTGGTAGAATGATCTGAGAGTTTAGTATTTCTTCTATTAATAAAGAAGATTTTAGGAAAAAGGATTTTTATGTCTAAAGGAAAAAGTAAAAGTAGTTCAAAATCAGGTTACCATTTTGTTAAAGGAGCAAGCTATGATCAAATCATGAGTCTCGCCACTGCAGACAAGGAAATTGCTGGGATTACAAAACACCTCAATAAGGAACGTTTTGAAACCGGTAAATCAATCATGGCCAAATGTACTTTTGAACAATGGACGCAATTTTTAAAAAATAAGGATATGCAAGCAGTTAAATTAAATCCAAAAGAAATGGAAGCAGTTTCAGCTGGGTGGTGGAGTGCCTTCACAAAATTATAATCAAAAATCATATTAATTTTTTATACTTTCTGTAATTTTCAAAAATTATTCTAATGTCTTCTGTAATTAAATAAAAAAAAATCACAGGAGACATTAGAAGCATTCACTTAATCTTCACTTTGTCATTCAACTGGAATCAACTTGAATCGGTTTGCCACTAAAAATGGGCATGATATTTTTACAATTACCTACACTTAGATAAAAACACTCAAGCTCTAATAAACTGTTCTTAATTGAAAAAACAATTTTTTCTTAAATCACTAAAGGAACATATTATGTTTTCCCAATACACAAAAATCATTTATTTGAATGTAATTATTATCTTTGGATTAGGGCTAGTGGGTTGTATTGATACCAAACAAAAACAGGCCGAGTTACAGTCACTAATTATTAGTGAAGTTAACATGAAAGAAGTTAAATCCGATACATTATTATATTATCATATTGAAAATGGCAGTTTAGGACAAAATGATATTCAAGAAACCTGCACGATTAAATCCACGGGTGATTATGTTTATTATGAGGACTCTACTGATGCAATATCTACTGAACCAGTTCGAGAAACTGCAAAGGGAAAAATTTCATCAGAAGACTTAGCGCAAATAAAAAAATTAATTCCCCTTGTTATCGCAAGTGAAATTACACGTGAACCCTATGAAGAACCATTGATTGGAGAAGGGGTTGAATTTTTGGTTTCACAAAATCCTATAACAGGAATTCATTATTTCTTAACTGGAAGCATAGAAAAACTGGCAGACTTTAGTACAGAGGGAGATAACTTTAATGAACTAAGGGATCTCTATGAGTCTTACTGTAAAATATAACATTGCTATATTATAATAAATTAAAAGAAGGATAATAATTCATCAATCATTTATTTTTCTTGAGCTTAGAAGCATTTCTCATCTCAATAATTTGTAATATAAAAAAAATAATGGCGCCAAAAGTAATGTACATATCAGCAAAATTAAAAATGCCGGTGCGAATATCACCGATTCCTAAATTAATAAAATCAGTCACTGAGGATCGGGTTACTCGGTCGAGCAAATTGCCAAGCCCTCCTCCTGAAATGAAGGCAAGGGCCACAATTGACCATTGATCAAGCTTTTTATTAAACAAAACTATGTAAAGAGTCACCGCCAAAAAAACTGTCACAGAAACAGAAAAAATCCAAAATCGGGCTGTCTCACTTAAATTTGCTCCTAGGCTTAAAAATGCTCCTGGATTTTCAACATATTTTATCAAAAGTGTGTGATTAAAAAAATAATAGGAATCCTTCATTGCTAAAATTTCTCTAGCTAAAATTTTAGTGATTTGATCAGATAAAAAAGTAAAAATAACCGTAAAAATAATAAAGGTTTTCCGACCAACTTTAAAATGTAATTCCTGCATAACTCAATATCCTTAAAAACTTTGAAATCGATAATATCTTTTATATTTTACTCTGATTAAAATAAGTAATGCGAGCATTTCTTATACACGGTCTAAACAATAATCATGCATCTCTTTTAGATGTCGCAACTATATTTCAAAGTATGGGGGTGTCTCCAGAAATTATTCCTCTCAGTGGACACTGGCTTCATCAAAAATCAAATTTAGATAAATGTAATTGGTCTGACTGGGAAGGGGATTTTCAAAATTTAGCAAAAAAAATTCAATCACAAAATGAATTAGTCTTGCTATTTGGTTTTTCCCTTGGGGCCCTAGTCATAGCAAAATGCCTACAAGAGCTACCAGAAATTCAATCTAAAATTCAAAAATTAATCTATTTTTCTCCTGCCTTTGCAAGAAGATCTTACACTTCAAGCGCGGGGTTTCTTCAGCAAATATGGCCTAATGGTGCCATTCCCAGCACTACCCCTAAACTCTGGCGTCAACACCCCTATTGCACCTTCTCGGCCTATCAAGCATTAAATTTTGGATACAAAGCCTTTCATCAAACATTAGTGGAATTAAAAACACAAGATCACATTTCCTTAAAAAATATGAATAATATTCCCACTCATATTGTCATTGATCCAAGAGACATATGTGTTTCTACTAATATGATTTTAGATATTAAGAAAAATTTTTACTTCAATTGGCATTTCCATAGATTTAACTTAAAAATGACAAAATCTTTTCCATCATTTCATACAACATTTGATCGTACATGTTTTAATGCTGAAGAATGGAATCATCTTTGGCCAAAAATATTACTTTAATTCTGACTTCTAGTTTAACTGGTATTCATTAAAAAGTTATCTTAAAGAACGCAAAATGACACTTTATTTATATCCTTAGTGAAAGAGCTTATAAGGATATATAATAGATTACTTATGTCTAATATATTCATTTATCTCTACTGCTTTTTAATGGGATTTACATCCTTAACGATAGAAATATATGGCATAAAAGTGATAGAATCTTTTTTTGCCCAATCAAGCTACAGTTCTGCCATTGTTATTTCATCATTTTTAGGTGGCCTTGCTTTTTCCTGTTTATATTTTTCTAAGTATAGTAACAATGCTAAGGATTCTAGGAAATGGGCAATCATACTGAGCTCACTTTTCTTTTTCTATTCACTCTTTCTGTTGCCGCAGATATCAACAATCAACCTTCTTATTACTTATGCGGTAGAAAATCTCAATTTGGTGTTACTTGAAATTATTAAAATTTCACTTTTTTGGTTTTTTCTTTTTATACCAGCCTTTTTTTTTGGAGGGGTTTTTCCTCTCTCAATGGGAATGATGTCGACCAATAAAAAAAATAACAATAATGTTTCCCTTTCAAGAATTTATTTTTTTGATACTTTAGGCGGCATCATTGGTTCACTACTTACAGGTACTTTATTTATCCCTCTTCTTGGTCTACATCAAACATTACTTTTTTCTACTATAACTACGATTGCAGCTATTTTACTTCTCTTAAAATCTATGCCACTACGTTTGACGGTTTCATTTTGTTATCTCCTACTCATTCTATTTAAAATAAATTCAATTCAACTGCAGTCCCAAATTGATTTAACTAAAATCACTGATTATCAATTCGGCGATAAAATTCTTTTCCAAGAAGAATCTAAATACGGCAAAGTAACTGTGGCAGAAACCTTAGATAAAAAAACCCAAATCCCCTATAGAACTCTATTTATTGATTATCGAAATATGTGCCATACTAATATAGCTAAATCCCTACCAGAGAGAGCACTTGGTCAATTTACATTAGATAATTTAAAAAATGAAAAATCTAAAGTACTCAGCATTGGACTTGGGTGCGGTATCACTGCCTCAGTACTTGCCAGTGGAAATAATGTTGAAAAACTGGATGTGGTGGAAATCAATCCGACTGTCATCAAAGCAAATAAAATAGCGTTTCAAAAGGATAATTCTCACTTATTGCAAAACACTAAAGTTTCCGTTCTCACTGATGACGGTGCGATTCATCTCTCTAAACGAAAAAGTCATTCACTTGATGCCATTGTTATCGACATTGAGGAATCTTCAGTGGTTCATTCATCTCCACTTTTTACAAGTGAATATATAAAAAATGCCAAATTAAAACTTCTTCCTGGTGGCTTCATTTCATTTTGGACCTTTTATACAAATGCCTCTTTCTCAAAAGTGCTAGTAAATACTTTTAGAGAAAATTTCCAACATGTTTTTTTTAGGATTTTAAATAATGCCATCATACTATTTGCTAGTGATAATCCCTTAAATATTCCTCTGCCAGACAGTAACTCAGAAGTAACCTACTTAAATGATATTGAACAATCTAAAGTAATGGAGATTAATACTTTAGATAATAAAGCACTTGAAAAATATTTTGATACCAATCTAGTCTTCTCCAACCCGAAATGGCATAGGGATCAATTAGAGGTTTACCCTAATAAAATCACCGCCAAATAAGAATTATACCAATTATAGAAAATAATCTTCACTTAGGAATACTCGGGATTCGACTGAGACTTGCTCCTGAAAGTCGCAGGGAAGTGAGTCCGATGTCTGACACCAGTGAAGGTTATTTTATAGAATTGGTATTAACACTGATTAGGACTTGGCAATGATTAGTGCCTATCTTATTATTTTGCATTCATCAATTCAGGACTATGAATTAAAATTTAGGAAGATTTATGAAAATAAAAAAAACGCAAATATTTAGTAAAACAACTTGGCCCTTATTATTCCTTTTAGTTTTTAACTTCTGGAGTTGCAATCCATTCCATAAAAATCAAGATAATAATCAACAGATTAAAAAAAACAAAAAAGCAATTGTTACAGGTCCTCAAATAACAAATACTGAAGATGAGCAAGAAGAGAGATTAGAAGTAGTAGAAGAAGAGGGATTTGTTAAAGTTAAAGGTCAACATTTTGAGCTTGCAGGAAAACCTTATTTTTATCTTGGAACAAATTTTTGGTATGGGATGAATCTTGGTTCAAAGGGCGCTGGAGGAGATAGAGAAAGACTTTTAAGAGAATTAAACCAACTTAAGTTAATAGGCGTAAAAAATTTGCGAATCATGGCAGGAAGTGAAGGACCTGATTCTGAACCCTACCGCATGGTTCCGAGCATGCAGCCTGCTCCTGGAATTTATAATCCTGATATTTTAGAAGGACTTGATTTCCTATTAGTAGAAATGAAAAAACGCGGAATGAAGGGTGTACTTTGTTTGAACAATTTCTGGAATTGGTCAGGAGGAATGTCTCAGTATATTGCTTGGAGTGGTGCAAAAAAAACTATTCCCTATCCACCTCCACATCCTGGAGGAACATGGCTTGTCTACCAACTTTTTGTGGAAAAATTTTATCAAAATGAAAAAGCAAAGGAGCTTTTCAATAATCATTTAAGATTTATAATCAATAGAGAAAATTCAATTAGTAAAATTGCCTATAAAAATGATTCAACTATTATGTCCTGGGAACTAGCAAACGAACCGCGAGGCATTACAAAAACAAAATATTTTAGAAATTGGATTCATGAAACTGCCGCCCTGATAAAATCTATAGATCCAAACCACCTTGTCACTGTGGGAAGTGAAGGAAGCACTTCAAGTAACTTTGCTGGAACAGATCTCATACTAGATCATCAAAGTCCTTTTGTTGATTATGCTACTATTCATTTATGGGTGCAAAATTGGGGAATTTACGATCCTGAGGATGTAGAGGGAACTTTTTCAAGATCAATCACCTATGCAAAAAAATATTTAGAAAAACATGAACAGCAAGCGATAACTCTTGGCAAACCACTTGTCCTTGAAGAATTTGGGATTTCGCGAGATGGGAATAATCATCAAGCGGAAACACCTGTCATTGTAAGAGACCAGTATTATAAAATTTTATTTGAAGAAGCTTTTAAATTAGCAAAAAAATCAAAATCTGCCATGTCAGGGGTTAATTTTTGGGCCTGGGGTGGAGAAGGGCGCCCAAAAAAACCGGGGGATTTATGGAAAGTCGGTGATGATTTTATTGGTGATCCTGCTCACGAAACCCAAGGTTGGTATTCTGTTTTTAATAATGATTATAGTACATTAGAGATTATCTCAACCTATACTAAGCTTTTTGATGAATTAGGTTATTCTACTATTATAATAAAAGAATAATCATTACATTGCGATTCTGACACATTCACATAAAAAATTGAAATTTAATCCATAATTCTGTCAATTATTTTAATTATAACTATTTTAAAAAAATCAGTATCTGATAAGATTTATTGACAAGTAAAACTAGAAAACAGATTTTTTGAGAGGAAAAAAGTAAAAGATAGAGTTGTTTCGTCCCCCCGTTTTAAACAACTGGTTTTTTAATTAAATATTCTCAAAATAAAACAAAGTGGTAATTGGCTCCCCCAATTACCACTTTATTTTAATGTAATATATTTACTTATTTTTAAAAAAAATTTCACAATTTAATTTTTGTAACATCTTATTAATTCACACTAGGTTAAAAACTATTATTAAAAATTTCCATCTCACAGAACGCTTTGTTCTTTGAGCTATTGCCAAACCACCCTCGGTCGTACTACTACTCCCCCATGGACTGTTTATCTTTTAAACATTATGCCGACTTCTTAAAATACAAATTCCAGGAAAGAATGGGAGTTAACTCCAGGTATTCCCTAAGATCCTTTGCCCGAGACCTCAAAGTTTCTCCTGGGCGACTTAGTGAAATCCTTTCAAAAAAACAGGGGCTTTCGCAAGATTCGGCAAAAAATCTCGCCCATATCCTAAAACTAAGTGAGCAGGAAACATTACATTTTACCCAACTTGTTTTAAGTATCGATGGAAGATCAAAAAAGGCAAAAATTCAGGCAAAAAAATCTCTAAAAATCTTTGCCCTAACAAAATCCATCACCACCATAAATGCCACCATTTTTGACCTAATTAAGGACTGGCACCACTTTGCTATTATCGAACTTCTTAAATGCAACCTTCAATCCACTAGTCCTGAAATACTAGCTCTTCAACTTGGCTTAAAAGTTGAAGAAACTAAAATTTCTCTCAAACTCCTCCAGGATCTAAATCTCATCCATTACAAAAATGGAAAGTATATATCTCTTGAAAAAAAATTCACTACCCTTGACGGTGATTACTCACTAGCCATCAGGCATTTTAATTCTCAAATTCTAGAAAAAGCTCGCCTTGCCATTTTTGATCAGGGCATTGATCAAAGATACCTTTCCACGCTAACGATCGCCCTGCATAAATCTCACCTTAAAAAAGTGACAAAGCTCATTGCAAAACAAAGAAGAGAATTAAATGAATACATTACAAAATTAAGTGAAATCGAAAAGACAGCTCCAAACGCTGTTTATAGCATTGCCACACAATGCTTTGAATTAACCAAACAAGTGCACTAACACAAAGGAAATACCCCAATGAAAATATTATTATGCATTACTTTTATAAGCATTCAGTTTCTCTACGCTGCTCCACATCTTCTCCTTAGAGGCGGAGAAACTGGAAATGGAGGTGACGCCCTTCGCATGACTTTTATTCAAATTGGAAATGAAATCATTAAGTATTATGAAGAATCACCTACAGGAATTGAATTTGCTCAAGCAAATCAAATAAACACTGCTGAATTAAAGGAATCCCTTTCCATTTATCGCATAGTGGTTACGGATGATGTATTAATTGATAATACATTTTCAATTGTTGATGCCCTAGGTGTACCAGGACTTATAACACTAAATCGCGATGCCTGGTTTGAATTGTTAAGTTATAGTCAAAATGTTTCAGCTCTTGTCCTTCATGAAATGCTTCGTGCGACAAACATTAATGATGACAATTATATTATATCATTAAAAAGTAATGCGTTTCCAAATCAAGATGTTACAAGTTTTCAAGGACAGTACTTTCCACTCATGGCCTCACTTCTATTAAAACAACCGATTGATCCAAAAAAAGTTGTCTATAACGGAAATGGGTGCAGGTCTATTGAAGAATCTTTAAAAGTAAAATATAACCAAGAACAAAATACACTGGAACTAAAACTTGATAAAATGATTGCCCTGGGTCAAACGCCTGATAATAACATTAAATCTGAACAAATGAGAGCGAGCTGTGGAATTGCGCTCCCACTTCAATCTGAAAAAGGAAAAAAATTAATTCTAACACAAATAGATTTAAAAGGACGATTGGATGTGGAAGTAGGACATCTTGCCTCCATCAGTTTTGATCCATTTATTTTAAAATCTAAAGGAAAATATACAAGTGGATTTAAAAAAGAATTCTTAGGAATGCAATCAGGACGATTTCTCATTAGGAAATCTCTTACTCATGAAACACCATGCGGAGGTAGCTCCATTTTAAGATTACAATTTTCTGCACTCATGAGAGGAAAAAGTCCCATAGCTTTAAGGTCTTTAAAAGACCAAGATAATAGTGATCAATTTTCAGGATCATATAATAAAATTGATAAAGTCATTCTTTATCTTGAAACTGAAGACTGTAAATAATTACATAACTTTAATAAATGCATATGTCTAAAATGATCGACAAATTAGACATATGTATAAACGAATTTTCACCCCCTAAAATCCAAAAATGATATTACTCTAATTGAAATAAAATCCACATCCAAAATTAGTGATCAACACATGCATTCAATCCATTTGCTAGGCAAAGATTTCCAAATGCTAAAAAATATCTTTTTTCCAAGGAAAAGATAACGCGTATTCAAAATGAAATAACCCTTACCCATTGGCAAAATGGTATTTTAGGAATAATTCAAATTTCATAAGGATTCATTAAAATTTTGATTACTAATTATCAATAAACTTTTACAAAATCATAATATGATATTGTAAAATATTTATTATCTAACTAATTTAATAAGGACGCCTTCCATGCAGGACTACTCAATTGATCTCTACCTTATCATTGGTTTAACGCGAGAATCGCGCCACTGGTCTGAGCAATTTGTTCAGGAATGTGAAAATGTCTTTAAGCCATTTAGCATCCATTTTATTGATTTGCCTGGGACTGGAAAATTGAGTTCTGAAAATAGCCCCTGGTCCATTAGTGATATTGTTGATCAAGCAAAGAAACATACTTTTTTTAATCCTAAAAATAAAAAATTACTAGTGGCCATTAGCCTTGGCGGAATGGTGGCCTGGAATTGGGTAGGTAGGTACCCAAATGATTTTGATGCTTTTATCATGCTTAATTCAAGCCTTGGCGGACTAAGTGCTCCGCTAAAAAGAGTCCAGCCCTATGCCTTTTTACAATTTTTAAATATTGGACTTTTTAAAAAGGGCCCAGCACGTGAAGAAACTATTTTAAATCTCACCTGTAACAATAAAGCTCTCATGCAGGAAATTTTACCTAAGTGGGTTAACCTTTTAAAATCTCATCCCATTAGTTTTAGAAATACTTTTGCCCAATTTATTGCAGCACTGAAATTTAATGCCAAAAAAGCTCCCAAACCTCTTATTCCAACCTATGTGATTGCCGCAAAACATGATCGTTTGGCCCACTACTCCTGTTCCGAGGACATCGCACATTTTATCAAAGCAAAGCTCACTATCATTGAGGAAAAATCAATTGGGCACGCACTCCATGTGGATGGACAAAAAATACTTCCTAAAATTCTTTTTGATTGGGTTTCAAAATTATTTTAAATCATATTTCATGGGATAGCAGCGAACAAGTACGCCATTAACCTCTACTTTTTTTTCACCACCAACTTCGACAAAACCCATTTTTTTATAAAAAGGTCTGGCATTTATTGTGGCTTCACAGGTTAATAAATGTATTTTTTCTACTTTTGCAATCTTGAAAATTTCTTCCATCAAATATTTCCCATAGGATTTTCCAAGAATATTTTTTGTTAAATAAAAACTTCCAATATATCCACATTTACCAAAATTAGACTCCTCTTCAACTATTCCTAATCCCACATCTTGAATAATTTTTAAATGAGCATGCCCTTCAATTTTCCCATTAACTTCCACAATCCAAACATAATGTTCTGTAATAGCTTGATCCCATTTTTTTGAGTTATACTCACGTCCACCCCAGGCCATAATTTCTTCTGGAGTATAAAATGGGGCACATACTTCACAAATTGATTCCATGTGCGCCACATGAATTCCTGGACCATCGCCCATTTTTGCTCTTCTAATCATGTCTACTATATTAACAATTTTATTATAATATTAGAATAATTAAACACTTACCCACATCTAGCTTAACCACAAAAATAATAACTAATCTTTTCAGTATAGTATTCCGATGAATATTAAAATATGAAAATTATAATACATATTAACTTTTTACTACTATTAATCAGTGCAAAATCTACAACTTTTGCCCTTTCAAGCATTGATCAACTTACTTTTAGTTTACCAAATTTATCAGGGAAACCGGTTACCTGCATTGAAGGTGAAAATGGATTTTGCCAGGAAGGTCTATACGAAGAATCTCTCATCAATAGTTTTAAAAATCGTTGTTTTAAAAATAAGGGAGAATTTCTTGAAGGAAAAAATTGTCCTATAGCAAACGCATTAGGAAAATGTACTCTTTATGAAAACCATAAGTTTATAAATTCAATTTCTGTATATCAAAATTCTTCTTTAGGAATTCCTGAACTATCCCATCAATGTTTACAATTGACTAATAAACTAAATTCTATCAAAGAAAAAAATAAGAAATTACCACAGATAAAATATACCTCTAAATTGCATTCACTTTCAAGTTGTGATTATATTGAAAAAAGTCTCTGTGTAAATTTCCCACAACTCATGACTGAAGATCTCAAGCTTGGTTGCGAAAATGATGGAGGAATTTTTCAAGAAAATATTCCTTGCGCATTAGATGGAATGACTCACTCATGCTTAGTTCAAGCAAAAATTTTAAAAACACATTCCGATTTAGGAACATCAACTTTGACCACAAATAAAACAATTCATATTTTTGAGTTAATTGATAGAACAAATCAATTTGAAGGTGCTGCAATCTGTTTAAGTGAGGAAGAAGAGAATAAAATTTCTATCGATTTAAAAAAACATCTTTGTGAAAACTTAAATGACTTGAAAGATCCTAAAACTAAAAAAGAAAAAAAGTGCAATGTCACTATTTTTTCAAAAATCAAAAAAGCAAAAAAACATCCAGAGAGCGAGATAGCAGGAAATGAAAAAAATTAATTTTTTCTTTTTAATGATTTATTTTTTCTTTTTTACATAGAGAAGTTTTTCCACTTCAGCTATAACTACGCCATTAATATCTTTTATCATTGTGTGAAAAATAGGCTCCACTTTATATTCAACGTCAGCTTTTGCTTTAATTTCTGCAATCACTTCAGGAGAAATTTCAAATTGGGCCATTACTTTTCCATGGCCTGGTTTTTTAAATTTTATGTTAGCGGCCTTATCCCAAACAATATAATCACTACCTAAATTTTCCATCAAAATAAACATAAAAAAGGGATCTGTCATTGCATAGAGTGATCCACCAAAATGAGTTCCCACATAATTCTTATTCCACCACCGCATTTTCATGGAAACAGTGAGTTTAGTAAAACTAGGATTAATTTCTTCAATTTTTATCCCTGCACCCAAAAATGGGGGCCAAAAATTGAGAAATTTTTTAAACAATTTTTTTTTCATATTCATAAAAAAAAGCGTGGAGAAAATACTATTCCTCCACGCTTAGTCACATTATTTGTATTATAAAAGAGAAAATTTAAAAAAATTATTCTAATTATTCTGAAATAATAGCAATTACTCTTCGATTTTTTTGTCTTCCATCTTCAGTATTATTATCAGCAATAGGAGTAGCAGATCCAAATCCTTTCGAAGTTAGTCTTAAACCTTCAATTTTATATTTTGAAACAAGTTGTTCCATCACAGCTTTAGCTCTTGTCTCTGATAATTTTACGTTGAAATTTTCCTTACCCTTATTATCAGTGTGACCTTCGATGCTTACTTTTGTATTAGGATTAGCAATCATAAATTTTGCTAATTCTTCAACTTGAGAATCATATTGAGAATCAACAATGGATTTTCCTGCAGCAAACTGAACATTTAAAGTAACTACTGCTTTTTCTTCTTTTTTACATCCATAGTTATTTACAACCACATTGGCTTCTGTATTTGGACATTTATCTTCATCATCCATGACGCCATCATGATCACTATCAGTAGGTTCTTTTTTTACTTCTTCAACTTTTGTCACCACTTCAGGTTCTACTACTGGAACATCTTTAACTACTTCTTTTACAGGAGCTGCCACTTCCTGAAGGGCATCATTAGCACCTCCAAAATACCAAGTGATAATAAATTTTGGTGTAAGAACATTTACAGTACGAAGTGATGAATTATTACTTGAGGACATCTTACCAATGCGTTGATACTCAGCACGAATTCCCGCTGATAAGTACTCTGAAAGTGAATATTCAAATCCTAGAATCGCCCTTGCTCCTAACTTAAAACTGGAAGGATTATAATTTTGTAATTCAACAGCACCAAGACCCAAACCAATAACGGGAGAAAATCTTGCATATGTGCCACATTGATAAAGTAGAGCAAGATCATAAACTTTTGCGTTTATAGCTGATTCATCAAAATCATGAAGATTATAACCTAACTCAAATGAATACTTATTGGTAAAGTGGTAACGAAGATGAGCTCCCCAATTTGCATTTTCATCAGCAGCGTCATTAAAAGGTTTTCCAGCAAAATCTGGTCCAATGCTTCCACCAATGCCAAATTTTCCAGTGTAATCAAAAGCCTGGGCCTGTAAAGCGACAACCATTAAAATAGTTAATAAAATCCAACGAATCATTTTTCCTCGCTCTTTGTATTTCAGTTAATAAATTATTTTATATAGTAGAAATATATCTATGTTATCTAAGTCATTGTTGTCTAGTTTATTTTGTTTAAGTTATCCATAACCACCATTTTAACTAGACACCTTCTTTAAATAGAATCCCTGAATTAAAAATTGCTCCCTTTCCATTAGCTAAATGAATGAAACTATTTAGGACCTGTTGAAAATTTTAAAGTATGAAAATAATGTAAAATCTGAATAGGTCTTCTTTCATTCTATTTTGTAGATTTCAGTATTAATTATTCTAATAGATCTATTGATTTAATTAATTTCACAAATCTACTTGTATCCCTTTAATCTTAAAAACCAATAAAAAGAAAAATCATTTTCTTTAAAAACAATAAGGGGAAAAAAAAATGAAAAAAATTGGATTTATTTTATTAACTTCAATATTACTTACAACTAATGCTCAGGCACTTACCTGTAAAAATGAACATTATAAGATTCAAATTAATTTTGGAAACATACCCAGAGAAACTGGAATAGAAAGCACAAATATTACAACAATAAGTGATGGTTTATCCATAACCTACTACACACCTTATATAATGATTAAAAAAATATCAACAGTAGGATGCTTTGAAAAAAAAACTTTTCTGAAAACAACCTTTCCTAATGGCGGATCATTAGAAATTATTCATTCTCATGGAAGGCCAGGAACAAGATGTGAAGGTCTGATAAGTTCCTATGTAAATTTTTTACTAAATCCTGAATCAAAATTACAAAGTTTTTACTGTATAAAAGAACCTTATATACTCTGAAGATATTTAAGTACTGAAGGAGCTTCAGCTAAATTCAACTTGGCCTTACGAATTAATTTAATTAGTTCAGCCTGAGTTATTTTAGCTGCACTTAGTTTTACGCAACCAACTGACTCTAAAGGGTCAGTAATTTCAAAAACAGTAATATGTTGTGGCCATAAATTATTTTGTTTATTACTACCACCAGCGCAAAGTGGGATATAATGATCAATTTTATAATTACTTCTATTACGTAAATCTAATCGAAAGCCTAGTTCATCTCTATAATTTTGAAAAATCTCATTTTTTAATTTAGTTGAAACATTCCTCTCACAGTAGGGAATCTTCTCAGGATATCTATGAGTACTTGGTCTATCACATAGGGATCCAGGTGTTAATTCAAGATCAGGATTTTTTGGGTATTCAAGGGCAAATAGATGATGAGAAAAAAAGGCAAGAACTAAAAGAAGGTGGCGAGTCATCAGTGTTTCCTAGTTACATTTGTTAAATATACCTACTTTAATATTAAGGGTTTAAGTTTTGATTTGTCAATCATGCCTAATGAATTAAATTAGCCCTACTTATATTTTACATTGTCTTTTTTTGGCTTTTACCGATGAGTTCTTTTATTCTTCATAACTTATTGGCCCTATTTATAAAAAATTTGCGCTTATTTTTTCACCTCAAAATAATGTATCTTCAGTAGATTTAAAAAAAGTATTGTTACCTGAATTTAGTTTACCCCGTGCTCTAGATGCAAATTTTCAACTATGGCCTAAAATCCTATTTTATAATGAATGTCAGAGCCTTGGTGTAGTAGTAAAGACGGAATGTTTAAAAGATTTTTAAAATTTTTTAAATTAAAGAACTTTTCTGCATGATCAAAAACTTGAAGATCAGCTGTCTGCGATGACATATTGCGATTACATAATATTTTTTATTTTCCTCAAAGGGATAATAAGTTATTTTCTTTTAACTCCATATAGAAAATAGATTTACTGGCGAAGTATCTTCCCTGATCAGCGAGAATTGCCACCAAATTTAGACCTATTCCCTGAATTCCAAGTAAAATCTACCTACTTTTACATTGTTTGTTTCTGCAAATTAAAAAATCAATTATAATTTCTTAAATATATTTTTCTTGATGAAGTTGTTAAATCAGAGGTTGAAAATGATAAGAAAAGTTTGCATTTGTTTATTATTAAATATCCTTCTTTTTCAAGAGGTTTGGTCACAGGATCAAGTCATAAATACTGAGGCTCCAATCTCTAATTCCTTTAATAAGGAGGAAATCTCAGGAGGACTGACTTCACAAATCTTTTCCCTTGAAGAGGCTCCCTATATTGGTGGGATCATCCAAAATAAAAAATTCAAAAATAATTTTCTTAGAATGGTTTGTATGGAAATTAAAGTTGGTCAGTGTGTAAGCATTGCCTTTGTTTCTGTTATAGCTGAAAAAAGAACACAATTATCCTCACACCTTTTTCCCATTGAACAGCTTATCCTTGCAAAAAATACTAAAATTAAAAATGATATCCTTGACTGGCTTCCCTTTACCACAGCTGCGGCGATAATATCTGCGGTATTTGGGGGAATTGGAGGTTTTCTGCTTCTTCCAATAGATTTAGTCGCTTTACCTGTAAGAGCACCCATTCTTATTGTGAAAAAATTAAAAATGAAAAAATCCTTGAGAGTTTTAACAAATTTAAAAGAGACAAAAAAGATTGCACTAAGAGATATTCCCTTTGATGAAATCCTACACATACTTAAAGCTTTGAAACCTAAAAGTAATTTATAAAAATATTAGGTTAGAAACAGTATTAGAAAATTGCAGGAATGAACAAACTATTTTAATCCAAAGGTAAATCATAATGTCATCAAGATTTTAGTAATTTAGTAATCATTCATACTACAGCAGTGATCAATTTGTATGTAGAACTTCTTAAAAATGAAACAGTTAAATTATTATTTGGTAAAGAGCTTCTTCAAGACTAGGCAGATTTGAACCAACAGAATTACAAAACCAACTTCTTTGGAGTTCGCTAAGGTTAAGCTTCCCGGCTATTGCATGAGCTGCATTTACTGAAATGCCTTCTTTTTTCTTTAAAATTTTACTAAGTCGAGGAGCAGATAAATTTAAATTCCGCGCATAAGACCTCAATGAATAAGATTCATTAAGCTGCTTTCTTCGTTCAAATTCTTCAATTAATAAGTCATGGTAACTTGCGTATTGCATGGGTTGCTTATAGCGACATTTGTAATTTTGCGCAATAGTTTACGCAATAAACCGTTGCGTAAGTCGCATAACAGGTAATTATTTCAATAGAATGAAGTGGGGAGATTGAGCTTTTAAAAAAAGTCGATATAGATAAAATTATATGAAAAAAAAACAAAGAAGCCTTACTGATCTGGCTTTCTAACCCCCTATATAGTTTGGACACTTTCTAATTTTTAAATTTTTGATAAAATTAGTCTAAACAGGAGTGTTTCATGAAAGGCAATCATTATTCTCAGGAATTAAAAGAACAGATTTTAAGT
>Ga0247844_1003978_pt1 | contig 20605 bp, 15 predicted proteins | sample LaCtaG_FD_192421 | JGI IMG/M metagenome (GOLD analysis project Ga0247844, IMG submission 192421) | Freshwater microbial communities from meromictic Lake La Cruz, Castile-La Mancha, Spain - LaCruzMarch201714.5m_1 | ecosystem: Environmental > Aquatic > Freshwater > Lake | place: Spain: Castile-La... | reverse complement strand
GAAATCCGGCAAGTTTGAAAAAATAATTCGGGCGGCCTATATTTGTATGGATGATATTAGCATCACACCGCTGGAAGGCCCGGCGCAGGACACCCAGCCCATGACGCTCGAAAACCGGATTTTGAAAGAACGTAAATTTACGTTTAGTGCCGAATTATTGTTTGACTCGGGCAAATCGGACCTGAAACCCATCGCAAAACCCCAATTAGACGCGCTTGTACAGTTTTTACAAAAATATCCCGGCAAACGGATCGGCATCAGTGGGCACACCGATTCGGTGGGATCAGATGTTTACAACCAGGAATTATCGGATCGGCGCGCAAAGGCAGTGCATCAATATTTGTTGGACCATGGGGTGCCCGCTGCACAGATTAACTGGAAAGGTTTCGGCAAAACCCGGCCCGTGGCAGACAATGCGAACGAAAGTGGTCGGCAAAAGAACCGACGAGTGGAATGTGTTTTGTTGAATTAATTTAAAGCGTCTACTTTTGCCCAAAATTTATCCATACCATGATCCAACGTATTCAATCGGTGTTTCTGTTTTTGGCCGCAGGTTTGCTGGGCGGCCAGTTTGCTTTACCTTATGGCACCATAACGAATCAAACGGCCGAAGTACCCGCCAGTTTGACCGATGGCGTCCTTACTCCTACGGATAATATCGGGCTGATGGGACTGACCATTTTAGGGGTGGTTTTATCCTTTGTAGCGATCTTTTTGTTCAAAAACCGCAAGTTGCAGGCACAAATTACCGGCTTGTCGGTGGTGATTTCAATTTTACTCCTGGCCCTCATCGGTGTGGTATTCAGTCAATTGATGTCCGTATTTAATGCCAATGCCGGGCACTTTGGTTTTGGCCTGGGCTTGCCCTTGGGCAGTGTGGTTTTCCAGTTTTTGGCACAACGCGCTATTAAAAAAGACGAAAACCTGGTGCGTTCCATGGATCGTTTGCGTTAAGACATTCGAGGCGGGCATGGAATTGGAAGGAAACACCGTTCAAATTATAAAACAATAACACCATGATCCGAACTACATTTTGCCTGGTTTTGCTGCTTTTCGTTACCGTGCAGGCCTCTGCACAGGTAATGGGCAATTACGGTACCCAACAACAGAGTTACCAGAACATCCAGTATAATGCCCAGTACCGCGCGTTGCCTAAGGCAGCGGCAATCCTGGAGAACAATCAGCTTGAAATTACCATCAATGCCCTTTCCAACCAGAAGGCTAGTTCGTACACGGTGATTTTTAACCTCATCCAAACGGGTAAAACAGCCGACGAAACCAACACCCTGTTCAATGCCCGGCTGGATGGTTTTTTGAATGAACTGAAGAACCTGGGTATTCCTGCCGACGCGATTTATGTCGATATGGTCAATTTTTTGCCCAAATATGAATATGATGTGAGCAAAAAGTTGTTTTCAAAAAAGACCTATACCGAAATTCCGAAAGGGTTCGAGCTGCAAAAAAACGTGCACATACGCTATGCCACCCCGGCTTTACTTGATAAAATTGTAAGCGCTGCGGCCCACCAGGAAATATACGATATTATTAAGGTAGATTATTTTGTGAAAGAGCCTCAAAACGTATATGCCGACTTGCGCGAAGTAAGTTTTCAATACCTGAACAAAATAAAAAGCCAGTACAAGGCCATTGGTATTCAACTGGATTCGGCCTACCTGGTTACGGCCGAAAACGCCTGGGTGGCTTATCCCATCAACCGGTACGAACGGTACCAGGCATTCAGTTCCGAGCGGATTGATACGGATGAGAAAAACAACATCATCGTCAATAATGTAGACAAGCCCAGCGCCCGTTTTTACAATGCGGTGCCTGCTAACGATTATGATATTGTGATCAATCCCGAAATACTGGAACCGGCCGTGCAGTTTTCTTACAATTTGGTCGTGCGCTACACGTTACGCGAGCGCAAGCTGCCAGTGAAGACGGAAATGAAAAAGGAATTTATACTTGTAACACCCAATGGGGAGGTTAAATCTTTAAAAATAGAGTAGTAAAAATAAAATATGGTTAAGGTAAAAGATGCGCGTTATCATCACCGCCAATGGTTAATACAAGCGCCCTTGGGGCTCGTACTCACGGGCGCCGGGCTTTGTTTGGTATCGGATGCGGCCACCGTAAAGCAGTTGGGCGGCAGTTGGGTGCTGTATGGAACCTTCGCTTTATGTGTTTTCAACGCGGGTTTGTCGATTTTTGGCAATTCCATCCTGCATCGGGTGCGGTATGAGCGTTTTGATAGATGAAAAACCATAACTTCGCCGCTTAACATAGACTTTCCATGCGTTTAATTGCACTTCTTTTTCTTGCTGTATTGCTTTCGGCAAATTTTACAATGGCCCAATCGACCTACAAACGCCCTGCCGATGATGTAGTGCGTATTGTAGAGGCCAAAGCTACCCCCGGTGTAAGCATTAGCCCAACCAAAGAGGCCCTGTTGCTCACCGATTACAACCCGAATCCAAGCATTGCCGTTTTGGCTGAGCCTTTTTTGAAATTGGCCGGTGTACGCATCAACCCTAATTTGAATGCGCGCCAACGGATCACAGAATATACGGCATTGACCGTAATTTGGATCAATGAACAAAAAAAGGTATCCATTGAATTGCCTGGTGCAGGTCGGCTGAACGCCAGCGCCTGGTCGCCCGATGGCAAAAAAATTGCTTTCTTGGTAGATGCAGCAGAAGGCGTTCAGTTGTGGACTGCTGATGCGATGACCGGAAAATCCAAACGGGTCGGCACCTTTGTCGTGAATGATATTTTGGGTAGCCCCATGCGTTGGTTGGAAGACAGCGAGCGCTTGTTGGTGCGCGCCATTCCATCGGGTCGGGGCGCTGCGCCGGTTATTTCCAACGTGCCCAGTGGTCCGGCGGTAGAAGAAGTAAATGGCAAAGCAGCCCAGGTAATGACGTACCAGGATTTGTTGCGCAACGACAACGACGCCAAATTATTCGAATATTATGCGCAATCGCAATTGGCGATTGTTAATCAGTCCACGGGTGCTGTTCAAAACCTGGGAGCGCCTGGTTTGTATATGAGTGCAGGTTTTTCGCCCGATGAAAATTATTTATTGGTAACCACCTTGCGCCGTCCGTTCTCGTACCGGGTACAGTATGCCAATTTTGCCCGTAAAACAGAAATTTGGGATAAAACAGGCAAAATGGTGCGCAGTGTGGTAGAATTTCCGGTTACGGACGATATTCCTCGCCAAGGAGTCGTAACGGGACCACGCGAGTTCGAATGGCAGCCCTTGTTTCCAGCCCGCTTGTTGTGGGTAGAGGCATTGGACGGTGGCGATCCGGTTAAAAAGGCCGATTTCCGCGATAAAATGATGGCACAAGACGCACCATTTAGCGCCGAACCGAAAGAACTGACAAAATTAAAGTTTCGTTTTGCCGGTTTTGAATGGCTAAATACCCCCGATCAGGCCATTGTTGCGGAATACGACCGCGATCGGCGCTGGGCAACCTCGTATAAAGTAAATTTGAGCAACCCGGCAGCGAAAGATACCTTGTTTGATGTGAGCATCAACGACGATTATAACGCACCGGGCGAGCCTGTATATGACCGCCTGACCAATGGCGATAATGTCCTGTTGCAAGACAGCAATTGGGTGTATTTTACCAATGAGGGTGCTTCACCCAAGGGCCAGTTTCCACGCCTCGATCGGTTTAATTTGAAAACCAAAGAGCGCGAACCCGTGTACACTTGTCCGGCGAATGCTTTTGATGAGTTTATTTCTTTTGTGGGCAAAGACCGCAGCCGGTTTATTACCCGGTACCAGAATAAAACAACCCCGCCCAATTACATTTTGCGCTATACAGAAAGTGCGATGCAACGGGCCCTGACAGACTTCCGGGATCCGGCGCCCTTGCTTACGGGCATTGAAAAACGTTTGATCAAATACACCCGCAAAGATGGCGTGCCGCTTAATGGCACTTTGTATTTGCCTTTGGATTATAAAAAGGGCCAGCGCGTTCCCTTGTTCATCTGGGCTTATCCGCTCGAATACGGCGATGCGAGCACGGCGGGACAGGTGCGCAATTCGGACAATAAATTCACCTATTACCGCGGAGACTCGCCTTTGTTTTTTGTAATGCAGGGTTATGCCGTGTTGATGGATGCCACCATGCCGGTAGTGGGTACACCAGAATTGATGAACAACACGTTTGTGGAGCAAATCACCAGTTCTGGTCGCGCGGCCATTGATTACCTCGATTCCCTGGGCATCATTGACCGCAATCAGGTTGGTGTGGGCGGACACTCTTACGGCGCCTTTATGACCGCGAATTTGTTGGCACATTCCGATGACTATGCCTATGGTATTGCGCGTTCAGGCGCTTACAACCGTACACTGACCCCCTTTGGTTTTCAAAGCGAGCGCCGTTCTTATTGGGAAGCGCCCGAAATTTACCACAACCTCTCGCCCTTCACCTATGCCAATAAGATCAAAACACCGTTGTTGATGATCCACGGAGAAGCCGACAACAATCCGGGTACCTATACGATACAATCGGAGCGTTTGTTTCAGGCTATTAAAGGCAATGGCGGCACGGCGCGGCTGGTGTTATTGCCATTCGAATCGCATGGATACCGTGCCCGCGAGAGCGTGTTGCACGTATTGGCTGAAATGTTCGAATGGTCAAAAAAGCACGGAAAGCGCGAAACCAGCAGTGTGCCGAAAAAATAAATGGGGCCTGATTACGACCATAAACCGTCCGTAATCATACCAAGACGTACTTTTGCGCTGTTCAAAACGAAACAAAACGCGGCACTTGGCGTTTATTTCACCTGAAAAGTGCCCAGTTATAAACAAGCAAATATTCACAAACCATCCATACCACCATCCACAAAATGTCAAATTTCAAATCGGACGTAGAAGCGGTAGATGCCCTTGCTCAAACCTACCAGACCCTTTCAGCCGAAATCGGCAAAGTGATTGTAGGCCAAGACGATGTAGTCCGCGCAGTTATCATTTCCCTGTTTTCCAATGGCCACTCCTTGTTGGTAGGTGTGCCTGGTTTGGCGAAAACCTTGTTGGTTAGTACCATTGCAGAGGTGTTGGACCTCGATTTTAAACGGATTCAATTTACGCCCGACTTGATGCCTTCTGACATTACGGGTTCTGAAATTTTGGATGAAGACCGGAAGTTCCGTTTTACCCGTGGACCTATTTTTGCCAATATTGTGTTGGCGGATGAGATCAACCGGACACCACCCAAAACACAGGCGGCGTTGTTGGAGGCCATGCAGGAGCGGTCTGTTACAGTAAATGGGGTTCGGCACGCCTTGCCAGCGCCCTTTTTTGTACTGGCTACCCAAAACCCGATTGAGCAGGAGGGCACGTATCCGTTGCCGGAAGCCCAGCTCGACCGTTTTATGTTGAATATTCCGCTGACGTACCCTACGTACGAGCAAGAGGTTGAAGTAGTGAAAAATACCACTTCCTCCCGCACCGTTCAGTTGCGCCATATCCTCAACACGGAGCAAATTTTGGAGTATCAGCAATTAATTCGCAAAATTCCGGTAGCCGATAATTTATTGGAGTATGCCGTGGGGCTGGTTTCTAAAACCCGTCCGGGCACTACCCGCGCTACCAAAGAAGCAAACAATTACCTGGGTTGGGGCGCTGGTCCACGTGCAAGCCAATACCTGGTTTTGGGTGCCAAATGCCATGCAGCCATCCACGGCAAGTATTCGCCGGATATCGAAGATGTAAAAGCGATTGCCAGTTTGGTGTTGCGCCACCGTATTGTACGCAACTATAAGGCAGAAGCGGAAGGGGTTACGGAGGAAAACATCATTGAAACGATGTTGTAGTTACGCATTTACACGCGATTTTTTGATGCTTGAAATTTTATCAAGGATTTGTGGTAACGTGTAAATTGTATTGGCGGGGTGACTGAAAAAGTCGCCCCGTCAATACAATTTACGCTACATGGTAAGGCATAATGATACGTGTATTTACACGCAATTTTAATTTACACCAATTCCAACGCCGCATCCAGATCGGCAATCAAATCGGTCACATCTTCCACGCCAATGCTCAGGCGAATCAAGGAATCGGTCAAGCCTACTTTCAAACGCGCTTCCCGTGGAATGCTGGCGTGGGTCATGCTGGCCGGATGACCAATCAGGGATTCTACACCGCCCAAGGATTCGGCCAGGGTAAACAAATGGGTGCCGCTCAGCACTTTTGTAGCATTTTCAAGCGTATTTTCCTTCAAATCAAAAGATACCATGCCGCCAAATAGGCGCATTTGCTTTTTCGCGATGGCGTGATTCGGATGGTTTTCAAATCCTGGCCAGAACACTTTGGCCACTTTCGGGTGTTGCGCCAGGTGCCGGGCAATGATTTCCGCATTTTCGCAGGCGCGTTGTACCCGCAAATGCAGGGTTTTGATGCCGCGCAATACCAAAAAACAATCCATGGGACCCGGTACGGCACCGCTTGCGTTTTGGATAAAGTGTAGTCTTTGCGCCAGTTCTGCATCTTTTACCACCAAACAGCCGTGTACCACATCTGAGTGTCCGCCAATGTATTTAGTCGCCGAATGCAGCACAATATCAGCGCCCAAATCGAGTGGATTTTGTAAGTAAGGTGATGCAAAAGTGTTATCCACACAGGTAAGTATGCCGTGTTTGCGGGCAATCGTACAGATCGCTTCGATATCCACAATATTGAGCATCGGATTGGTAGGGGTTTCAATCCAGATCAATTTGGTATCCGGGCCAATTTCTTGTTCTAAGTTTTCGGCCGTGTATAGGTCTACAAATCTGCTTTTGAGTCCCCAGGGACCATATACCCGCACCATTTGACGGTAAGAACCGCCGTACAAGTCATTAACGGCTACAATTTCATCGCCCGCCTGGAGCAATTTAGTTACCGCGTCTTGCGCAGCCAAACCAGAACCGAAACAAATGGCATCCACGCCATTTTCCAGCGCGGCCAGGTTTTTCTCGAGGGTGCTGCGTGTAGGGTTTTGCGTGCGTGCGTACTCGTAGCCTTTGTGTTCGCCCGGCGCTGTTTGGGCATACGTGGACGTTTGGAAAATAGGTGTCATGACCGCGCCGGTAGACGGATCGGGCTCAATGCCGGCGTGAATTACTTTGGTGGCAAATTTCATAAGTGTTGGAACGTAGTTTGTGTGTGGTGGAAACAAAAATGGAGCCGATTTGGCAGTCCGCCGTGTTTTTTAGCCCCCGTTTGTACACCGAATGATAGAAACGACGAAAAGGTGGCAAAAAAAACCATGCGACGGCGCAAAGTTTTGCAAAAAACCTCGAACCTTTGGTGCCTGTTTTCAAATTTGGCAAAACACTGTGTAATTTCCTGCGTTTATGGACCTTGCACTGCTTACTACCTACTGCGTATATGAACGAATCTCTGGATCGATACAATTACCTCGTCCACTTAGGGCGCTACCTGCTCATGATGAAACAGGCTTTCGGACGGCCTGAAAAATTTTCCATGTATTGGAAAGAAACCATGCGGCAAATGAATGATATCGGGGTTGGGTCCCTGATTATCGTTTGCCTCATTTCGGTATTTATTGGTGCGGTGGCAGCCATTCAGTTTGCTTATCAGTTGGACGGGCAATTGGTGCCGCGTTATTACATTGGCTACATTGTGCGCGACTTGGCTTTGATTGAATTATCGCCGACGATTACGTGCCTGGTTTTGGCGGGTAAAGTTGGTTCCAACATGGCCGCCGAAATAGGGGGCATGCGTCAAAAAGAGCACATTGATGCCATGGAAGTAATGGGCGTCAATACCGCCGCATACCTGATTATGCCAAAGATCATCGCCGCGGTAGTGGTGATTCCGTTGCTGGTTACCTTTTCGGCATTTGTTGCCGTGGTTGGTGGTTACTTAGCCAGCGTGCCAGCGGGTTTGATTACCGATGCAGAGTATATTCAAGGGGTGCGTTCGTATTTTGCCCCGTACAATGTGTTCATGATGTATGTAAAATCATTTGTTTTTGCCTATATTTTGACCTCCGTATCCTGTTACCAAGGCTACAATGTGAAAGGTGGCAGCATCGAATTGGGGCAGGCAAGCACCCGCGCGGTGGTGTACAGCGACATTTTGATTTTGCTGGCCGATTACCTGATTGCGATTTTGCTGACGACTTAAAATTTAAAAAAAACGATTACCAACAACGATATGAGCAATTTACAAACCTTGATAGAAACCGCCTGGAACGACCGCGCGCTGCTGACCCATTGGGAAACAAAAAAGGCGATTCGGGAAGTGGTAGGATTGCTGGATGCCGGCGAATTGCGGGTAGCAGAGCCTTTGCCTGATGGCAGCTGGAAAACGCATGAATGGATTAAAAAAGCGGTGTTGTTGTATTTCCCCATCCAGGAAATGCACACCATTGAGGTAGGTCCGTACGAATACCACGATAAAATTCCGCTCAAAACCGGTTATGCCCAGAAAGGTGTGCGGGTGGTACCGCCTGCTGTGGCGCGGTATGGGGCGTTTATAGAGCGCGGCGCGATCTTGATGCCTTCTTATGTCAATATTGGCGCCTGGGTAGGCAGTGGCACCATGGTGGACACCTGGGCTACCGTCGGATCTTGCGCACAAATTGGCCGCAATGTACACTTGGCAGGCGGCGTGGGCATCGGGGGCGTGTTGGAACCACCCCAGGCTAGTCCGACCATCATTGAAGACGAGTGTTTTATCGGCTCTCGCTGCATTGTGGTGGAAGGCGTACATGTAGAACGGGAAGCCGTATTGGGTGCCAATGTGGTCCTGACGCAAAGCACCCATATTATAGATGTAACCGGTTCGGAACCCAAAATACTGAAAGGCCGTGTTCCGGCGCGTTCGGTGGTGATTCCGGGAAGTTACACCCGCGAATATCCTGCTGGCTCGTATCAGGTAGCTTGTGCCCTGATTATTGGACAACGCCAGGAAAGCACCGATAAAAAAGTGTCGCTGAACGATGCTTTGCGCGATTTTCAGGTAGCCGGTTAAAACAGGATGCAAAAAACAATTGACATCACCACCACACAAAATGTTACCATAGAATACGAGCTGGCCTCCCTGCGCGAGCGTTTGCTGGCGTGGGTGTTGGATTTCTTGCTGGTATGCTTTGGTGCTTTTATCCTGATGCAATTGGTACAAGCATTATTCGGTCAAATGGGCGAGGTGGCGCTGACCTTAATAATGATTGTTTTTACAGTAGGTTTTTTCCTTTATTTCATCTTTTTTGAAATCTGGAATGCCGGGCAGACACCCGGAAAAAAAGTATTGGGCATCAAAGTAGTACGGCTGGACGGAAAAGAACCGGAGTGGGGCGATGTCGTGCTCCGGGCTATTTTGTACTTGATGGATGCCTTTTTGAGCCTGGGTGTGCTGGGGTCTGTGTTGATTAAAACCAGCCCCAAAGCCCAGCGTATGGGTGATATGGCTGCCAATACCACCATCATCAAATTGCTCAGCACCCAATACCAATACCGCCTGGAGGATATTCTCAACATTTCCTCCCTGCAAAATTACACCCCTGTGTACCCACAGGTGCGGGTCCTTTCGGAGCAGGATATGATTTTTATTAAAACGGTGCTGACACGGCATGGCCAATATCCCAACCAGGCCCATGAAGAAGTGATCATTGATTTGGTTTCCCACCTCATGCCCTTGCTGGGCCTGGACCGCCCGCCTGCCAACCGCCTCGATTTTTTAAAAACCGTACTGCGCGATTATGTGGTTTTGACGCGCTAAAACGGGTAAAAAGCATTTAATCTTATTTTTTATATTTTATAAAACATTGCTGTATAGTACATTAAGTAGTTTTGGCTATATACTTAACCCAATCTTAATGTCTCCAAACGCCAGGATCAGTTACTTTTCGGCAAAATTGTACTGAAAATGATAAAATCCTCCGTTTTTATTGCCAGCCTGCTGCTTTGTGTAAGCAGCCTCCAATCCCAAACCGTTTCAAATACAGATATCACCGATAGCACCCGACTTGCAGAGATTGTCGTTTCTGCCAGCCGCAAACCTGCTGATGCTTTTCGGATTTCGGATGCCATCGGAGTGCTGAAATCTGGCGATTGGGAGCTACAACAGGATCGCTCTACGCCCGAGATTTTATTCGGAGCACCCGGTATTTTTTTACAAAAAACAAACCATGGCGGCGGTTCACCGTTTATGCGTGGACTTACGGGCAATCAAACCCTGTTGATGATCGACGGGGTGCGCCTTTCCAATGCCACGTTTCGGTACGGTCCGAACCAGTATTTCAACACCATTGACCCTTTTAGCCTCGATCGGGTAGAAAACCTGCGCGGCAGTGGTTCGGTACAATACGGCTCCGACGCTTTGGGTGGGGTAATCCAGGCTTTTTCGAAAGATCCTGTATTTTCCGAAAAAACCAGCTTGCACGGACGGGTACTCGGACGGGTGGCCACCCAGGGCATGGAAACCACCGGTCGCGCAGAATTGGCATTTTCCGGAAAAAAATGGGCCATCCTGGCAGGCGCAACCGGCCGCGATTTTGGCGATTTAATAGGCGGTAAAAATACTGGTCGCCAAACCCCCAGCGGTTATGAAGAAACCGCTTTTGACCTCAAAACAAAATTTCAGTTGACCAACAACACCTTGCTCACGGTAGCCCACCAGTACTTCCGCCAACGCAATGTACCCGTGTATCATAAAGTGCAATTGGAAGATTTTGCCCTGAATGAAATGGAGCCGCAGGAGCGCCAACTTACCTACGCGCGCGCCGAACACCATTTTTATGGCAAATATTTGCAAAAAATAAGTCTGCTGGTTTCCCGCCAGGCCACCGTAGAAGGCCGAAATTCCCAAAAAAATGGCTCCACCACCTTGCGCCATGAACAAGATAAAGTAGCAAGTTATGGCCTGAACCTGCAAACGGACTGGCAATTGCTTCCAAAATGGAATATGAGTGTGGGTGCTGAAGGTTATTCTGACCTGGTCAACAGTATCCGGGAAGATAAGAATACAATAACCAACGTAGTTACGCCCAAGCGCGGTTTATACCCTGATGATTCCCGTTTCAGCTTTGCAGGCCTGTTTTTGTTGCAGGATTTTAGCTGGCAAAAATGGCAGGTAAATGCAGGCTTGCGTTTTAACACCTATCAAATTAAGGTAAAAGACGAGGCGGTGGGCACTGCGGAAATTACGCCTTCCGCTTTGGTGTGGAATATTGGCCTCTCGCGCTTTTTAAGCAAAACCGACCACCTGTTTGTGTCTGCCAACAGCGGTTTCAGAGCGCCCAATGTGGATGATCTGGGTACCCTCGGTATCGTCGATTTTCGCTACGAACAACCCAATTTCAACTTAAAACCCGAACATTCCCAGCAAATACAACTCGGCTGGAAACACCGCAGCAAACGCTGGCAGTCTGAATTATATTTGTTCCGCCTCGATTTGCGCGACCTCATTGCCCGCACCCGCGTAGGCAGCGATTCGATTCAGGGCTACCCGCTGTATCAAAAAGAGAATGTGGAAGTGACTTACGTGCAAGGGGTTGAAGCCAATTTTGCTTATTCCATTGTGCCTTCGTTGGAGGTAAGCGGACAAGTGACGTACGCGTACGGACAAAACGAGACCAAAAACGAGCCGATGCGCCGTATTCCGCCCGTCAATGGCCGCCTCGCGCTCCAATACACCCAGGCACACTGGAAATTTTCGGCAGAATGTCTCGCTGCGGGCAAACAAGACCGGTTGGCCAAAGGCGACACCGAAGATAACCGCATTCCAAAAGGCGGTACACCCGGCTGGCAAGTGCTCAACCTGCACGGCAGCTGGAACGGGAAACGGGTATCCATCCGCACCTCCCTGCTCAACCTCGGAAATGCCGATTACCGCACCCACGGTTCGGGCATCAATGGCGTGGGCCGTTCGGTTTGGCTCACCGGCGTTTTTCATTGGTAAAAAAAACAACTTAGCGATATGCGTCTGATTACCCTCCTTCTAATTGCCTTTTTGCCCCAATGCGCATTAATTGCGCAAAAAACGGTCTCCATTCAAACCGTTCCTGCCGGTGATGCCTATTGCCGCATCGCTCCCAAAACATACAGCGTATTGCCCAGCGGCCGTTTTGTGACACCCGCTGGCCATACCACCCGCATCGCCCGCGGACCGTATGGCCTGGCCCTTGCGCCCGACGAACAACAAGTGCTGATTTTGCACCACAACGCCATTGTAACCGTGGTGGATCCGCGCAAACCAGACGAAATCCTGTACGCCCCCAGCCAGGATGGTAAAATTCCTGCGGTCGGACCGGCTACCTTTCTCGGCGTCGTGTATGCCAAAGATGGCAAAACGGCCTACCTCAGCGGCGGCGATAAAGGCACTATTTTGGTGATTGATCCCGCAACTTTGCTCAAAAAAAGCGAAATCTCTATTGATGGCGACTACATGGGCCGCAAATATGAAGATTCCTTTACCTCCGATATCGCCATCGACCATAACCGCAATGAATTGCTGGTGCTCGATCGCGGCAACAACCGCCTGGTGCGCTATAGCCTCAGCGACAGCAAAATCACCAGCAGCATTCCAGTGGGCCGTATTCCGTTTGGCGTATCCCTTTCGCCCGATGGCAAATACGCGTTTGTGGCCAATGTCGGCTTGTACGACTACCCCGTGTTGCCCGGCGTAACAGCCACCAACAAAGACACCATGATGCTCCAGTTTCCCGCATATGGCGCGCTCACGAAAGAAGCCGAAATTGGCGTAACCTTGCCCGATGGTCGCGTGATTCCGGGTCTCGGCAATGCTTTGGCAGAGGAGGCAATGTCGGTTTGGGTCGTGGATTTGGCTCAAAACCAGGTAGTTAACAAATTCAAAACCGGCTACCAGATCGGCGAAAAGATAGAAGACGCCGAAATTGTAGGCGGCGCCAGTCCGAATTCCGTTGCGGTAGGCAGCCAATTTGCCTACGTTTCCAATGCCACCAACGACCTGATCAGCATCATCGACTATAAAAAAGGCAAAATGGTGGGTGAAATCAAACTGTCTGATTTTGCACAAAGCGCCGGTATTCCCAAAGCCACCACCCAACTGCTGCGCAAATACCGCGGCATGATGCCGTTCGGATTGACCCTTTCGCACGACGAAAAAACGCTGTATGTGGCCTTGTTGGGCTTCAATGCCGTGGCCGTGATCGACGTGGCGCAGAAAAAAGTAAAAGGCCTCATTCCAACCGGCTGGGGAACCACCCGCGTGGCCATTTCCAAAAACGACCAGCAATTATTTATCCTCTCGGCCCGCGGATATGGCGCTGGACCCAACGGCGGCAAAGGCTATGTAGCCCCCTATTACGGCACCTATATTGGTGATATTCAATTGGGTACGCTGCAAATTGTAGACAATGTGCAATCGCCGTCTTTGTTGAAAAACTGGACCTTACAAACCCTCAACAACACCTTCAAAACCGTCAATGTGACCGATGACGGCAAAAACCCTTGTCCGGCCAAGCCCGGCCTGCGCAAAAGTCCCATCCAGCACATCGTGTACATTACCAAGGAAAACCGGACCTACGACGAAATGTTTGCCCAAATCAAAACCGGCAAAGGCGACGCTACCATGGCCCGATTTGGCGTAGACGTGCCGCTCATCGCCGGAAAAGACACCCTGAAAAAAGTGAGCATCAGCCAAAACCACCATAAAATTGGTCAGACCTGGGCAATGTCCGACAACTTTTACTGCGATTCCGACGCCAGTATCCACGGCCACCACTGGATGATGGGCACCATTCCGAATGAATATGTAGAGGCCAACTCCGCCAGCGCGGGTCGTTTTGCCCCTTTATCGAGCGCGCCCGGTCGGCGTTTCCCAAAATCCACCGGCGCCATCGACCCGGAAGATTACAATGAAATCGGCGGTATCTGGGAAAACTTAGAGCGCAACCACATTTCTTTTTACAATTTTGGGGAAGTCAACGAGTTCTCCGGCGCGTATGAAGAGTGGAACAACACCGAATTCGGCAGTGCGCATGCCGTGCCATTTCCCCTGCCCAAAGCCGTGTACGCCCACACCAGCCGCGAGTACGCCGGTTTCAACTGCAACATTCCCGACCAGTTTCGGGTAGATCAATTTGAAAAAGCCTTCACCGAACTTTGGCTGAGCGGCAAAGAAAAAATGCCCGCGTTCATCGGCATGCAATTGCCCAACGACCACGGTTCCGACCCTCGTCCGGACGACGGTTACCCGTACGAACATTCCTTTGTAGCCGACAACGACCTGGCTTTAGGCCGCATCTTGCAGTTTTTGTCCGGCACCCCGTACTGGAAAAACATGCTCGTGATCGTCACCGAAGACGACCCCCAAGGCGGCCAGGACCATATCGACGCACACCGCAGCGTACTGATGATGGCCGGTCCTTATGTGAAAAGAGGGTATATGTCGCACCGCCACGCCAATTTTGGCTCCATTTTGCGCACCATGTACCACATCCTGGGCATGCCGCCGGTGAACCAGTATGATGCCACCGCGAGCCTGCTTACCGATTTCTTTACGGATAAGCCAGATTACAAAACCTATCGCGCGCTCGCGCACGACCCGCAGGTATTTCAGCCCGAAAAGTCGCTGAAACGTTATGGGAAAACGTTTGATTGGCGGAAGATCGAGATGAGCGGGAAGATGGATGATGAAAAGGAGATGCGGAAGGGGCATTAGATTGCCGATTTCCGATTTATGGGCTATGGCGGTAGGTTTTTTTTGGGGAATCTGCCGCTATAGTTTATGATTTTTAGGGGGTGGAGGTTTGGTTTTTTTGGAAATATAAATTCAAGTTGTATGTTTGTTTTTCAATATCGTGATGGACGCTGGATGTGACTTTTTTGCTGAATAGTTGATTCATAGGGAGGGTAGAAATTGGTAGGTTTTGAGATATGTGTAGTCGCCCTAAGGCTGTATGGTTGTTATTTTTAATGTAAAAATATAATGCCATCTAATCATTCCAAAAGAATTTTGATATTCTAAACCAAATGCTTTACTTTTGTATGTTGCAGCAAAATTCTGAAACTGAAATGATTCTATTAAGCGAAATATTTAAGGAAAAAGGTCTTCAGCAAGGTTACTGTCGCGAATAGTACAAGATTAGTCGCTCTTGGATGAGTGTTCTTTCGAATACTGTTTTTACGCATTTGAAAGATAAGGAACTTTATTTTATTGCACATGCATTTGATGTAGCACCAAACGTGATTTAAAAAGAAGTCAAGCTGTTTGCATGAGGAACCAGAATACCTATATTGATCTTTTCGCTGGTTGTGGTGGTTTGTCTTTAGGACTCCACCTATCAGGCTGGAAAGGTCTATTTGCAATAGAAAAAAATAAAGATGCTTTTTTGACACTTGAGCATAATTTAATTCACAACAAGAACCATTTCGATTGGCCTGATTGGCTGCCTCAAACCAACCACGACATAAATATCATTTTAAAATCTTACTCGACTGAATTGAAGGGATTAAGAAATAATGTTGACTTAGTTGTTGGTGGACCTCCATGCCAAGGGTTCTCGTCTGCTGGTAAACGTAACGAACAAGATGATCGGAATAAGCTAATTGATAGTTATATTAAATTTATTAGAATTGTTCAGCCAAAAATAATCTTCTTTGAAAATGTAAAAGGGTTTACAATAAAATTTGATCGTAATAAGATTAAGGGGCGCGTCTACTCCAAATATGTGACAGACGCTCTTGAAAGGAAGGTCCATGAATGCCCTGGTTACAAAGTATTTGGACAGTTGGTAAATTTTGCTGAGTATGGTGTTCCTCAAAAAAGGACAAGGTTTATTCTAGTTGGAATAAGAAAGGATATTGCAAGATCATTTAATCCTCAGCTATTTTTTGAAACACTTAAGGCTAATAGAGAAGCCTTTCTCATCTCCAAAGGAATTTCTATTACAACTTCTCTAGAAGAAGCAATATCTGACCTTTTGTATGCTCATGGACAAGTAGATTCACCAGATACTATTGGTTTTAAGGCTGGAGTATATGGAAATACTCAATCTGGATACCAAGAATATATGAGAGGGCAAAATGCTAATGCAATACCTGATAGTCATAGATTTCCAAACCATGAGAATACTACGCGCGATAGATTTGCACACATTCTTGCCAATGCACAAAAAAACAAGACACTTAGTGATGTCTTAAAAAAACAATATGGTAGTAAAAAACATACTGTAATTCCACTTGATGGAAATACACCTGCCTCAACAATAACAACACTCCCTGACGACTACATTCATTATTGTGAACCGAGAATATTTACTGTTCGTGAGTACGCAAGAATTCAGTCCTTCAAAGATTGGTATGAATTCAAAGGCAAATATACAACAGGAGGTAAATTACGGACTCAAGAAGTACCAAGATATTCGCAAATCGGTAATGCTATCCCACCTCTTTTTGGAGAGCAAGTAGGGATCGTACTTAAAACTATAACTGAATCTTATGCCTGAAAAACTTGAATTTAAAGTAAGCTCAGGCTTAAAAGACATCATTGGTAGAGATCTTATCACCGATGATTTTATAGCCGTTTTTGAGTTGGTTAAGAACTCTTATGATGCCAATGCGAAGAATGTTTTCATAGAGTTTAATAATGATAAAATCATCATTTCAGATGATGGTGATGGAATGTCAATTGATGATATTAAGGACAAATGGCTTTTTGTTGCTTACTCGTCAAAAAAGCAAGATGAAGACGACGATGATTTTAGAAACAAAATTCAGAAAAGGCGCCATTATGCTGGAGCCAAAGGAATTGGAAGGTTTTCAACGGACCGATTGGGGGATAATTTAGTTTTAACAACAAAAGAAATCAGTTCTAATGTAATCCAACAAATCTCAGTTAATTGGAATAGATTCAATAACCAAAATGACAAGTTTGAGAGTATCAACGTTGACTACACCCCATTAGAAAACTATAAAATACCATTTCCAAAAGATTCTAAGAAAGGAACGATTCTCGAAATTTCGGGAATAACAGGTTGGGATCGAAAGAAAAAAATAGGCTTGAAGCATTCACTTGAAAAACTTATAAATCCCTTTTCTCAATCAAGTGATTTTAACATCGAAATAATTTCACCTGAAGACCTGCATGAAGATAATAATGGAAAATATAAACAGCCACAGCATTTAAAAGGAAAAAAATTCCTTGCAAGAGATCGGGTTAATGGTCCAGTAAAAAATGGAATCCTTGATATTCTAAACTTAAAAACCACTCAGATAAGTATCAAAATTTCGAATGTACAAATTGATACAAAATTAATTGATCGCGGAACGTTAATTTATCATATTAATGAAAAAAACAATAAGTTTGACTTGGTTGAGGATCTAAAAATTGATTTATATTATCTCAATACTTCAGCAAAAAATAATTTTACCCGAAATATGGGAATTCAGCCTGTAAATTTTGGTTCAATTTTCTTGTTTAAAAATGGTTTTCGAGTACAACCTTATGGAGAAATTAGTGATGATAGTTGGGGATTAGATTATCGATCCCAACAGGGTTATGCCAGATTTTTGGGAACTAGAAATTTATTCGGACGGGTTGATATAACCACAGATAGAACAAAAGAATTTAAGGAGGTATCAAGTAGAGATGGTGGCTTAGTTGAGACTCGTGGATATCATCAGCTAATGGAAGCTTTTATGGAAAAAGGTCTAAAGCGTCTGGAACGTTATGTTATTGGAGTTTTATGGGGAGAAGGATTTAAACGAAGAAATTACTTCGGGCAAGAGGAGGTTGCAGACAATTATAGAAAGGAGCTTTTAAAGAAAGATCAGGACTCTGAGGATCTTTCAATAGCAAAATCTAATTTGGGAAGTAAGATCGACTTTATTCAACTTATTAAAAGCTTAGCTACAGACAATGATATCAAAATCATAGATTTTAATAAAGATCTTGTGAATCTTGTCAATGAAAAGATTGATGATGTTCACCCTAAATTTATTTCTGACTTAGAAAAAATTGCTGAAAAGCTTGATAATCCAGAACTAAATGAAATTGTCATTCTAAATGATGAAAAGTATAACCAAATTCTTGAAGAAAAAGAAGTGGCTGAGCGTAAAGCAGCAGCAGAAGAAAGAAAAAGAATTGTAGCCGAAGAAAAAGCGAAGAAGGAGGAAGACGCACGTAAAAAAGCCGAAGAGAAGGCCAAGGAGGAAGAAGAAAGAAGAAGATCTGCTGAACTAGAGACTTTAAAAAAAGAGAAAGAAAGGGCTGAGGCTGAACTCGCTATGATTAAGGCTCAGAAAAAAGCTGAGGAGGAAGAAGACGCACGGAAGACAGCTGAGCAAAATCTTAAACATGAAAAGGATAAATCAACCTATTTAAGTGCAACTAGAAAGACCCTAAGTGAAGATGCTGAAGAACTGATTCATAGCATCAAAGTTTCCGTCATTGGTATTGACGAAGGACTCGAAAAAATACTTCAAAGGTTACGATCTGACAAATCAACTGACAAAACTCTTTATGGAGAAATAGGCAGGATCAAATTTATTACAGATAAGGTTATGAAACTTAGCATGCTTATAACTAAATCAAACTTTAAGGCAGATCAAGAAGTAAGAAAGGTGAAAATCTCTCAATTTATTAAAGAGTACATTGACACATACAGTTATGCATATACTGATAAAATAAAAATTACAACATCTGGCAATTCTGATTTCATTTCAAGAATTAGTGTTCTTGATCTAACAATTGTCATAGATAATCTAATCTCGAACTCTTATAAGGCAAAAGCAAAAAATATTATTCTGGAAATTAATGACTCAGCAAAGGGACTCGATGTCTTCATACATGATGACGGTAATGGAGTATCAAATGAGTTTTTAATTACACCAAAAGCAATATTCGAATTAGGTGTTAAATCTAATATTGAAGGTTCTGGAATTGGCTTATACACAGTCAGAAAAAAAATGATTGAAAACCTGCATGGAGATATCGACTTTGTTGGAAACGGCGTTAAACTTAAAGGAGCCACATTTAAACTCTCATTTCATTGATGGAAAAAATCATACTTTTAATTGATGATAGCCCGGAACAAAAACAGGTTCTTGAAAACTTAGCTGAACACTTAAGAACTAAAGAGGGTATAAATGTCCTTACGCTTTATATAGATCCTAATGAAAGAGACTATCTCAATGAAGAAAAAGATCCTGATTTAGATAAACTAGTTTCAGGAATAGAAGAAAAACTTAAAGCGCTAAGGCCAAATCTAATTGTCGTTGATCACTATTATGGAGAAACTTCATTTACTGGTCTCAATGTCATAGAAAGGCTTCGCTCTATCAGAAAATTTAGTAAAAGTGCTATCTTCCTCATATCAGGAAAACGTGATAAAATCATTCGTGAAGTTTTTGAAAATAATGAGATACCAACTGATGAAAAAGTAAAGAAATTAGCAAAAATAATTGATTTTGGAATCGAAAAATTCTTAGATAAAGAATTTAAAAGTGAGGCAATTGAATCTTTAAAAGCTAGAGACTTAAAGGATATTTTACCAAGTAAACTCAGAGAATTAGATAATGGAAAAATTCATGTCTTGAATCCAAGATATAGAGAATATACAATGGATCAGCTTGCCAACTTGATTGAAGCAAATAATTCAGAAGCCATAGATGTAATAAATGAAATGTTTGATTTAACACTATCCCATTACGTCAAAATTAATGAGGAACTACAGTAACATAGTTGTTTTTTATCCTATCGATGATTCGATTGATTTCCTTGAGCCAATTAGCTTGGAATTGGAAAGACTTTTCCCTCATGCCAAAATTGTAAGACCAAAAGCTGGAAATGCTTTTAATCTCATAACTGATGAAACAGAATTAGTAATCTTTTTAGGCCATGGTACCCCAAGTCGGTTATATGGGAGCTTGAATCCTTCTGGAGAAAGGTCGGTTTTTTTAGATATTTCCAATGGTTCACTTTTATTAAATGGTGTTGATGTAGTTCTATTTGCATGTAATTCATCGGACTATTGCAAGGCGATTAGGCAAAATGCTGAGATTGATTGCTATGTATCATTTGGTGATATGCCAACAGATTGGGAACACATTCGCCATAATAGGGAACAAAAGATCAATTTCTTAGAAGATTTTAAAGATGAGCACTTAGAATACTATAAGTCTGCAATTGTTGAGTCAGTTGTTGAAGGCATAAAAAATGGTGTTCGAACCAATTCGATAGTTGGAGTTCCTAAAAGGATTTCTTTTGTAATAAATCAAAAAATAAATGAGGTGATATTTAATCGAGAGTGGAGCAAATCCCAGAAATTTCAAATCATTGAATTGTTTAATGATTTCAAAAAGGAAATCAAATATACCCAACCTCTATAACCATGCTACAATGTGAGAGCGTTCAATAAACTGTATCAATTGAAAAGTTAGTATATTTTACTTGAAAAAGACAGTTGACGTGAAATCAATAAAGCAAACGTCATTTGAATGCCAAAATTTTGAGCAGGAAGTGTTTATTCCGGAGTGTCTGACCCCCATGTTCCGGACCTTTGACCCCCATGTGGATAAGTACGGTATAAATGCGGGGCTAAGATAGTTGGTTTAGATTTTTTCGCCTGCTTTTTCCTTTCAATTCGATTCGGTG
>Ga0247844_1003972_pt1 | contig 20617 bp, 15 predicted proteins | sample LaCtaG_FD_192421 | JGI IMG/M metagenome (GOLD analysis project Ga0247844, IMG submission 192421) | Freshwater microbial communities from meromictic Lake La Cruz, Castile-La Mancha, Spain - LaCruzMarch201714.5m_1 | ecosystem: Environmental > Aquatic > Freshwater > Lake | place: Spain: Castile-La... | reverse complement strand
ATAGTGTCCGCTGCTCCTACACCTAATCTAGCTGGCGTGCTTGCAGCAGAAGCATAAATTATATCACCAGTTGTAGTAAGTAAGGAATTAGCAATAACTTCAGGGAATAGTTGACCCGCGGCAAACGTGATTGCCCCTGTCATTGTACCACCCGCGAGAGGTAGTGATGCAGCGCCAGCCGCAGCAGATATAACTCCCGATCCGTTGATTGTAATTGTTGTACCATCAGGTTGAACAACGCCAAGTGCTAAAGCTGTGGCAGTTGAGACTGAGAGAATAGGGTTGGAAAGCGTACCACCTACAACAATTGGTGAAGTGCCTGAAAGAGCGCCTTCGGCAAGAACTCCTGGGAAAGTTTGCCCAGCATTGAATGTTATTGCCCCGGTCATTGTACCGCCGGCTAAAGGCAAAGTTCCAGGGAAAGTTTGAGCTCCTGAGAAAGCAATGTCTCCAGACATAGTTCCCCCTGTTTTTGGTAAACAGTTGAGAGCTACTTGATTGACAACACTTAAGGCAAACGAGGAAGGAACCGTTAATGTAGAAGTATTTGTGGGGTCAGGTTGTAGTTGTACAACCCCAGCTGCAGAATCAGAAGCCGCAGAAACTGAGATCACAGGAGTTGTGGTTCCCGTGGCTACTTGAATTGGGGTAATTCCCGTAACACTTGTGACGGTGCCCGCTCCAGCCGTAATCCACTCCAAACCAAATGGAGAGGCTGAATTAGCGGCTAAAACTTGACCGTTAGTTCCAACACTTAATAAGCCGTAATTACCAGGGGTTGCAGATTGACCAGCAAGAATTCCTCCCTTAGAAGAGTATGCTGAATTAGGGATTAAAGTTGGAAAAGTTTGAGCACCGGAGAAGAAAATATTCCCCGTCATCGTACCGCCAGCTAGCGGTAATGCGGCGGCGGCTACATCGTATGCAGTTTTAACTGCCAATGCCGAAGCCGCCAAGACTTCACTTGTAGAATTAATTGCGTTTGATAATTGAACAACGCCACTTGTTAAAGTGGTTGCTGGATTAACTCCTACAGTGGGATTTGTAGAAGTTCCTGTAATAGTGACTGGTGCCGCGCCAGTAACAGTGAGAACACCAAGAGCGGCATTACTCACATTGATACGACCATCCGGGTCAACTGTTACGTTTTCGCCAGGGTAAACGCCACCAATCGTATTCGTAGTAGCAGGACGTAGGAAAAGACTAACGGCTCCTGTAGAACCACCGCCACCGAGTCCAGTTCCAGCACCAACACTGGTTATCGTTCCACCAGAACCAGTTGCTGTAAGAGTGCCATCTGGAGCAATTGCTACTCCCGATCCAGCTTTTACGCCTCCGATTCCGGTACCTTGTGGAGGTGAAAGGGTCAGTTGGCCGTTTGATCCTAATATTAAACCAGAAGTTGTTGGTAAGGGAACAAATACACCACCCAAACCATTACTTGCTGCGCCTGCAGTCAAAAGAGAAATCTGGTAAGCACCGAGACCCAAATCCGTAGCTTGAATGCCAATGCCAGCTTGAATCTGTGCAGATGCGGTGGACCGAATTACCCCATCCGAATCAATAGAAATACCGGATCCAGTTACAGTCTTTACACCGCCGATGGTTGATGTTGTAGGTGGCAACAACCCGATGAAAACTTGTGGAGTACCACCTCCACCTTGAATACCATTGGTGCATACAATATCGGATATCGTACCACCTCCTTGCGTGAAACTAATAGTTCCATCTGCAGAAATACTTACACCATCTCCAGCTTTAACTGCGCCAATGGGTGTGGGTCCAGTGGGTGTAGAAGGTGGGGATAAAAATTGAGCCTTTGTAAAACTATTTGTCATTCAACCCAATGACTATTATAAGATGGTTTTACCCTAGTCGGCTCAAGATTTCTATAAGTTCTTGTCCCGATTCTGCCTCGTCTATTTGGGAAGTAATTTCATTCAATAAACCACTAATTCCGTTCATAAATTCCACAATCGCGACTTGATTCTCAGATCGTAAATTCACTGGAGTTGCTATTGCTAATTGAACTTGGAAATCTTCTGCTTCAGGTAAATCTTTAAGTCCTTCTTTTAATTGAGTTTGCCAATAAGTTGAATTATAGTTCAAAGCAATTTTCTTTGCTTCTACCATATTCCAACCAAAAGTAGGAGAAGGGGTGGAAAGATCTACAGTTTGAGTACTATAAATAAATGGGGAATTAGGAATTATTGAAGAATCTACAGTTCTATACGGTATACTGAAAGGAACTAGGTATTTTAATGCAGATTGTTCTAAAGTATCTAGTCCGGGGTACATTACATTTAGTCTTGATGGTTGTGGATTCTGGGGATCCGCGAAAATAATAACTTCCATTTAAAATACCTGTGTGTCAATAATTGCTATGTCAAATTGAGTCAATCCTGAAGAATTTGCGCCTGAAGAGTTACCCCAATCGTTATAGACAAATGTAGGGTTTACCGCACTTATATTAAGTACGGTTGTGATACTTAAAAGTTGTAAATCAATATGCGAAGGGGTTTTATTTACGGCCGTAATTATTTGACTATATTGAGCTCGCAGAGGGCTTAATACACTTTGCGCACCAGACGCAAAACCGTAAAAAGCATTTGCAAAGGGTGTTTGGAAAGATACACGAACAAAAGGTTGTTCAACCGTTCCGGCATAAACTATGGAGGAAATATTGTATCCTTCAAGAAGAGTGAATGCTGGGGGACTACTGGCAGGAGTCACTGCTACGGAGGCCCAGGCTAAGATACCTACTGTTGCTAAACTACCTGCAACAGATACCGTTCCATCTGGTAATACTGCCAAACCACTACCAATACGGACTGAACCCACCGAAAGTCGAGTGGCAAGAGCTGCAGAGATGGTGCCTACTCCAATCAATGGAGTTGGGGCGCCTACTAAGCCTGGTCCTATGTTTATACTCTGCACACCGAAACGTGCCGCGGGTATTGATATAGTGCCGCCTGGTGAAACATCGATATTATCGCCAACTATAACTCCACCTTCAGTTAGTTTCGTAGCTGGCTCAAGATTAATTGTTCCAGTTGAGGTAATGGGGCCACCTGATAGGCCAGGCCCCGTTGCAATGGAGGTAATTGTGCCTGCACCAGCATTTGCAGGAATATTATCAAGTTTTTGTTTATCCGCCGCAGACATGCTACCTGGAACGTTTATAGTCGCTGGAACTATAGAGATAACTGCATTGTCAGTTCCGTCTGAAACAACAATAGGCAGGATTCCTGTAACCGACTGAACTCCTAGAGGTGAGAAAATCAACCAAACCTGGTAATCTTGATCCCAGATGTATTGAAGCGCACCCGGTATAGCTGGAACAGGGTATATTTGACCGTCAAACGGATTTACGGGAAAGATGTATGCCATTGGGTATTAGGTTAAAGAAACACCATTGAAAGAAGCTCCTACAGGAGGTGGACCTGAAAAAGTTATGCTGGAACCAGAAACAGTGAATGCGAGCAATGGTGATTGATTCACTCCACCAACAAAGATTAACAAAGATTGAGCACTCGTAGGAAAGTATGGGACTCCTGCTACTGCCAATGGGAATGTAGTAGTAGATCCGTTAAACAATGGTGCAATATTGTCGAAACTCGCGAAAGCTCCTCCATCAGCAACTGATATAGTTCCGTCCGTTGCTATAGCTATGCCAGCACCAGGTTTGACTCCCCCTATACGCAAACTACTGGCAGGTCTTATGTCAATAATGCCGTCTGTTGCTGAGATAGAAACCGTTGGGCCAGCTCTGACTCCTCCAATTGTTAAGGGAGTCGGCGCAAGTAAATTAATAGTGCCAGATGTAGTGATAGAAGCATTTTGAGTTGGTGCCCCTAAACCTACACCCGCTGTGACACTGGTAACAGTACCTGTTGACGGTGTAAGCGAGTCTAGCTTAATTTTATCTGCAGCACTCATACTGCCTGAAGCAGTTGGAGTGGCATCAGTAATAGTAACCGTTGGAGCAGTTGGCGCTCCTATGATAACTATGGGTTCATTTCCAAGTACTTTTTCAACACCTTTAAATACTGTCAGCCAAGTTCCCTTATCAGCTATCCAAACATACTGAGTTGCCCCAGTAACAGCTGGGTCGGGGTATAGCTGACCGTTTACTGGATTAGAGGGGAAATTTAAGGCCATATTAAATTCCTAACACCTGAGCATTAAAGGTTGCCCCGGCTGGGGGAGCTGAAGCGAACACAATATTGCTACCGTTTAGTGAATAGGCTGTGTTAGGAGTCTGAATGATACCGCCAACAACTGTGAACAATGATGCGGCACTTGCTGGTTGGTAAATTTGACCACCCACTCGCATGGGGAAGGATGTAGTCACACCATTAAATAGAGCTGAAATGTCGTCTAATTGTTGGAACGATTGACCGTTAGGAATAAAGAGCCTACCACTGAATTGAGTGCCGATAGGTGGCGGAGATGTAAATCTGATGTCTTCGTTATTGATTACGGTAAAAGCCACTGGTGACGGTTGAAGAATACCACCAAGAACAATGAACAAGTTAGCAGCTGTTGTTACAGTCTCGATATTTCCACCAACAGTAACAGGAAATTGCACCCTTATTCCGTCAAACAGGGGGGTCAGATTGTCCAATATAACGAAAGAACCTGTCGAACCCTGTCCGCCTGCCGCAGAAATAGTTCCGTCAGACGAGATAGTAATGTTATTACCTGCTTTAACTCCGCCAATAGCTCCATCTGTAGGAGCCCGCAAGAAAATTGTCCCACTACTGAGTATTGTTCCTCCGCCGAGACCCACACCAGCTGTAATTGAAGTTACTCCAGAAAAGGATTCCAGAGTACCATCTGGTAAAATTGTGACTCCGCTTCCCGCTTTAACCCCGCCTATGAATGGACCGTTTGGTGGCAGAAGAGATAATGTTCCTGTGGTAACTATTGGCCCACCAGTTAAACCTGTGCCAGTATTTATGCGAGTGACGGATCCTACCCCTGAGTCCGGGATTGAATCAATTTTGATTTTATCGGGAGCACTTAAACTGCCTGCAGCTAATGTGGTGGCGGGTCGAATATTGACAACAGGGGCTACTACTGTCCCAGTGATAACAATGGGTTCGTTTCCAAGAACTTGCTGAACTGCCCCTGAAACTAAAACCCAAACTGTCCTAGATTCAATCCACTTGTATTGAAAAGTACCAGGAATGGCCGGGTTGGGGTACAGTTGGCCGTCGAATGGTAAGTCTGGAAAATTATAGGGGGTGTAACTCATCTATTTGGGGGATCTGTGTCTTTGATTGAGTTTTACCCTTAGCTTGGTATCAATCCCGCGAGCTCGTTGGTAACGAGCTAAAGCTCCGGTATATCTGTCGGTTTACGCAGTAAACCTAGTATCTGATCACCGGCAAAAGTGCGATATTATCTGGACGCGTCTCCTGATCGCCGGTTATTTCTGAATCAGGGATATTTACTGTGGCCGTGTTTATTGTAACACCTGTAAAAGCACTTCCGGCAATTACGTTTGCTTGGGCATTTAAGAGTTGTAAATTTGCAGGCGCCAACTGTACTATCATATTGGCCTCCGATTGAAATAAATTATAGTGAAATATACCTGAAACTAACCCACCACTGCCAAATTGAACTGCTCCGTTAAAGAGAATATCATAAGCAGCAGCGTACCCAGTGTGACTGAAATTTGTCATCGTGTGTCGATGTCCGGGGTCAGTCACTGTGTGGTTATGGCCAAAATCTACAATCGGGTGATCGTGGCCTGGATCTGTAACACCATGGAAATGGGTAGGATCAGTAATGGTGTGAGTATGAACCACTGGTTGGAGACCATGATTGTGCAGTCCCACGCCATCTTCTTGATAGGATCCAAAAGATCTTGTTGGATCAAGAGGAGATACTGGCCCCCATCCTCTACAGAATCTACCAGTCAGATTCGGAACATTGAAAGTGGTTTGGCCGTCACCAGATCCGTAAAGTTCTCCGATACTGCGAAACAATTGAGTATATTGAACTCGTGAAACTGCTGAACCATCACATATTAAATAGCCTTCGGGAGCTCTTGTAGAACAAAACCACATAATTGTGGCAATAGGGATTATGCCCCCGGATATAATAGGTTGAAAATCACCAACTCTATTCCCTCGAATGAAACTACCTAATTGTAAGCTTTCCTCGGTGCCGTCATCCAAAGAAACATACTTTTGGCTCTCATCGACATATAAAACGTAGTACAGAGTCTGCCCTTCGTTTGCGTATTGTGCTAGTTTGATTTCTACCATTTTAGTACCGAATATAGGGCAACAAACTTAGATTAAACGGTTCTGTACGAAAGCCACCTTGGGGGTCTGTATTATCGAGATTTGTTTTTGCTGGATCCACAGTGATTCCTGTGAAAGCTAGTTTGTCAGAAACATCTGCAAAACCTGTAGCAGTAAATAAATTTGCCGAAGCTGTAACTACTAGTAAGTTTGCATCTGAGAAATTTACAGCGGGATTATATCTATTGTAGGTAGGAGAATAGTTTAAGTCTGGAGTTACAACTGTATCATTTGTCCCAATAGATATACCAGTGTAATCAATCTCGAACATGGTGATCACATGCTGGTGAGTGGGTTGATTAACAGCATGTGTGTGCCCGGGGTCATCTCCGATATGCGTGTGGCCTGGATCATTTACCACGTGTAAGTGGCCAGGATCATTAACTGCGTGTGTATGACCGGGATCTGTGATCCCGTGGCGATGTTCACGAAGTAAACTATTTTGGATAGAACCAAACTGACGATTAGGATCTAAACTATTTACAGCACCCCACCCACGAATCATTTTACCACGCAAATCCGGTAAATTAAAAGTTGTATTACCGTCTCCGGCTCCGAATGTTACGCCAATCGTCGTGAATAACTTTTGATATTGCAAACGTTTTACAGCCGAGCCATCGCACAAAAGATAGTTTACCGGAGTTAGATTTGAGCCATACCAAATCAGTGATCCCGCCGGTACCACTCCGCCGGGAACAGGAGGAACAAACGGGCCAATATTATTACCATCTTGCAACCAAGCAGCCAAGACGTTAGCCTGACCACTGCCATTATTCGGTATAACAAACCATGTTTGGCCATCGCTCAGTAAAACAAAAACCAATGTGTTTGCAGAGTTTGCGTATCGAGCGGAAGTGATTAGGACGTTATTGTAAGAAGACATATTAAGTTCTTATGATTGGCAGAAAAGCAATATTGAATGGTCGAGGACCACCAATTACTCCAAAATCATTCACACTGATTCCAGTGGTGGCATTTTGCAGTGTGATGCCAGTGAATTGGTTTGCTAGGGTGACTCCAGTGAAAGCTATTTCTACCGACGTCCCTGTTTGAGCACTGTTTACGGAGGTAATGCCAGTTTTTCCACTTGAAAAGGGTATTAATCCTTCATTATTCTTATCAGTGATAAAGAAATCATCTGCAGTTCTACTGCAATTGCCCAAATCTGGAGCATACACTTCTCGACTACAAGTATTTGCAAGAATATACGTGTGGGTGTTCATTTGTGGCGTAAAATGTTTGTGATTCGCAGTATTTGGGTGATTGTGATTGGATGTCGTGTCATGTTCGTGAGCACCACTTGAAGTTGGGTGTTCGTGTTGCGGATCTGTAACTCCATGTATGTGCGTTTGATCTTTGAACATACCGTGAATATGCTCCTTGTTTACTCCGTCTTCGTAAGTGAATGGTTGCCGACCTGGATCACCTGCTCCTAATGCAAAACGACCTACCAGATCAGGAAGGGCAAAAGTTATTGTGTCACCACCGTATATATTGCCTATATAAGCATACAGCGCAGGATAATCGCCAGGAGTAACAAATCGGCCATCACACAAAAGCCATCCGACTGGGGGTTCTGGTGCTGCTGACCACATAATGGTTCCAGTTGGAACCCCGAGGTTTTGGGGAATTGCTGCCATTACCAGTATGTACTGTAAACGTAAGCTGCGGAGACGATGGATGGTAACATTATCAGGTCTTAATAATTGGCAAGAGAGCTATGTTTACGGGTCTAGATTCAGTCCCTCCAGCAAGCCGAACGGGCGTTGAACCTGACACTTGGTTATCTGGATCTTCCATCTGAATGGTGCCGTTGTTTGGTTTAGGGCCACTTGTCATTTGATTAGTAGGAACAGCAATAGCTTCTCTCTGGGTACCAAAAGCAGCCGCATAGCCAACAGTTGGCATTTGTAATCCGTGATTGTGGGAAAGGTTCGCACTATTTTGACTCGAACCAAAAGCTCGGCCAGAATCAACACCACCTGTCGCTCTATTATCCCATCCTCTTAAGAATTGCCCTCGTAGATCCGGTATTTGAAAAGAGTCTGGAGGTGTAGCCAAGGAAGTATAGGTTCTACCGATAGCTGCATACAAATCTGGATATGTTGCAATTAGCAATGTAGCGCCATTTGAGTAGAACCACCCAATTGGTGCAGTTTGACCAGCATACCAATAAACTGTGCCAGCGGGAATAAAACCAGGAGGAACTGGATTGACTGCGATTATACCGGAAGTAGTAACATTGAGACCTTGACCAACAATAACACCACCAATACTTGAAGATGTTGCCGGCTCTAAAAATAGAGTGCCATCACCAGTAACACCGGTTCCCGCACCTGGCTTTACACCGCCGATTTGAGAAGACAAAGCGGTTGCTAATCCGATAGTTCCGCTTGTAGATATTGGGCCACCAGTGATTCCAGGACCTGTTTGAATCTGTGTGACAGTACCAGTGCCGGCTCCCACGACATTAATTGTGCCATCAGGGTCAACGACTACATTAGTGCCGGGTTTCACGCCGCCGATTTCAGATGATGTAGCAGGTTTGAGAACTATCGTGCCCTGTGTTACAATGGGTTGCCCGCTCAGAGTTGTGAGTCCAGTTCCAGCTTCCACTCTGGATACTGTACCACCGGTTCCTGCATTAATTGCACCAGCACCAGCGATCTGTATCCACAGTTTCTTTGGGCCACCGTCATTATATAGAACATAAAGTGCGCCAGTACCGTCATCCCACCATAAAGTTCCAACTGCGGTGATATCCGCATCTGGCTGAGAATCAGATATAATTACTGCGCCGCTACCCGCTGATCCACCTGCACCGACTTGCACCCACTGTCTGCCATTGGGATCTTCATACAGAACATACATCTCACCATTATAATCGTTCCACCAGAGGGCACCGGCAGGGTAGATATTAAGATCTGGCGCGGTTGTTGAAATAATTACTTTCTGAAAACCAATTTCACTAGGGTCACAATCTGCCCAAGTTGCACCTGTCCAAATAGTTAGTGTTTGCCTGTTAACATCAAACCACAACTCACCAACTGAATTACCCGCAAATCCTGCTGGACTTGTGTTTGGTGCTACAGTGCTAACTGTACAGGGTCCAATTTTTACAAGACCATTATTACTATCTTTGAAGAATATTCCTGGCTGAATCGCATTGGAATTTATTGCAGCCTGACCGTCAAGTAACTGTAATGGGTCTGGCCGAAAGTTAAAAATACTCGAGCGGAGTAATTGAATTTGAGTAGCGGACACTGCCATAGGAATTTAAATCTCGTGTTTCTAGACGACTTTCATTAAAAGGTTTTACCCCTGTGAGCCCTGATCTATAAACGCTGGAAGCAGATAGCGTAGAATGTAGTTCCGGCTTTCGGTGCTTCACTAAATGTTATTTGGGATCCGGCAACAGTATAAGCACTGTTGGCGTTCTGAATAATACCACCCAAAGTTACAAGAATTTGTATAGCACTCCCCGGAACCAGTGGGATGCCTAATGACAATAGACTGAAAGTCGTAGTAATGCCATTGAATTGGGCGCTTAAGTTGTCAACCAATGTTACGGGACTGCCAGTTCCTGCTCCGGTAGCAGATAATACGCCACTTGGAGTAACACTCAAACCGGTTCCAATAATAACTCCACCCAAAGCAGTAGTAGTTGCGGGTAGTAAAGCTAATCCACCTGATGCAGTCAAATCAAGTCCTTTGCCGGATGTGACAAAGACACCGCCAATATCTTGCGATGTAGCAGGCAAAAGTTGCAGTGTGCTTTGACGACCGTTAGGTTGAGCCACTGTATTCGTAACTTTTATTCCACTGGAATTTCCGGTGAAAGAAATTATGTCGGTGAAAGATTTGTTTAAACCAAGAGCAACTTCTTCGAGAGCGCCCTGAACATTATCAGAGGCTATGCCTGGAATTACAGGTTGGAGTTTTACTTGTGAAGCTACTGCAACAGTGTTTTCAAAATCAATTGTGACCCAAGTAGAAGGTTGACCAACTTCTCGTTCAACTACAAACCAGTCTCCAGATTGCACTCCTTTGGGGGGAATAACCGCTCCGGGAGGTCCTATTTTACCTGAAGTAGTGACCAATACATAAAAGTTATCTGGAACATTAGCAGCAGTAGGACACTGTTGATTAACGATGAGATAACGCGATCCAGCTGGAGTTACTGTGAGAACAACACCTCGAATAGAATCATAAGTACCGGCTAGAACGTTAGCACCAACTAAGGCATCTACTTTTCCATTTAGAGCCGCCGCTCCTGCTTGGTTTAAGGCAAGAGTCAGTGAAGTCCCAGTGTAATCACTTGTGAGTTTTGTAACTCCGAACTTTAACTCGTCTGCTGTAGTCACTCCTATTTTTAAAGTGGTTCCGTCATTTGCCGTTGGTAGAGGGACCGTAACATCGGCGAATAAAGCATTCGTATTATCTTCGTCTTGTACCTGAACAAACTCAATTCTATCTTGGACTTGTAGTTCTATATCTTGTAGAGCGACTTGAACATTACCCGCTGTTTCTATGCCAGGTATTTCATTAATAACAATATTTTCAGCTATGTTAGCAGGGTAGTCGTAATCAATAAGCATCCATTGAGGGGCTGTTCCTACTTCAGATTGGCAAATATACCAATCCGCAGGCTGAGAAGGACCCGGTGGTAGTGGTGGTTGAGCGCCATTCCCTCCTACTGTCACAATCAAAAAGTAGTTGTCAATTGACAGACTAGGTGGCGGAACATTTTGGCCAACGACAAATCCTTTGCTTGTTCCTGCTGGAGATACTGTTACAATTTTTCCAGTGAGTGCATTGAATGTGCCAGCTAGAACATTTACACCAACAAGTGCCTGTATTTGTTTTTCTAAGGCATTTGCAGCAAATTGACTGATAGCAAAATTCTTAGCAGTGCCGTTTAAATCATCAGTAATATTTACGTTCAGATCGCCGTTATCGGGGTCAAAATTCAAACCAAACGCAGGATAGATTCCTCCTATCTCACGTGGTCCATTTGCACTGAATGGTGTGGGTGGTTTCAAATCTATGGTGCCCGTGGACGTTATTGTGCCACCTTCTAAGCCTATTCCGGCTGTTATGCTTGTAACTGACCCACCACCAATTGAGTTGAGCGTCCCGTCTGCTGTAACCGTTAATCCAAGTCCTGGCTTAACACCACCGATTGTACTGGTAGTTGATGGAGCTAGAGATATAGTGCCTATATTTACGATAGGACCCCCGAATAAACCAGTTCCTGTGAAAACGGTTTTTACACCTTCAATATTGATAGTTTGTTCTCCTGCATCCACTCTCGAAGAAACAGTTATATCTGAAGTAAATGTACCACTCGGCCTGCCTGTTTCTGACTGTTTGGCTTCCCCATTTGTTGTCAGGTTACCTAGTTCGTCGCTACCTTCGGTAATAACCGAACCACCCCAAAGTTGAGTGGACATGTAGTCAAAGTATTGTTTAGTAGTAATATTAGTTTGAAGATAATTTGGCAGTCCGCGAGAGTAAGTGAAACGTCCTACACTGTGGAAGTTGTGAGAAGTTACATCAAGACGAGAAGAACTCACGAATTGTAAAGGCCATGGCCCCGTAGCGAGTGCGTAGCCTACGTTCGTTCCTGGTTGATCAGATATATTTTGAACTAAAACATTTCTAGATGAACGACTCCTTGGGCGAAGTAAATTTTGAATTGCAACAGGAGAATACCCCATCACAGTCAGAAAACGAATCATCGTTGACTTACTTATCGACCAATCAAAATCGTAATCCTCAGGAAAAACTTCTTGTCTTGTGGTTTGTAGTGTAACTGTTGCTCCAATTGGAAATACGAAAGAAGTTAGTGCACTGTTATATAGATTACGAAGAACGATCAAAGTGTCTGTAGGCTCATCAATTCCTATGACTTGCAGATACTCAGTATTTATTCCTGATTTAATTTGAACAACAACAAAGTTAGTAAGTGGGTTGGGTATATCGGTGACATTGTTCACTTCCAAACTGGTAGACAATGGGTTAAATTCGGCAACTGTTGTTTTAATCACACCAGTTGGCAAAGTTGAACGGAGTAAACCAAAGTTTTCAGTACCATTATCAATGTTTACAACTAATTCAAAAGAGAAGTTAACATTGGCAAATGTATCGCCTCTGAAATATGTGCCATTAGGGTACTGTAAGATTTGAGGATCTGGAGCATATGCTCCTTGGTATGTAGAACTTACTGGCTGTTGTAGTTCTGAAGAGAATGAGGTGGCCCAAGGTGATCCAGACTCAGCGGGATATAATTTAATTTGTCCAGAAGGCGCTAAAGATGAATTGTAATAAACACTATTCCATTCATCATTGCAAGCAGCGTACCAGTTTCTATTGTTGTAAGTGACATATGAACCGTGTGCGTGATCGTTTACATCCAACCATGGATTAGCTGTATCAACTATTGATGGATACACATAATAAGAATTTGTTATGGTTTCATTCAACATCACCTCGTTAAATTGAGGGGAATTACCTGCTAAAGCAGTTTCAACGAATGCTGTTTTAAATATACGGCCCCACCCACCAGTTTGCCCAGGATCGAACTGAACGCCAGGGCGTAAGAATGAAGTAGACGATGATGAATTCTGATTGAGTTGTAATATTGATCCTACTACTGGAGCTCTATGGTTTGCTTCAGTATTTTGAAGAATTAGCGAATATGATGCTTCACTTATAGTGCGCGGATCTAAAAATCTTTTTATGAATGGCGATGAATAATTAAGAATATCCGGGTTAAGTTCAGAAGACCCAAGAGGGAACGTAGAATCTATAGCTCTTACTCTTAGAATTGATGTTCCGTCTGCTTTTGTAACTGCTGTAGGCAAACCATCATCTATAAAGAAAGCTCGAAACTGCTGATTTGCAAGACTTTCTGAATAAACCGCCGTATTTACAGCCAAAGAATATGGAAGAATGTTTATGGGTTGAAAACCATTGCCAAGAGTTATTTCTTGAACATCGCCATTATTGATTACTGAGAGGATTGTCCCTCCCATTTCAATTGCTTTGTAATTAGTGGTTTCAGCGGGCTGAATTTTGTCCGGCATCCGTATACCAGCAAATATAAATCCGCTATCAAACGGATCTACATTGGCCGAGAAAGCATTGGAACCAATTTTGTAGAAACCCTCTGAACGTAAAGCATTGAAACCAAAATTTGTGGATGAGCCAGTAACAGTAACTTGACCACCGCCCATTGCCCAGAAACCAACTGCACAGCCTACTGCCCAGCAAGAATTTACTTGAGCGAATCCTCTGTTAATTACTTTGATGGCAAAATGCCTGAAGTCATTGTTTTCGTCAGGAATACCAAACGATTGACCGTCAAAAGATTTGAGAGTGCTAAAGAGATAGCGAATATTGACAGTTTGAGTTGAGTTGAGTAGACCTAGCTGCTGAGCAGTTGTTATCAGGTTCGGAGAAGCAGGGCGAATCGCAGGAGATAAACTGGCCCACGTTGCATACTGTAATGTATACCATCCGGTGAGATTTACGAGAGTAACAGGATCTTGAACAGTTGTATAAATTTCGTAAGCTACGGGGTCATTCTGCAGAGAAATTACATTGAACCCACCAACCAATGCCGACCGGAAACCACTGACTATATCGCCATCTTGTACCAGACCGCACATCCCATAGTTGGAACGTAACGAAGCATTTTGTATATATGGGGAGGCATTATTTGTGGTGTTAGATAAGAAACTTTCTTCGATTGACAGTGGAACTGGGCCAACGATTTCAGTTTCACCGGGATTGATAACTTCTGCTTGATTTGTCCTACCTGTAAAAGTAACAGGGAAAGCACGTTGGACTTTGACATAGAAATCTGAAAGTTCGGCAGAAGAAGCTGCGCTAATCGCACGAAGACGGTTGTGAGATACACCCTGCCAATAACAAGTAGCAAGAAAACCGAGTGTTTGTGGTGATGCAGGTAATTGACTGCGCTCAATAAAATTCGCTGTATCAGCTGTGATCGGGGTGAAAGATAGATAGAAGGAATCTACAGTTACTGGAAAAACATAATAGGTTCCAGGGAGAATCTCAGCCGAAGTGGGAGAGATCGGGCGTTGATCTGTACCATCTGCAAATTCAAAGAGAACGGCATCATTTAATCCAAAACAATGCGGTCTGGAAGAAACAAACGTTCCTTCACCTGCGGGACCGGCTGAGAAACTCTCAATCTGGATCACTTCGCGCTTGTCACGAAAGGATAGCTCTGAAATATATGAGTTGCCTGTCCATTTTATAATGGACGAGAGTGGTTGGTTGACACCCACAAGTGTGGTTGGGTTCTGATAACTAGGTACATAACAGGGACGGATTTCCACTTTCCGCAGATCCATTCCGATGATGGACGTACCACGAGGCACGAACACTCCACCGTCAGCTGAGTTGAACTGCTGCAGGACCAGTACCTGCGGAAGAGAAGGAGTTAACGACTCAAAATTAACGTTGAAATTGTCGAAACTCGCACCAGGACCATTGATTGCCGGAACTATGCCAGGGGCAACAACGATGGTGAATCGTGCGTTGTTGCCGGAATCCGACTCATTATTGATGCTGATGGACTGTTTTGCTATCTCAATGACAGCTCTGTTAATTGTTTGATAGGGTGCTGACTGCCCATCATTTAGAATATCGTCGTTCGCGGTTGGAAATTCTGGAGCCACAAACACAACGTAGCCGTTTGTTCCTCCAAGAAACGGGGTAGCTATTGATAGCCACGATGCGGCTAAGGTTTCTGGATCTGTACCCCCGATTTTTAAAGCGCGAGTAATCGGGTTGAAATCTGTTTCTCCCAATGATGGGAAAAATGTAGGTGGTTCCAGACCTACTGAAGTAGGACCTACCTTAACAATAGCATTATTATCCGACTCGAAAAATAATCCGGGCGTTAAAGCATTAGTATTGAGAGCTACTTCCCCTGGTTCTAGCAGGTCAGCATTTGGACGTTTGTTTGGAATTGACGAGCGTTTGAGTACGATTCTGACAGCGATTTTTCCATCCGGTGAAGACCGGGCGATACTACAATGGTATGAAGATACCTAATCGATGAACTTTCGGTTGGAAGGATCGATACCTCGATTCTTTTGCCACCTAGCTAGGGATTGTTGAGTCCCTTCATGACCAGTTATAGTACATTTTACCCTGAGGCGTGTATATGATGTTCTGTTGCTACCTTCTGCCCAAGGACCCTTACCTTCTTGCCAACCCTTTCCTTCAGGTTTTTTCCAAAGTTTTCTTTCTATAGTCCCTGTTTCAATATTAGTGCGCCAATACCATTTGGCTGGAGGATAAATCCTTTCACGATTCACTATTGCCATCATCTCAATTGATGCGTCCATAGTTCCATTTGCTTTTCTCTTTTCAGCACTTTTTTTGCCGGCTTTTTTTCGCTCCTCAATGGAAGTGTATTTCCCCGATTCTCTTCCTCGTTCGCTTAGCCAATAATTAACTTGTTCGGTTAATTCTGGCATTTCTTTACGAAGACGAGTTGCTTGCCAGGGGCACAACAGTGGGAAATTCTCCTCCTCGCATTGAAGAAGAGTAGCGTAGTCGTGGTTTATTTCCGAAAGAACAATTATGTTCTCGGGATCATTTACCAGCTCTGGATAGTTTTTCTGAGATTTAATATGATGCTCTTCTAGATCTCCAAATTGAATTAGAGTTCTTTGTTCTTCAATAAAATTAAAGTATGCTGACACTGCAATACACTATTTCTTTTCTAAACGTATTATATCTGCCGATTTATGCAGTAAACCTACCTAGGCGGCACCGATTTCATCTTCATCTTCTTCCTCGTCATCTTCTTCATCATCCGCACGATCATAAGATTGTCCGGGATCCGCATCGCTATTAATACTCTTATACTTTCTTTCGGAAAATTCCAACAATGCCGCTTCCAACCTAGCAATTTTACTGTCGGACTCGTCAATCATCTCAGAAAAATTCTGCTGATTCTGCGAATCATACATCATGCCATTGTTCATATCTCTCTGCGCACGACCCAAATCATTGACCATCATCTTCGCACGAACAGCACTGATGGCTTTCATCACATCATTTCTTTGTGCAACGATCCGATGCTCTTCCTGGAAATTACCCAGTTGACGTGCACGACGCAGCCGGCCACCGAGATTCTCAGAGGAATCCATCAGTATAGCCAGTTGGTTGTCTAAAGAATTATATTCTGGCGTCCCTGTTTCTTCGGTATAGCTTAAAACAGTGGGGCCGGAACCACGTGGTTTGTTACCGTAAAATGCAGATTCAGGCTGCCATTCTGGGTCTGATTTTTTCAACTTGCTGACTTCTGGAGCAAGCACAGGAACATCATCAGCATCGCTGCCAGTTCCGTGAAATCCTCTCTCAGAAAATTCAAATAGTTGGTACGCTTTTTCAAGTGCCCCAGGGGCAATAAAATCTTTACGCATTATTTTAAGACTTTCAAGTATTTTACCCTTTAATGTCAGGTCCTATTATTTTGACCCTCCACTCTTTGTCTTTGTAGATGTCCCAGACGTATACGCCGGAGGACGCCAGGAAAAGCCCGCTGTAGTTAGGGAGGGGCAGGGAGGTGTAAATTTCTGACAAATCTTTAATTTTCTTCCCCGAGGCTGTTAAAAGAGCCAGTGGCTTAATTCCGGAGGCCTTTTGAATAACTGATTTCAGATCTTCAATGGTCATGGCATTTTGTCCGTCAATTTGGAAGCACGCTCTTGAAGTATGCGATCCCGCTCATTCAAAAGAGAGGCCGCAGCGTTAGGCCAAGACAATCCTTGGGCTGAAACCGAGTGCCCCAGATCATAAATAAAAGAGCCTTTACCATCCACATCAATTATCCGCCCAGGGACTTTACTTTCGCTGTTTGTTCCTCGTTGATATTTAATCTCATGAGAAACTGCTGAGGGATTGTCTTTCAAAAATTGATCAATCATGCTACGTGTAACCTCAGCGTTTGTTTTCCCTGTGGAAAAGAAAACGGATTTCAACTCACCTGTCTTGAAGGATTCCGCCAAATTTTTTGAAAGCACTTTTGCTCTCTTTTCATCTGAGTATGCGTAGTACGAGTCACGAGTCGCCAGAATCTTGCTTAACTCCGGGTCTTTTTTAACCCACTCCATGTGGGGATAGGGCCAGTTACTTTTATTGTTCCCAGTACCATTCGCCGGCATAGGGCGTAGTTCAATCTCACCTACTTTTGCTCTACCAGGGATTGCGGACTCTTTTCTCACTACGGGAGACCCTCCAACCAGAGTGTTGAACGTAAACATGTTTCCGTGATACGTAGACCCTGGCAAGTCTGCTTTCCCGCTAGGGGACCATGAAAGCACTTGACCAAGAGTCTTCTTGCCTTCAGGTAACTCCTCTTCTAATTTTGTCCTGGCGTAATGACCGGCGAGGTTTTTATTGACCATCTTAAAAAACCGTTCCTCGTTTTTGGCTTCCCCTGCGTTGTCCTTATTCAAACCACCCCCAAACGCCAGGCCCCACTCCATTCCCACATTAATTGTGCTAACACCTCTTGGTATTTCTATACCCGCATGCTCCAAGTAGTAGTCCAAGTCTTTTTTTGTGAACTCTCCTTTATTTAGTCTCCCTTCAACTTCGGTCAAAAGCTCTTCGTACCTTTTTTTATATTTTGTCAGCTCACCTGACTCCATGCCAAGCAAGCCCTGCCCGATTTTCTCCAGTCGCCTGGTCTCGGCGTCCATAGCTGCAGGGAGGCGAAAGTCAATGCTTTTTAAAGATTTGTCAATATCAATTTCTCGTTCTTCTTTTATCCGGGAATATTTAGCTTTTAAGTCTTCAGCCGTATAAGGAGCTTCAACCCCTTTTCTACAGATCCCTCCGGTGCCATAGAACGACCCATCTTTTCTTTCGCAACGCTGTCCCATGGCTACATTTTACCCTATAAATAAGCCATTCCAATGAATGTATCAGAGTCAACATCACCCTTCTCTTGCAATTTCATTGCCGCTTTCAAATATCTGTTGGCTTTCTCTCCTTCTTCTCGATGCTCTTTGTACTTTGCCATCAGCACTTGGTACTTTTCATTGTCTGTCATGTTAGATTCCTTCATAGAGAGTTGCGATGTACCTTTCGGCTTGTTCATCTGACATTTTCTTCCACACACCATTAGTATAGCTCATTGCCGAGCTACGAATGCCATGTTCCATTACTGTCGCAATGTCATCATCAGATAGGCCATCTTTCCTCATAGCTGCCCAGACTTTATTCTTATTTTGATAAACTTGAGCTAATTTTTCACTTGCTCTTTTCAGTTCATTCATATTCTGAAATTCGTCAGCTGCAGGGAATTGTTTTTTGGCGTTTCTACGAGATTTGTTTTCCGCATCCGCTAAAGCTGTACCACCAGTTCCTTCCCATTGCCGAATCTGCCAATCGCCATTCCCTTGAGCGTTCAAAACTCTAGTTGCTTCGCTTCCTCCAGGTTTCGCGAAAGCTCCCATAGCCTCAGCGAGAGCGAACTTGGGTCCCTCTTGAGCCAACCCTAAATCAACGAATTTTGCCTTACCCGATTTTTCGTTTATAAGCACATTACCTACGTGCATATCATTATGCGCTATGTTCATACGATGTAATTTTGCCCTAGCTTCCCAATACGCATCGGCTACCTTTGTGTCACCTATTTTATCAGAGGCGTACCGCCCAGTACCGATTGGAATTCCCTCAACAATGGACATTGCTATCCTGCCTTTTCGTATGTCTACAGCATCCGAACGAGATGATCCGGGACCGTTGATATTGGCCGCGATCAAGTTAGGGCCGAGGCCAGCTTTTCCTAATTTGTCTATCAGTTGCGCTTCTGTACTCGATATATCTCCTCGTTTTACAGCGTATTTTCCACTGCTATCTTTCATTACAGTTCCGTACGATCCGGACCCGAGAGTTTTTGACCCCGCACTCGAACTATCCCCCCATTTATTGAAACTTTTATCGCCTTCGTTAGTAATTTTGTCCGCTGTCAATTTATCAAATAATCTATCAAACTTGGCTGCGTCAACTCTTGGACCCAAGCCCTTGAGATCTGTTGATGGTTGTGTGAGTAGTTTGGGTATAGGTAAACCTCTCTCTTCCAAAGCTATCTTAATTTGTCTTACGTGAGATTCAAATCCTCCTACTTTATTGGCTAATTGATAAGCCATTTGCAGAGACGCATCGTTCCTGATTGCGAATTTGTCTACTATTGCTTTATTATCAGAGGGTTTATCGGGGAGCAACCCAGCCTCAATTGCACGTTGCCTCAATAAATCCGCTTTCGGTCCTTTAACAATATTGCCACCGAGCTCTGCTTTCAAGTCCTTTTTGATTTTCTCCAGTTTCGCATACGCTGCTTTACCTCCGACTTTTTGAACCGCCGCTGCGATAGAGAGCATACCTATCTCACCTGCTGCCGCATTCATTACCTTGTTCAAAGCTGCGGAGAAATCCACTCTGCAAACTTTTTTGTTTGATATATGGGAGTTACCGCACGGTTTACCAGTACCCTTACCTGTCGCCACAGTTTAAGTCCTCCGTGTCTGTGCTTCTATCTTCTGCAGATTCTCGCGTTGCGCATCAATACCAGACTGGGTAACTTGCTTGCTAACAGCGGTGGCATTTCCTGCACGTTGGCCTGCGCGAGTGGCATCAGTTACGCCTTTGCCAGAGGGTTTGGGTGGTTGCTTGGGACCGACTTTCTTTTCACCTGCAACACTGCCCCATTCTACCATCACCAAACGACCATTTTTTCTAGCCCAGCCCATTTTCTTGCCAGATTTTATATCTTTCACCATCTTGTTGTTTTGAAAACTGGATCCCTCTTTCTTTGCCTGATCCTCACCTTCCTGCTCGTCTTTGGTTTTCTTATTTGAATCCCAGTCGCCATCTTTCTTCGTGCTTCTGCATTTGCCAAAAACCATTTTCTCTCCTTCGGGGCAGCCTTCCCCAAATGTAGAGGGTCCGCCTTTGGATGGCATGTTTGTTTGTTGTTGGCGCAGGATATTTGCTTCTGTGTCTTCAGCAAAGTTCCAATCCACCACAGTGTAATGAGTTCCTTCGATTAAATGATCTACAGAGGGGAAGTTAAAAGGAATTTGCATTTGTCGAAATGATAACGTTTCATATTTGTATGGCATCGATTCTTTGTCAGAATACGACTGCTGCGGATAACCTATCGCCATCGCCTGACGACGTTCGGCGTAATCCTGTTTGAATTGTGCGAGGAGATCCTCTGGGAAATTACCAAACATTACCGT
>Ga0247844_1003969_pt1 | contig 20630 bp, 21 predicted proteins | sample LaCtaG_FD_192421 | JGI IMG/M metagenome (GOLD analysis project Ga0247844, IMG submission 192421) | Freshwater microbial communities from meromictic Lake La Cruz, Castile-La Mancha, Spain - LaCruzMarch201714.5m_1 | ecosystem: Environmental > Aquatic > Freshwater > Lake | place: Spain: Castile-La... | reverse complement strand
TTCGTAAAACCGTATAGCACTAACTAAATCTTTTTTAGCTAAATTTATCAATATAAACTTTTCGATATTTAATTTTTTATAAGCCAAGTGAGAAATCTTACATGTATCTCCGGACTCTGTATTTTTAAAACGTAGATTCATATCAAGACATTCGAGGTCATAAATATCACCATCTAATATTTTAAGTTCTTCGTCAAAGTTCATTTTTACAATTTCTTTTATGTTTTTAAGTTTCACCATAAAAGATGCCACGCGTAATAACCAGGACTACCTACACCTACCTTACGACCCTCTCCAGCGTGCCGAATCCGATACAATCTCCGTCTTTCATTTGCATACTTTTCACCTTTTTCTGCAAGATACATTCCGTAATCTTTATAACCACGAGCACCAATAGATGCAATTTTAACTCCATTTTTAAAGACATCAAGTTTCTTTAAAGGATCTTTACTTACCTTTAATGAAACACCAAATTTCTTGGCTTGTTTCATAGTGTATGGGGTAATCATTTTATAAAACAACAATGTTTTATAATTTATTTAAGAAATAAAAAAAGTAGTTCTTTAAATATCTGTTTACGGTTTCTGTAATTCTCCTTTACAAATCTGACATTTCTCATCATGCCCACGATGAAAAGAATTATAGTATTCAGTAGCCGATAACTCAATCTGAACTATATCAATTCCAATATGTTTTAGACTCGAAAATGACTCTAAAAGTTCTTCATATTTCATTTGTTTAATATTATTCATATATTCTGTTTCGTCTGCGTTCATTTTAATTATAAAAAAAGATAAAAAATATTTAAAAAAATTAAAAAGTGTTGTTATAATAAAATGAACAAAAAACCCATTAAAGTAGAACAAGAAAAAGAAGCCGAAATTCAAAAAAACGAAGATACAGTTAGTTCAGATTTAGATGCTGAAATTAAAACCATCCTAAAACGTAAAGTTGAACAAGAAACTGAAATCCGTGATGCAAGGCTAAATGTGTCAGGCAACCAGCGTTTACAGAGGGAAATGCAAAAAGATTCAATTGAACGTATTACACCGGTTAAAAAAACAAGAGCAAAGAAAAAGAAGACACCACCGATGCGAAATGCAGAAGGTATTAAATTAAAAAAAGATGGAACAGTGGATTCACGATCGGCTAACTTTTATAATGGACCTCTTTACAAAGCCATACTTGCAAGAAAGAAAGAAAAAGAAGATACCCTCCCACCGGAAGCAAAAAAGAAAGTTGTTTATACGCCAATCGTTGAAAGCGATTCAGAAGATGATTTTGAATTTGAGATTACACCAATCGACCAACCAAGCAAACCTACACAACCTGCTCCGCAACCAGACCATCGTGATGAACAACTAAAACAAATTGAAGATGAGAAGAAACTACTAACAGAGCAAAACAAAAAGTTAAAAGATGATTTTTATTTCAACTCTCATTTGAATAAAATCTCATTATCAGCACGTAATATGAAACTAAAATTTTAAAACTTTATTGTAAGTAAAGTATGATTAAGGAAAAAACTATAAATAATATAAATGTAAAACCATTAGTTAATGCAGACGTTTTGGATATAGATAAAATCAAGGGTGGAAACATCTTTGGAGAATTATATGGGGTCAGTTTTTTGTGTGCAAGGCGAAAATCAGGGAAAACATCGGTTCTTGCCGAAATTCTAAAACGAACTACGGATAAAAAAACTGTAATATGGATATTTTGTCCCACTCATAGAATAGATCCATCATGGATCCAAATAATTGAATATCTTGAAAATAAAGGAAATACAGTTAATACATTTGATTCGTTGATGGAAGGAAAAACCAATTTACTCGATGAAATTGTTGTAGATTTATCATCACCAGTTGTCGAAGAAGACACTCGTGGAAAACCAGAAGTAAAGCCACCTGTAAAAATATTTTTTGAAACACCAGAGTCGGAAAAGAAAAAAGAATATAAACCAAAGAAGAAAGCACCTGAACATATATTCATTTTTGACGACATCTCTCAAGAATTAAAAAACGTCGCGCTGCTTTCTCTGCTGAAAAAAAGTCGTCATATCAAAAGCACGATTTACATATCATCGCAATATATACACGACCTCCCACCACAAGCATTAAAACAATTATCATATTTCTTATGTTTTCGTTCAATGACTCGTGATAAATTAGAACATATATACAAGATGTTAGATTTAAGTATAGATGAAGAAAAATTTTATGAACTATATGATCATGCAACAAAAGACGAATATTGCTTTCTTTACGTTGATATGAAAAATCAAAAATTTAGAAAGAATTTTTCTAAAGAATTAAATTTAGAAGAATAAAAAAATTGATTTTTCTTTTTTTATAATTATGTCTTTTAGATTTAAATTTTTTAAAAAACTTTCTTGGTTATATCTAAATGAAACAAAATCGTGCTGTATACATGACTTTCCCTACAGGTTCATCAACCGCACAAGCAACTATAAATGTTCCTTTTAATGTTAAAACTATACACGTTAAATCATCAGGTTTTATAACTTCAACACCACCGGCAGCCGGAGATGCTTTATATATTTATGTAGTATCAGATTTAACACAAAATACACCATTATGTATAGTATATCGAGACTCAACATATCCCTATTCAACTACGGAAGATATTGAATATGAATTTATTACAGCTCAAAATATTAATGGAAATTATAAATTTACATTACTTGATTTTACAGGGGCTCCTATAAATGCAACAGCTGGAGGTGATAGTTTAGGATTTATAATTGAATTTAATTCCGAATAAAAATAAATTCATTTTCAAAATAAATTAAAAAAATTTTATTTTATTCTTATGATAATAAAATAATATGGCCCAAGAAATAATTTCATCAGAATTAGATTATAGCGCTAAAGTGCATAATCATTCAACCGTTATATATAGAAATATCAGTCCCCAAGGCGCAAATAGTATAGGTCTTTCGTCAAGTTTGGTCGGTCCTGTTGAGTTTGTAATCGCACCAAGTTGCTTCAACCCTGCTAAAAGCAGACTTAACTTCCAAATCGATTTAACTACATCTGGAACTAAATTTAACTTTATTAATGCAAACACTTTATGTTCAATCGGTCGCTTGACTGCTTATGATAGCGCATCCGGTGCTATTCTTATGGATATTTCCAATTTTGAAAAATATGCTCAAATGATTGTTCCTGTATCAACTCGTCTTGATGATTTTTTATCTAAATCAAACGGTATAGCAATTCCAGCTGCTACTGCCGCTGCTTCTGAAGATTACCCTGTAGAAGATTTGACTCGTGTCAATGGAACTACAAATCTTGATTCTTCTGGAACATCAGTTGCTGCTTATAATTCTTACACTGGAAAAAGAGAGTGGTATCTTGCAGCAGCCGGTGCAGCTTTCCTTGATGTGTCAATTCCTTTATCTGCTGTTAAATTCTCTGTTTTTGGACAAGACAAATTAATGTATTCCCCATCGAATATCGTATTACAAGTATATTTTAACTCTGTAGACCAATTTTTACAAGTTTCTAACTCTGCAACAGATCCTGGAGCGGCAACCCAAACTTCAGCTGCAGGAACGATTAGAAATTTGTCTCTTTCTCTTGCAAACGAAGGAAATCTTGCAATCGTTTCTCAAGTGATCGGTAAAGTAATGGGTGGCGGTGTTAATATAACTGTTCCATACACAACTTGTATAAGACAAGCCGTTGCAAATACAACTTCAGTTTCTTACCAACTTTCTTTAAGCAAAGCCTACGGAAACAGATTGTTATTCATTGCTTCATCTCAATTTACCCCAAATCAAGGAGGAAATACCGCCGCGTCTGCTTATATCTCAAGAAATAATTATCATCCAAGAGCCGATTTGACCACATACAACACGTTTTTGAATGGAATTGCTATAAAATATCCTGCTGGATTTGATGCCAGTAAAGGTCAAGATTATACCCTAGCCAATAAAGAATATTTGAGACGTTCTACTATTCAAACTGCTGGTGAATACTGGCTTTCTAACTGGGTAAACTTCGATAGTTGGTACGGCGAACGACCCCTTTGCGAAGTCGATCCAACAGTTGTTGATGGTTTAGATATTAGTTCTCAAAACTCTACTTGGCAAATCCAAGCCACTGTTTCAACTGCTTCTACTGCTACATGGGTCAATGTTCTATGTGGACAAAAAGTATTGAGTTTAACAAGTGCTGGAATCCAAATGTCTTAAGTTTCCTAAATATTTTTTATAATTTAAAATATTTAGGAATCCAAATGTCTTAAGTTTCGTAAATATTTTTTATAATTTAAAATATTTAGGAATCCAAATGTCTTAAGTTTCGTAAATATTTTTTATAATTTAAAATATTTAGGAATCCAAATGTCTTAAGTTTCCTAAATATTTTTTATAATTTAAAATATTTAGGAATCCAAATGTCTTAAGTTTCCTAAATATTTTTTATAATTTAAAATATAAAAAACGAAAAAACGAAAAAATTGAATTTTTTTTTTAGGTCTTGGATTAAAAAATATACATACTATCTTAACATATTAAATGGATAAAACCGCTTGCAATCGTCTTCTTGAAATCGCTTACTATCGTGCTGAAAGGAATCTTTGTTGTATATGTGGAACTAAAATTATTGGTTCTAGAATTCACGTCATTGGTTTAAAAAAGATAAATCTTGAAAAGGTAGACCTGCCATTTCATCCGAAATGTTATGAGCCTAAACAATGATAACAGAAAAAAACGAAACGAAAAAACATGAATTTTTATTTTATTATATGTTGTATATAATAAAATGAATAAAAAAAGGACGAAAAAAAAAATTGAATTTTTATTTTATAATTTAAAATATTTAGGAATCCAAATGTCTTAAGTTTCCTAAATATTTTTTATAATTTAAAATATTTAGGAATCCAAATGTCTTAAGTTTCCTAAATATTTTTTATAATTTAAAATATAAGTTAAATTATAAAATGACAACTTTGATTTTTCAAATTACTTTAACTGAAAAAAATGCAACTGATTATGACCTTCCAAAAGAATTTTTAGATGAAATATATCTTCTTTTAAAACATTTCGATGAATTCTGTGATAAACATAATATACAATATTGGGTTGATGGTGGGACTATGTTAGGATGTATGCGTGAACGTGGACAAATCCCATATGACAACGATGCTGATGTGGGTGTTTTTGAAGATGCTTATAATAAGATACTATCATTAAAAGAAGAATTATCTTCAGAACCTTTTAATTATGTATTTAAAGAAGAGACATTCGGATGCTTTAAGATATTATCAAGAAATGTTGCTATTCAAACATCTGAAGAAGTAATAATAAGTCCATGCTTGGATATCTTTATGTATAAAGAATTTAAAGACTTAATAATCATCGCAAATGAAGATTTTAGAAGAAAGTTCCCAAAGTGTTATCATATGAGGTTAGATTTCCATCCTTTCATCAAAGCACCATACAAAGATTTAGAATTATCGTGTGTTAACAATCCATTACCGTATTTAAATCGTCAATATCCAAATTGGTGGAATACATTTATATATGATCATAAAATATATTCATCTTAAATCGGTCCTAAATAACTCTTTGGAAGAAACTGAGTCGTAATCGTTGAAGGTAAAGGCATAACTGTTGATTGAATAGTTTCTAATGGAGCAGGTGCTTCAGTAGTTTGTTGAACAGGAGTTTCAGTTTTCACTTCTTCAATTTTCTTTTCAACTTCTTTAACTAATGGTTCTTTCTGTGATGTTAATGCTTCTTCAATACGTTTCTGTTGTTGCTCAATTCTAAATAATCTTTCTTCATTTGTAATATTTAATTCTTGTTTAAAAACTTCGTGTGTAGAACTTCGTTGATAAAAGACGATTGAAATAGCCCAATTAATTCCATTCAAGTCAATCGCTTGGTCAAAATCATCTACTATTTCAAAAAACCAACTATTTACAACGGCAGGATTTAATTTACGACTATTCATATCAAAATTTAATTGTTGAAAACTAATTACTGATAACATAGGAAATGAACCATATGCCAAGAATTCCTGTAATATGTTTTGATTTGCATCAATAACCATATTAGATTTTACAAAAGCACGAAGTATAAATGATAAATTAATCGCATTAACAGATGTTAAAATATTATTTACAAAAGTGTATGTAGTTCCAGATTCAAATCCCAATTGTCTAAAAGGACTTGTATTTCCAGATAACATTTGAATTGAGGGTTGATTTGGTAAAATTCCACCGCTTATTGTAATAGTATATTTAAATGTGTCAGCAACTAATGCACTTGGATAACTTAATGTATAAGTATATCCGTTCATACTACTTGAAGCAGTTGTAAGCAATGATGACAGAACAGGCTGTAAATTATTTTTTGTATAAGAACCAATCGGAATAGTAATTATAACACCGGCTGGAAAACCATTTTCAATTAATTTAAATGTATTATATCCGGAAGGCATATTATAAAAAGATTTTGGAATAGAAGCACCAACGACACAACACGTATCATATCTATTATCTCCAAATGTTTGAGGTTCAGAATAAAAACCAGAGTTCGTCCCGCTAATTCTATCTTTCGAATTGAAATTTAGAACCTGCGGAAAAATGTACGTTGCATCATAAAGAGACATTTATTATATTCATTTTATTTTTTCTTTTTAAATAAATGACTCGTCCCAAAAGATTATACAAAAGTGATAAAGGATATTATTATCTTGAAAAAGGTAAAAAAGTTTTTGTTAAAGTCCCCAAAGGCGCTACAGATAAACAGATTTCAAAAGTAAATATTAGAAATATTTATATAGGCGAAACAGCACCGAAACGTATTAAACGTAGAAAACGTAAGAAACAATTAACTTATGGAAAAAAGGTTTTTACTGGTATGAACCGACTGGATTTAGGAGGTATTTCATATTTTGTTCCAGAAAGACAAATTAAAGAAATGCCGGACCAAATTGCTTCGAATGTTAAAGCAAAGAAAGCAATAGAAGATACTAAAGATATAACAGTTAAAAAGTTGACAGATATAATAGATAATATTACAAGAAAGTCAAAACGACCAGTTCCAGCGATAGAAGAAAAAAAAGGAGAAGAACCAGTCGAAGTAGTTTCACCACAAACATTTGTAAATATTGCAGAACAAGGAAAACAGGTAATAGGAGAAACAGGTTTTCGTGTAATACTTGGAACATCATCACCATCATTACCGGTATCACCGGTATCTGCATTCACAGATGTACCAAGAGGACGTTTATTAAAACCTATTAAAGAAGATTCAAAAGAAGATACTCGTGAAAGACTATTTAAAGGAAAAGAGTTTTTGAAAAAAGGAGAATCTGGATTTATGCCATCTTTAACAAATCCAATTCCAAAAAAAAGTATAGCACCTTCATTTAGTGCAACAACCAGAGGTAAAGAAGAAGTAGCAGGAATTCCAAAATCAGAGGCTGAAATGTCAAGGGATGAAGCCAGACGATTTGTTGGAAATATGGGCTTTGTCCAGAAGCAAAATGTGATAATGCAAAATACCACACAAGCGAAGAGCAGAGGAAATGGTGATATTGAAAATGGTTTATATTCAGATGAGGTTGAAACTATTGCACGTAAAAGATTGAAATATTATGTTCCAGTAATTGCAAATGATGAAACAGACGAATTAATGAAATATGTAAAACGCGGAGATAAAGAATTTGCTTTTATCGTCAATACAGATGATTCAGATGAAGGCGGTAGACATTGGCGTTGTGTTTATATCGATAATCGTGATGATTACCCTACAGTAGAATGGTATGATCCACTTACCGAAACACCAATACCATCACATATTGCAACTTCTTGTAAGAAAATCTGTATGAAGATGAATCCTGAAGTTCTCTTTAAGTTCAAATCTAATGCTATTAGACAACAATCAAAAACATCTTCACGATGCGGAATTCACTGTGTTCGTTTTCTTGAGGAGAGGCACGAAGGTGTTTCATTTCCAGATGCTACAGGTTATACACAGTTCATTGAAGAAATGAAAAAAGGAAGCGGTGATATAGATGGTTCGAATCATGGAGAAAAAGAAGTTTCTAAAAAGATTCCAACATATAGTTCATACATTTAAAAAAAAATTAATATAATACAGACATATTTATTTTTTATTTTATTCTCATTTATAATAAATAATATGCCAAGACACACAAAAATGAAAGGAGGTGAAGATAAAGTTTCAAAACTTGAAGTTCTTCAAGAAAATCCAAAAATTGCAGAGGCGTTAAAAGAATTCGCAGCTGAAAAAGGTATGACTGGAACAGGTCGCATGATGGGAAAAGGTTGGTGGTCCGACTTCGTTTCATGGTTAAAGAAAAATAAAGTTATTTCAACCGTATCTAAAATCGGTGGAATTATCGCAGGCGCCGTAGGTGCTTTACCACTTGCAACAGCATTAGGAGCCGTATCTACTGGTTCATCTGCTTTAGGATATGGTCGTAGAATTAGAGGTGGAGATGCCAGACTGTCTATTGTTCCTCCAGCCCAAAGAATGCGTCCAGCAGTTCCGAGACGAATGGGACGAGGAGGATTAACTTTTGGATATAATGGTGCTATTCAACCAAATGTAATGGTAGGACGTGGAGGAAGCGAATACAATCAGGTTAGTTCAGAATTCGGAAATATCAAAACTTAAAAAAAATCTTATCTTTTCTTCTTTAAATAAACATATAATGGATACAGAAGCATCACAAGAAGGTGGAGGACTTACAAGAAGTCCGACAGAACTTCCTCCACAAGCGCGTGCATTGTTAGAAAAAATAAAAGATGAAGAAATTAAAAGTATTAAGATAATTCGTTCGCCTATCTCATCTTTTACAAAAACATTTTTAAATATTATAAGTCTTGGGCAATTTGAAAAGATATCAAAAAAATACTACGACCAAATATTCCATCTTTCAATTTGGATTAATGACAAATATAATTTAGAAAAAAATGAAGTAATTCAATTAAATCAAACAAATCCAAAAAAAGAAAATTCTGAAGAAAGAGTTGTAAATAATATTCCAGCAGGAATTACCTTTCAAACTTTAATAGATAAAACAAAAGCACGTATGGGTAATAACTTTGGAGTGTATAATGGAGAATCTAATAATTGTCAGGATTTCATAACAAATATATTTAAAGCAAATGGTATTGGCGATGAAGGAGATTTCCAATTTATAAAACAAAATACAAAAGAAATATTTGAAAAACTACCTGCATTTTCTAAAGCGCTTGGAAATGCATCTACAACTGCAGGAGCAATATTTAATCGTTTATTATACGGACAAGGTTTGCAAGAAGATGGATGTATGTGTGGCGGTGAAGCAGCTTCTCACGGTTTTTTTAATTATCAATTACCGATTTCAAAATGTAAATTCTAATTTTAAAATATAATGAATTTTAAAATAATCAAGTAAATTAAATGAGCGCAAGTTTTACATCGAATTATTTAGCATTATTAAATTTAACAGAAATAGTAGCAGATGTCATAGATTTAAATGGTTCTGTTTTTACATCGATACCAACCGGTCCAACAGGTTCAACAGGTTGGACTGGATACACAGGAACAACAGGATTTACAGGATATACAGGATATACAGGATTTACAGGTTGGACTGGATACACAGGAACAACAGGATTTACAGGATATTCCGGGTATACAGGATATACAGGATTTACAGGGTTTACAGGTCCAACAGGATTTACAGGGTATTCCGGGTATACAGGATATACAGGATATACAGGATTTACAGGGTATACGGGATATTCCGGGTATACAGGATATACAGGATATACCGGATGGACCGGATGGACCGGATTTACAGGGTATACGGGATACACAGGGTATTCCGGGTATACAGGATATTCAGGATATACAGGATATACAGGATACACAGGACACACTGGCTACATTAGTGCTGTTGGTCTCAACTGGGGAAATTATCCGTATTGGACAGGAGCAACGTGGGCTTCTAATAACACAGATGAAGTATTCCTTGGAGAGAATTCAGGTCAATACTCACAAGGAAATCGAGCTACAGCAGTAGGAACTGATTCTGGAAGATACGGTCAAGGTGCTTGGGCTGTAGCGATTGGTTATCAGGCTGGATTTACAGGCCAAGCGGGTGAGTCGGTAGCGATAGGGGATGAAGCAGGTAGAAATATTCAGGGTGCAAATTCAGTAGCAGTAGGATATGGTTCTGGGCGAAATATACAGGGAAATAGTTCAGTAGCAGTAGGCTTATTTTCAGGATACACTAATCAAGGAATTCAATCAGTAGCGATTGGTGCCAGAGCAGGAGATGCAACTCAAGGTGATTATTCAGTAGCAGTAGGATTTGGAGCAGGGCGAACAAATCAGGGTAGTAATACGGTTGCTGTAGGATTCAATGCAGGAACATCTTCACAAAGAACAGGTGCTGTCGCCGTTGGTTGTGAAACCGGTCAGTTTAATCAAGGTACTAATTCTGTTTCTATAGGAAGACAATCCGGTTGGACAGGACAAGCAGCGCAGTCAGTTGCTATTGGATTTAATGCAGGATATTATAATCAATCATCGGGGAGTATTGCTATTGGATTTTCAGCTGGCTTTACTGGACAAGGGACTCAATGCATCGCGATCGGATTTGAAGCAGGGTATCAAGGTCAGACTTATGGTTGTGTTGCTATAGGCACAAGAGCAGGACAAACAGGTCAGAGCTTTGATGCTGTTGCTTTAGGTAAACAAGCAGGACAAACTAATCAAGGAGTTCGATCTTTAGCAATAGGTGCTTTTGCAGGACAGTTAGACCAAAGTATTCAAAGTGTTGCTATCGGGCAATCTGCTGCTCAGACACGACAAGGAGCTTGGGCTGTCGCCATCGGATACCTTGCTGGTGGCGAAAACCAAAAAACAGGTGCTGTCGCAATTGGATTTGGAGCCGGTCGGTATTTTCAAGGCACTAATTCAGTCGCAGTAGGTAGAGAATCTGGAAATACTAACCAAGCTGCGGAATCAGTTGCTGTTGGATTGTATGCAGGATCTTATAATCAAGCAAGTGGATCTGTTGCTATTGGTGCTAATTCTGGTTTTACAGGTCAAGGTATTAAATCAATAGCAATCGGATTTGAAGCTGGAAATAAAAGTCAGGCTTCTGGTTCTATTGCAATAGGAAATCAATCAGGCTTTTCAGGACAGTCTCAAGATTGTATAGCGATAGGTCAGAGATGTCAAGCTACTGGTCCATTAGCATTAGGAGGTGGTAGTGTTAGAAATGTTGCTATAGGGTTTGAATGCCAAATGAATGGTTATAATTCAAAAAGTATTGCAATTGGAGATAGAGCCGGTCGAGAATTTCAAGGACTGACATGTATAGCAATAGGATCATTGGCTGGAAATACTAACCAAGGAACAGAAGCAATTGCTATTGGCTTAAGTGCAGGGCAAATAAATCAAAGAAGTCGATCTATTGCTATTGGAACAAATGCTGGAAATAATTCACAAGGAACATTAGCGGTTGCCATCGGAAGTAGTGCAGGTGAAACTAATCAAGGTGGTGGTGCGGTAGCTATTGGTTCTATTTCTGGAAATACTAATCAGGGCGAAAATGCAGTTGCTGTTGGTTCTCGTGCAGGACGATTTTTTCAAGGATCAACTGCGGTCGCTATTGGTGTTATTGCTGGGCAAACTAATCAAGGTGCTGGTGCGGTCGCTATTGGTAATAATGCTGGCAGTTTTTCACAACAAGCATCAGCAATTGCAATCGGGGAATCTGCTGCTCAAAGTCAACAAGGATTGTACGCAATTGCTATTGGTACCAAAGCAGGAGAATTTTTTCAACAACAAGAAGCAATTTCTATTGGAAATGAAGCCGGGCTATTTACTCAGGGCGAAAACGCAATTGCTATTGGTAAATCTTCAGCTTATTTTTCACAACAACAATCAGCAATTGCTATTGGTAATAATGCAGGAAATAGTAATCAAGGAACATTCGCGGTTGCTATTGGATTTGAAGCTGGAAATCGTCTTCAGGCTTCTAGTGCTATTGCTCTTGGATATCAAGCTGGTTTTACAAGTCAGGGTACAAACGGATTAGCGATAGGAGTCCAAGCAGGTCAATATACTCAAGGGTCTTCGACTATTGCTATTGGAAATTTTTCAGGTCAATACGGACAAAAATCATTATCAGTTGCTATCGGAGGAAGAGCAGGGGAAACAAACCAAGGCACTCAATGTGTCGCAATAGGCTACACAGCGGGTAGAACAAATCAAGGAGCGCAGTCAGTTTGTATTGGAGGGGGAGCAGCATCTACATTTGCTAATTCTATAGCAATCCACGCACAAGGGGATACTATACCATTGAATACTCTCAAAGCAAACGGTTGTTATATAAATCCTCTGGCTTCAATATCTGGAACTTATTACACAGTCTATGATACGACAACAAAGGAACTTGGATACTTTACAAGTTCCAAGAAACGAAAATGTAATATTCAACCATTTGAAGATACAAGTAGTATATTAAAACTTGAATGTAAGTCGTATAATTTCAAGGCAGATGATACATTTAGAAATATGATAGGTCATATCGCCGAGGATGTTTATGATATTGACCCACGTTTATCAATCCAAGAAAATGGTGTTCCGAATGCAATTGAGTATTTCACAATGTTAACATTTACAATCAATGAGTTGAAGAAATTAAGAAAAGATTTTGACAAGCTACACAACAATTTTATTGTTTATAAATTATCTCATCCATAATATAAATGGATAAAATAAAATTAGATATTCCAAAAGTTATCACGAAGACATTTACTTATACAGAGTTCGCTATCAAGAACATTATTATATCATTAAACAAAACAGCATCTTTTATAGTTATATTATATGGAAACGATACTGATGTGGTAGAATTTAAAATGACTGAAGCAGAATATAATCTCTGGGGATCTGACGACAATTATGTAATCGAATTTATCAAAATGAGATTAGCAGAATTTGATTCGGAGATATATTAACGGATTGTGTTCAAATTTAATATTAAAAAAGTTTATTTTAATATTAATTGTGTTCGATTGTGTTCAAATTTAGATTAAAATACTATTATTATTGATATATAAAAATTTTTATATATTCATTATAGTATATTTCGGGTCAAATTTGATACAATTAGGTCAATAATAAATATTATTTATATCAAAGTTGAACAAACTCCGTAATAACTTTGATATAAAATTAAAATTAAGTTTAATTTTTTTTTCTTGAACTTAAATAAATGAAACGTTTTCCAAATCAAAAAGATGATAATAAAAATTTTTTAGAAATCATTAAAAAGAATCGTCCCTTGCTTTCTTCTAATTCTGTTAAAACATATATGGCTGGTATTCGTAAAATACAAAATATTTGTGGTATCGACTTGTCTACACCTGAAGCTCTTATAAAAGAAAAAGAAAAAATAGTTGAATGTCTTCAAGAGAAATTAACGCCTATTGTTCGTAAATCTAAAATTGCCGCTTTGATTGTTATATTAGATGATAAAGAAGTCGAGCATAGCGAGAATCTAAAATCTGCATTAGTCTTTTATAGAAAGGTAATGAATGTTGACGCTGACATTGTCCGTAAGAAAGATGAAAGTCAAGAATTATCTGACAAGCAAAAAGAAAATATGATCTCTCAAAATGAAGTCGTAAAAATATATGAAGAAGTTAAATCCCAAGCAAAACCATTAATGAAATTATCTAAATTAAATAAATCACAATTTCAAACTTTACAACAATATGTTTTGCTTTCATTATATGTTTTGATTCCGCCAAGACGCTCAACTGATTATGCTGTTTTTAAAATTAGAAATTATAATGACAGAGATGATAATTATATGATAAATTTTAATAAAAATAAAACGAAAGGATTATCATCATTTGTTTTTAATACATACAAAAATTCTACACGCCTTGGACGACAAGTAATTGAAATCCCAAAACCTCTTGAAAAAATTATTGACACTTGGAAAACTTTTAATAAGTCAGATTATTTATTAGTTAATACTGCTGGTAATCCAATCACACAATCTAAAATTGCATATTGGTTGAATGAAATATTTGATAAAAATATTTCAAGTGGCATGCTTCGTCATATCTTTATTAGTGATAAATACAAGGGGGTTAATCTCGCTGAACTAAAAAGCGATGCTTATGCACTTGGTCAAAGTAGGATTGAAAGGACGCTTGCTTATGTCGATAAAGATTACGATGAGATTGTTAAGAAGAATGCCGAAACTGATCGTAAAGAAAAAGAAGACTAATAGCAATTGCCTTATTTTTTTATTTGTATATAATACACTTGTATTTAAAAATTCGATATTCTTTAAAATATAATGTCGAATTTTGAAAGGTTATGCAAACTTTATAAAGAAAGAAAACCAAAAGAATGTAAAGATATAGTTCGAATACAAAAAGAACTTCTTAAGAAACGATATGAAGAAGCAGAACTGAAGCGGAAACTTGAAGCAGAAGAAGCAGAACTGAAACGGAAACTTGAAGCAGAAGAAGCAGAACTGAAGCGGAAACTTGAAGCAGAAGAAGCAGAAGTTCAACGGAAACTTGAAGCAGAAGAGACTATTCGTAAAGAAAAAAAAAGAGCAAGGGATCGTCTTCGATATGCGAAAAATCGTGAAAAAATTTTAGAGTCGCGAAAACTATATTATAATAATGTTTTGAAACTAAATGAAACTTATCTCCAATCCAAAAATAAATATAGAAATGACAATAAAGAAAAAATAAATGAATATCAAAAAAAAAGAGATCTTGAAAAGAAAAAAAAAGGAATTAAAAGAATCCGACGTGATGGATATTATAAAGAATATTATCAAAAAAATAAAGAAAAGATAAAAGAAAAAAATAAAATATATACACAAAATAATCCTGAAAAACATAAATTTGCTATGAGCAAATGGTATTATCATAATCGAAGAATTAAATGTGCAAATATGCGAAGGTTGTATGCTATTAAAAAGTTTGTCAAAAAACTAATTTTAAAACAATTTTTTTATTATTTAAAATAATATGTATTTAGAACAAACTATAATGACTGCATCGCTTACTATTGGATTAGACTGTGATAACGAGGAACTTGAATTTTATATAAGTATCTTACAAGGACTCGTTGAAAAAAATAATATAAAAGAGGCTGAATGGAAAAACCGAAGGCGTGAACAAAAGAAGAAAAAGACAGTTGAAGAAATCATCGAGGAAATTGAAGAAGACCTTACGACTGAGAGAACCAACATTATTGACGCCAATGTCGAAATTGAAAATTTGGAATTAAAACGTTCCGAAGTTGAAAAACTTGAAAGTAAAATCGTTGATGATAAAGCTTTAAAAGAAATTGTTAAGAAAGTAAAAGTAGTTCGTAAGAAGAAGACTGACGCACAAGATTTGGTAAGAGTTCGTGAAGAACCGTTATTAATTGATTAATAAGTTAACCACCTCGTCTTGGCGCAACAATATTATTTTTTTTTTTACATAATTTTATAATTCCATCAATCAACCCGTTGGCTTCGCAGTTCGACAATGGAAGTATCTCCGAAATGATTAATGGGACTAAAACTCCAAGAATCGAAAATATCGTGATAATGTCAGGCATTTGACAAATACAGACAAATTCTGTTGTTGTATTGTTCATTTATATTAATGCAAGATATACAAAATAAGAAATAATGCAAACTGAAACTACAGAGACTGCTACAATCGAAATCACTGAATCGTATTTTGGTAATTCTTTAAAAGAGTAATATGAAATGTCGGACATTGTTTATATTAAAGAAGTATTATTTTTTATCACAAACCAATTTGGACGAGCTTCGCAATAAACCAGGGCGTAAAAACAAATAATGTGTAATATGCAATTTAGAATTTGTAAATTTATTAATTTCTTTTTTATATTTTTTTCTAACAATATAAAAAGTTTAATTCCTTGGAAGTAGAATCGGATTTTCGGGGTAATGCAGATGATCATTTATTCAAGCGCTTAAGTATTCTTAAGTTCATAAATTAACATTATTTCCGATATTCTCCTGTCGATATGTAATATGCTTTTAAAGCTGCTGGATCCATTGCTTTTTTTTGCGCTCTTGTTCTATACTGGTTCCCTGTTGCACTTGTAAAATTAGGGTTTCTAATCGCAAGTCCCATTAATAGGTCTCTTGGATTATTAACATATTTTCCATCAGGACGCTTTGGTCGATTTCTAATTAATTCTTCTAAAGATGGGAGTTGTATATTCTGGGCTGGTGCTTGCATGGCTGGTGCTCGTTGTCGAAGAATTGGTCTAGCAGTTGTTAGTTCAGTTAGAATTGGTTTTATACGAGCCTGCTTTTTTAGGGCTTTATTTAATCCTGCAACGAACCCTGCGGATAATCCTTTTTTAAAACAGATACCTGGGCGATTACGTATTTCACCTTGTTTTAATTTTCGGTCTGTGCAAACAAATTTGATTGTTGGCATACTTTACTAAATATAATTATTATAATTTTTCTTCTTTAATATAAATGAGTTTTGCAACACTCAAGGCTCGGTATCCAGAGTATATCCCTGCGATAATTACTGGAGACAAGGACATCGAACCATTGATCATGAAGAAGAAATATCTAATGCCAAAAAATATTAATTTTGGAATTGTTATTGCGAATATTAGAAAAAACATTAAATTAAAATCGGCAGATGCTCTTATATTTATGATTGATAAAAAAATTATTACGCCAAATATAATGGTTAGAGAATTGGAAGGCGAAGATTTTGTATATATTTATATTTGTAAAGAAAGCGTGTTTGGTTTACCGTGCGAAGCTGGTGTGTAATTTTATAAAACGAAACTCGTTTTATAATATGAAAAAAAATGCGAATTGATTTGAAGAATGCTGGACAATATGGTTGACGCCGATGGGCTGGCTGGGGATGATGGACGGTGGATTGTCATCTTCCTTATATGTGTAAAATATTTTTTTTAAATCAAAAAGTTTTAAAAAAAAATTGAATTTTAAAATAATTAAGAATTATAAAATGGAAATGAATATGATGAATGAAAATGAAGATAAGTTAGACTCATTCGTGTGTCAAAGTGAATTAAAGTTTGTTGAAACTATTGATATGGATGCTTTACACTTTATTAACGATAATTTTGATTTAATTTATCCATTACTTGGAAAGTTCAAAGATATTAAAAACAACTATCAATATATTATAGATAAAAAAGTAGTAAAAAAGTTAATTGATGAAAGATGTAGAAATTCAACTAATGAATTTACTTATAAATATTCTGCACGACAAAAAGAGGGTCGATTGTATTCTATTGGATGGTCTTGTCAGGGAATGCCTAAAACTCTACGTCATTCTGTAGCTGGGGCTTATAATTATGATATTGATATAAAGAACTGTTTTCCGAATATTCTTTATAAAAGTGGTTGTAAATGGAAAATTGAAACGCCTGCTCTTTATGATTATATTTCTAATCGTGATGAATTCTTGGGTAGATATATGGATTTTTATGAATGTGATTATTCTAAAGCAAAAACTGATATTCTTTCTTTAATTCATAATGGTAATTTTAGTGGATGCACACTAGCAAGTCCTATTTATCAATTATGGAATGAGATTCAACTTTTACATAATAAAGTTATCGTGGTTAGAAAAGATGTTTACAAAAAGTTGTTAGAAAAAGGCGAACAAGAGAGAAATCCAAAAGGTAAAACTATGGCTCTATATTTACAATCTATTGAAAATAAGTTATTTCAATGTATGTTAAGTTATTGTAATAATAATGATATTGAAATTACTGCAGGGTGTTTTGATGGTTTTATGGCTACAATTGATACAGTTGATGATTATGGCGGAGTTGATAAATTAATGAGAAATCTTGAAAAATATGTTTTTGAAACAGTTGATTTTGCTCTTGAACTTGCTTGTAAACCAATGGATTTAGGTATTGATATTAATAAATTCAAAATGGAAAATCGCATATTAAAAAAAAATGATGATGATGAGTCGATTAGTTCTCTTTCACATATTGATAATGTTGAAAATTTATTTGAAATGGTTGAATTTATTTATCGAAATGGATTGAATGATTTTGATTGCGCTCAAGCCTATGCAAAATTTAATGATGATATGTTTTGCGTTGATGATTGGGGTTGGGTTATGTATAATCAAAAAACTCGTTTATGGGAATTGGTTGATAAGAGAACTAATCTACATAGTCTTATCTGTAAATTTTTTAAGAGTGCTTTTAATTTATATGTTAAAAATGCAGAACTAAAAGGTTATAAAATTGAAAAAGAAATGTTTAAGAAATTAAATGTGGAACTTGGTAATAGTAAATTTGCATCTGGTGTTATTAAACAATTAGATTATTTTTTACGACGAGATAAAGCTTTTTTTGAAAGATTTGAAAGTAATGTTCATTTATTTAGTTTTAGTGATGGTGTTTGTTTGGATTTAAATAATTATGAGTTTAGAGATATTAAAAAAGAAGATTATGTTATGGTTACTTGTGGCTACCCACTACCCAAACGTGATGAATCGGATATCTGTCTTGCCCATGATTTAATAATGAGTATCTGCGGAGATATTGAATTATATAAAACTATTACTACTCTAACAGCATCATCATTATTTGGTAAGAATATAAATGAGTTATGTCCTATTAATCAAGGTGATGGTTCTAATGGAAAAGGAGTTATTGCTGAATATGGTAAAACTACTTTTGGTAATTATTATAAAGAACTTGAACCTGCTTATTTTATGGCAAAACAGAATTCAGAAAATAAAGCAAATTCTCATTTATATGATTGTATGTTTGCTCGATATGTTAATGTTAGTGAACCCGATACGGACGGTAAGGAATGTGTAATTCAAAGTGGAACATATAAGAGAGTTGGATGCGGGGAAGATATTCAAACAAGACAATTATATGGAAAGGGGATTACATATTCACCTAAATTTATGTTATGGTTTCAGGTTAATGATATGATGAAATTTACAAAAATGGATGATGGAGTTGCAAGACGTCTACTTAATATTCGATTTCCATTTCAATTTATGAATTACGATCAAAAAACTGGTATTTGGACTGATAATCAACATAATCGATATTCTGAACCAGAATCTCATTGGAGAGTTAAAGATTCGTCATTAAAAGGAAAATTAAAGAATAATATTCATTATAGAAATGGATTGTTATGGCTTTTAATTGATACTCATAAAACATATAATGGGAAAGTTTATATTTCTGAACAGATTCGAAATGATTCAACTGAAACAATACAAGAACAAAATCCCATTAAGAATTGGTTTAATGATAATTATGAATATGATCAAAACGGAACTTTAAAAATTACAGACCTACATAAGAGTTTTGAAAAAGAGACCGGTAAGAAACTTACACTACCTATATTTAACAGAATGTTAAGAACTTTAGTTAAAATAGATAAAGTTAGAGGTAATAATTTAGTTGTAAGGGCTTGTATAAAAAAAGAGTCTTATGAACAGGTTCATTATGAATCAAATGGTTCTAAACTACTTAATAGTCTTGGGTTAGAGTGAGTAGTCATTTTTTTAGTGTTTTTGAAAAGTAATCTTTAAGACTACTTTTCAGTCTTGGTTAGTGCGATTAGTCGTTAGCTATTTTTTAAAAAAGTCTTTCATATTATATCATATTATTAACATATAAGTATATATTGGATATATTTGATATAATGATTTTCAATATTCTCTATATACAACTTCTTTTAAAAAGAGACTAATCATACTAACCAACTAATCATTGGGGTGCTTTATAGTCTTATATATAAAAAAGGGGTCTCTAACCATACCCTAACCAAGACTAACCATTTTAAAAAATATATGTTAGAAAAAAAAAATTGAATTTATATTTTAGACTTGAATTAAAAAATATATAATGCAGAATAAAGAGGAAGACGTTTTTGAACCAGTTTCATATTTTCTTGAATATGATGATATTGTTATTAATAATGAATTTAAAAAGTATACAGGTATAATGCTTTGTTATGATTTAGATGGAAATATTACAAAAGTACCAGCCGTATATGCTTATATCAATATACATGATGATATTGATTATTGGACTAATGTATTAGAATGGAATTTTGTTAAAAAGAGACGTAAATTAACAAGATATATTAAATATCAATTAAATAAAAAGGTAAGTAATGATACTATATTTTTAGAAAAAGAGTTATTCGAAGATGGAGGACTATTTTCAGAACCAAAGAATTATAGAAAATTAATGGAAAGTTTGTTATCATAAAAGATGCGAAAAATATTTAATATACGCTTGGTATTTTATTAATTCTTCTGTTACTTGACTAACATAAACATAACCAGGATTTTCGATTGGATTATCATTCATATCCGAAATCAGAAGTTTGTCTTTATCCTCAGATAGTAATGTCATAATTTGTTCAACCGTTTTGACAAATAGTTCGTAAAACCGTATAGCACTAACTAAATCTTTTTTAGCTAAATTTATCAATATAAACTTTTCGATATTTAATTTTTTATAAGCCAAGTGAGAAATCTTACATGTATCTCCGGACTCTGTATTTTTA
>Ga0247844_1003968_pt1 | contig 20631 bp, 25 predicted proteins | sample LaCtaG_FD_192421 | JGI IMG/M metagenome (GOLD analysis project Ga0247844, IMG submission 192421) | Freshwater microbial communities from meromictic Lake La Cruz, Castile-La Mancha, Spain - LaCruzMarch201714.5m_1 | ecosystem: Environmental > Aquatic > Freshwater > Lake | place: Spain: Castile-La... | reverse complement strand
AAAAAGAAAAATAGGGGGGGTAATCTGTTTGGGTTTTTTCAAAGAGAAACCCCACCATCAATACCAGAAACTCCATCAATACCAGAAACTCCATCAATATCAGAAACTCCATCAATACCAGAAACTCCATCAATACCAGAAACTCCATCAACACCAAAAACTAAATCAAATTTGTCTAGTTTTTTTGGTAAAAAATCTTCAATTAAAACTTTAATAAATGAAATTAAAAACACGATTGTATTGTATTGTAAATATAAATTTAATGGGATAAGATTACAAAGTCTATTTTTTGGTAATGAGCTAACATTTAACTTAAAACTTTCAAACACACTTTTTTTTTTGGATACATTAAATATTTCACTCGATGATTATGAAAAACAAAAGAATATATTTTTGGGTTTAATAATGATGTATATAATTGTTTGTGGTGAAACAAATTTAAAAAATAAAAAAGATATTGAAATTTTTTTAAGTCAAATTCAAATTAAAACAAAACAAATTGACGAAAATTTTGACCCCATAACTGATGATTTTTTTAATACAATATTTATAGAAATACAAAACAATTTTAAAACAATTAATGAAAAATGCCCAAAACGAGAATTAAATAATACTCCTTCAGACTTTGTATTTAATTGTGAAAAATTTAACAGTATTTATACCCGATATGAACGAATTCAAAAAAAGATTGATCTAATAAAAAATGAATCACACCTTTCGAACGACGACAAAATAAAACTTTTTATTATTTATTTATACGATAATACTGTTGATTTTTATAATATAATGGTAAATAGTTATGAATATAATAGGGTTAATTATGAAAAAAAATACCAGACACAGGGTGACCCCAGTTTTAATGAAGCATTAAAAATACAAGAACTTTTAAATAGTTTTATCCGAAATACCACCGATAATTCAAATGAAAAAGTCAGACTATTAAAAAACATGTATAAAATATTTTTAATTTTAAAAATAATAAAAATAAACAATCACGAAAAATTCGGAAACTTCATAACAATACTAACATTTATGTCAGAATTAAATAAACATTATGACGATACGTTTGAAAAAAAATATAAGGTATTTTTAAATATAGAAAATAACCATATTATAAGTAATACTTATTTGGATTATAGATCAAACGAAAATGATTTTTATTACATTAAAACAATTAAGAAATATTTTAATACACCCAAGACACCAAATGCAACTGCAAATGCAGTATTAAACGAAGCACCAGTAGCAGCACCAGCACCAACAGCACCAACAGCAGAAACACTAGAACCAGAACCAGAACCAGAACCAGAACCAGCACCAGCACCAGTAGCAGAACAGTTAGCACCAGTAGCAGAAGTTGAATAAACAGAACCAGCATCAGAAACAGTTTCGTAATAAAACAAACTCGCAAAAAACTTTTTTATAGTGTTATTCTATAATGAATACTCGAAAATCATACAAAAAAAGATGTGTTGCGAAAAAGACACAACACAAGAGAAAAACGCATCGCAAAAAGACACAACATAAGAGAAAAACGCATCGCAAAAGGGTATTGGGTGGTCGTGATGGTGATTCCACAAAAAAATCGTTGTTGAAAATACTCAAAGCAGTTGTTAGTCAAAAACCATTGACCCCACTCCCATTAGAAAAAAAAACTGAAAAAATGAGTTTAACTTGAGAAAGTGAAGAAAGAAATCAATTCAACAAAGATGAAGAAATCAAACAATTAATGAACATTGCATTCAACTACATTGGAGTAAATGCAATTTGCAAATTTAGTGAAAGAGAAATTGAAAACAATCCACGATGCAAAGCAACAAATTTTTTTAATTTTAATACAAACCATTCAAATTTATTTAACGGGTATACATTAGACAAAACATTTGATGAAACTCAACAAAAACAAATTCAACTGATTATTAACACAACAAGAAGTTTATCGTCATCTGCAAATAAAGAAACGATTACATTTTTTTTAAAAGATTACGAAATTGCCATTAAAAACAAAGAACCCAACAACCATTCAATACTTTATGATGTTTTTGAAAAATATTACAACAAATTAAATTTAGTTAAATCCGACCCAATAAAACCATCAACAGAAGAGGTGGAATTGTCATCGCCCTTAAAAGAGGAATCACCATTGCCACCAGACGATGATGAGGTTTTGTCCCAAGAAGAAGTCAATCCAGAAGAGGTTGTTGATTAATCAACCCTATGGTGTTTCTTGTCATTTGTATTTTTATATTTTGTTATTCTATGAAGACCAAGAAAATATATAAAAAAGACAAAATACGAGAAAAACGCATTTAGCCAAAACCAAGCCTTTTCCAGCAAAAAGAACGGCAAAAAAACACAATAGGACGGGTCGTAAGCTTGGCGACAAGCTTGACGGCGGTTTTTTTGGTAGGCTTTTTGGCAAGACCGATAAAGAATACGAAAATAAAAAAATAATTAAGCCTTTGGAAACCGAGATTGATGTTTTGTTTTTGTCTTTTGATTTGTGTATCCATTATTGTTATGACAAAGATAAAACAAAAATAAAGAATTCAACCATTGGGAAATGGTCTTATGATTGCGGTAAAATGAATGGACACAATAGCAAAATGCATAAATGCAGCGATTTATTGAAACAAATCCAAAAGGTGGAAGAAATTGTTAAAAATGTTTTACACCTTTCTACATTTCAAACGCCGATTATTTATAAACCTTTTTATAAATAATTATTTGTATATTTTCTTTACCTTTCTTGTTTTATTTTTTGGAACATATTTTTCTGGTCTTTCATAAGCACCCTTAAATATATTTTCATACTTTTCTTTTGGTATTTCACTTATTACTTTTTGGATATTTTCTTTTAGGTTCTCATACTTTAATCCATCTAATTTTTGTAATCTTGATTTCAACATACTAAAATAATTTTCTATGGAATTGGTAAAATGTTGATAAGGAACCGCATATAAAATATTATTATGTTTATTCACTAATGCTTTTATTCTTTCATTTCTATGTGCGGAAGCATTATCTAAAATAATTAATTTATTCCTTAATTTACTTGTTATATTATGCTCTAAAAAATCAATTAACCTATCTGTATTTATTCCACCCTTTTCATATAAATCCCAGTGTATCACTCCATTTACAGAAATAGCAAATATTCCTGTATATTTTTTGAATACTTCTTGTGATTGTGTTTTTATTACACATCGTTTTCCCTTTTCGCTATAACAATGGTTTCTTTTTTGTAATGATTTTACAGATGTTTCATCTATGCAAATAATATCCTCTATTTTGTATTTTTTCACTTCATCGTAAAACTCTTTTATGCTTTTATTTATATCAATATCCTTCCCAAACCGCTTTACTGGTTCGTGTCTTATTCTTGTAAGTTTCAAAGTAATATTATTATCACGAACAACTCTAAAAAGTTGCATAGTGCTTATATCAGCAGTTTTATATTTATCTTTTAGTTTTTGGTGTAATTCTTGTAATGTAATTGTTTTATTTTTATTTATTTCATCTAATAAAAATTTTACATATTCTTTTTTAACTTTATAAGCAACTGGGTTTCTATAATGAATATCTACATTTCCATCCTTTTTGTATCTTTCAACCCATCGCATTAAACTTCTTGGACTGCATTTGAATATTTTACAAACTTCTTCTTGTGTTTTATCTTCAACTAAATAATATTGAACTGATGTTAACTTATAATCATTACTTTTATGAGTAGGCATATATTATTTAATTATAAAATTGATTTATAATTAAATAATAAAATTGAAATAACATAAATAAAATACGACATAACATAATAAGAAAATATGAATATCGCTAAACTTGAAAAACAAGAATATCCTATGTTAATTGAAGGAACATTACGTCATCAAAATAATATTAATATAGCAAAAACAAAATATGGTAATACATTTAATTGTAAAATTATAAATACAAATTATTTTGGTGATAAGACATTTATTCCTACATTAGTAGTTAGCGATGACATATCATTAGTATTGGGAAAACCACGATATCCAGACAAATTTACAGATGATGAATATAAAATTAAACTTATTGATAACAATAATTGTGGGTTATATTCAATTGAAGTGTTAAAATGTGATAATGATAAAAATACTCGTGAAAATATAAGAGAGAAATTAATTGAAAAAATTGAGAATGAGATTGATGAAAAAGTTTATAAATGGATGGAAACAAAACAAACTAAATTTAATGATAAAGAAAAAGATAAAATACAACAATTTAGTATTGAATTTATTCAATTTCTTAATTCGTTAAGAGATACAAGCAAAATGCCTACAACTTTTAGAGAACAAGTTGAAACATTCTATATAAGTCATAAGATTACTTGGGTAATGAAAACATTTTGTTAAATCTTAATAAAAAATTAACAATAGCACATATTTCCATCGGTTTTAATTCTTATTAAATTTATAATTTCATCAAACATATTATCTGGAATACGAATATTTTTTTTTGTAGAGTTATCAAATACATATGGAAACGATGGTTCTAAAGAAATATTATTATAATGAAGAACTACATTATCTTTTATATCATCTAAAATATCAATATCATTATTACCTTGTTGTTTGAATTGTTTAATTGCATCTATTTTTTGTCCATTTGTCAATGTAGTTATTTTATTTAACACTTCTAATGTATTCACCTCATTTGGTAATTTTGTTAATTCAATTGCTACATCAATTGATATTTTATTTTCGCTATTTGTATCCAATAAATTCAATACTTCTTCTGGTAAATTTCTCATTTTTAAATATTTTTGAATAGTTGGTTTTGAAATATGTATCGCAGATATTACTTTATCAATATCTCCATTATACACATCATATAGTTTAGAATAAGACCTAACTTTATCACAGGTAGTCATTTGATTACGCTGGACATTTTCAACTAAACTTATTTCTTCTGCTTTCTGCGTATCTATATTTAAAATATTACACGGAATATGGGTTTTGTTTAATTGTTTCATTGCTAAGTATCTTCGTTGTCCTGCAATAATTTCGTATTTATTATTATTTAATCTTACTGTAATTGGGTTAATTAACCCATTAATGTTAATATCATTTGCTAAATCAGTTATCCCAGTTTCGTCTTCTTCACTTGTTAATGTTTTTCTAACATTAATATTTGATACATATAATTTTGATATTTCAATATTAGCAATATCCATTTTGTATAAACTATTATATTCAATTATCTTTAAGTTTATTCTGTATGTTTCTTTGTTTCACAATGTCGCGTAAATAATATTTCTGCATATGTTCCAAAATCACATTTATCACAATAATATTTAAATTCTTTTTTTCTTTCCTCTTTATTTGAATGTTGTGTTAGACAATGAACCTTCATACAAGTCAAATTATTTGTTTTATATTCACAATACTTACATTTTGGTTCTAATACTTTATCACTTCTCGTTTTTCGTTTTCCGTTATTTTTATGCTTTTCGCTTTCTATATGTTGTTTCCAGTGTGCAGGATATATACATTTATAATTACACGCTTCACAATTATATTTCATTTCTGTTTCATTAGGTATTTCCATTTATTTATAAATATAATAATTATAAATAAAATATATTTAAATCTTTTGCGTTAAAAATAACTTAAAAATAAAATATTTATAATATATATAAAATGAAAGTTAAGAAAAAGAAAAAGGAGGATTTCAAAGAGTTTAGGAATAATGAAAAATCCGCTTACAAAACTTTCAAAATTCCACTAAAAACGATTTTGTTAAATCGTTATACAACACAACCAGTAATAAACCATTTGGTTTTTGAAATGAATGATTTGGTTATTCATACATATCAATTTATTCGTTTTTATGTTTTAGACAAATATACCAAAAATCAACCATTACCTACCATAGATGAAACATTTATTTTGTATTGTATCAAAACATTAGGAAGTCGTGATAATAGAGGAAAGAAAGGGAAAGATACTGAACTATTGGAATTATTAGAGCAATTCTATAAAACGGAATACCAACCTTTACTGAACCACGAAAAAACTAATTTGAAAAACACAACCTTTTTATTACCCTATTTAGCAACACAAATACATACTTCTTTACATAACAATTTTCAAGAACATTTTATCCAACACTTTTTACGATTTATTAACAAAACTACAAATCAAATAACAGAAGATAAGTCAATATTATTTCAATTCAAAAATAAATGTTTGTCGTTAGAAGAAACTGATATAATATTTGACGATTGGAAAAATATACATCTTCCTAATATTTTTCCTACTGAAATCAAAAAATCAATTCACTATGATATTAAGGTTAGACCATTTGAATATTTAAAAGGAATGTTGTATATGAACTCTATATTAGAAAAACAAGAAAGTAAATTATTTCAACCATTACCATTACGAAACAATATCATTCCAAAACATATTATTTTAGATACTGCTTCTATTATAAATTTGTTTTGTCCTGAAAAAGATAAAGATGGAAATAAAACAAAAAAGGGTGAATTATTGAGTAATGTAAAAGAAAACCAAAATGAAATATGGTATAATTTCTTGGATATGAAAAATAAAATATTCAAGAACAAACATTATCAGTTTCATAACCAAATACAAACAGATGGTATTAGTTGTTGTTTGCTTTTTATTAGAAAAGATTTGAAGGATAAAAAATGGGGAAGTAGAGTTCCTGTTTTACAAGAACAACATTTTCATACCATTGAGGATTTATCCAAAGAACAATTAGATACATTGAAAAACAGAAATATAGTTGGTTGCGACCCTGGTAAGCATTCATTAGTGTATATGATGGATAAAAAAGGAAACAAATTACAATATACTGCATCACAAAGAAAAATAGAAAGTTATGGAAAACGAAACCAGCGAATATTATTACAAGAAAAGAAGAAACACAAAATTATAGAAAAAGAAACAATATTATCAATACAAAATAGCAAATCAGTTAATTATGATAAATTCAAAATGTATCTTGTAGAAAAAGATAAATTGAATAAAGAAACTACTGATTTTTACAAGAAAGAAGTTTGGAGAAAAATGAAATTTAGACAATATAGTTATGGTAAGAAAAGTATTGATACATTTTTGAATAAAATAAAGGAAACATTTGGAGAAAATATACTTATTGGTTATGGAAATTGGAGTAGGTCTTCACAAATGAAATATACAATGCCTACAATGAATAAAGGATTAAGGAAACTAATTCATAAAAAGTATGATACAATAACTATTAATGAATTTTATACATCTCAAAAATGCTGTGAATGTAAAAAAGATTTGAAACATTACAAAGATAAAAATGGAGGAGAAATTTACAGATTATTCACTTGTTCTAACTGCGTGAGTTGCGAAAACAAAAATGTCGTATTTAGAACAAGGGATAAGAATTCTGCAATAAATATACTGAACTTAACTGAATGTTGGATACATAACCAAACAAGACCAGTAGAGTTTCAGTTTCAAGCATCGTCTTTCACCTGTGGAAACAAAAAGACAGGGTTAAGTAAGACAATCGGCGTTAAGAAACAACCTCGTAAGAGTAAGCACGCCTGTTGATTTTACATTTTTTAATTATTTTTTATGCTGTGAAAATCGGCGTTTGAAATGTTAAAAGGTGTAAAAAACAAAAACATTTCCAAAGAAACGCAAGACATTGTTGTCTCCAAAAGTATGAATGCATTTGAAGAACTCGAAAAAAGGAGAGCAGCATTTTTGTTGTCCAAAGAAGAAGTTATTAACAATGAACCCACTATTATGACGAATTTAGTTACAGAAGAACCAAATATCAAAGAAGATAAATCAATAAAAATGGTTTCAGCGGAAAAACAAATTAAAAACGATGAAGAAAACTTTGTTTTGCAGAAAAACGATGAAGATGTTTTGAATCTTTTTATGGACAATGCGTTTCAAACCATTTCTTTTTATAAAGATTGCAACCGCAATTTTTTCATCAAACGAAATTGCAAATCCTATAATGAAAACAAAGATAAGTTAGATAAATTTTATGGAGATATTTTTCAATCCGAACAAATAAAAAACCAACCAGAAAATTACTACAATGAAATTTTTGAAACGAACATTAAGATTCCAGAAAACAACATTTCCAAAGAAACAAACGAAAATATTATTCTTATCATGAAAATAACAGATTTTTTGATGAACAAAAACACACCAAAGAAAACTGTTTTGAATTTTTTAAGTGAATACAAAACAGCAAAAAATGTCTATGAAAAATATGAAGTATTTGAAAATTATAGAGATATTTCATCAAACAGTTCGGTTCAAAAATCAAAGAGTTTATCGAAACAGTCAAGGAATAATTCATATAAAACTTCACCATACGATGTTGACCCCCTTTAAAATAAACAAACCTATGGTGTTTTTAGCAAACTTGAATAATTATATGGTGATATTGTATAATTATGAAACTAACCCACAAAAAACGAAGCAAGAAAACACGCACTTTGAAAAAGCGGTCGTCTTTGGCGAAAACCAAAAGGAGACAGCCAAAAAAGAGTGTTGGTATCAAGAAAAAAACAAACCGAAAAAAGTGCATTAAAAGACACACAAAAAAGAGAGGGGGTTTATTTAACCCAAAAAAAAACACCAATCAATGAAACTGTTAGTTTACCAAAACCAGTTTTAACAAATTTTAAAAAAATTTTCGAAGACAATGAAAATAGTGATGAAAAAATACAAAAATACAGTAAACATGCAACACTTTGTATTAGTTTATTTAAACAATGTTTTAATGAAGTTTTTGAACAAAACAAAAATTATTTAACCGACTACAGAGAAATTCAAGACATTCTTTTCATAGAAGATTTACAAAAATATAAAGACGTTAATAATTTTATAAATTATTTTAAAAATTACAGTTGTTTAAAAAATTCTTTTTTAAATTATGAAGTTGAAATTGAGAGATTACATAAAACAAACATTTTAATACAAGAAGGAGGATATGATGATGATTTAAAAAAACAAATTAAAGATATTTACGACCAAACAACAAAAGAAATTATGAATTTTTTTATTAATGAAAAAAAAAACGTAGATGCAGAGGCATTAAAATTTTATCGAACAAATAAAATGTTAAAAAATGAAGCAGTGGGAATTAATGAAAATGATATAAACAAAGAGGTTTTAAATGAAGCTGAACCATCAACAGAATAAAATCAATCCCGAATGCTCAACACCACCGAATCCCCGTAGCTTGGAACCCATGAAGACGCACCATACGGGAAACTATGCGGTTCGTAATAATTGGAATTGAAAGCAGCATAGTTCAAACTGACATCATAAATCCTGTTTGCTGAAAGGTCAAGGTCGACGTGATATGTTTGGTCAGGGTCATTCATGTCGTATTTCACAAATGGCGCAGGTGTTGTGGGTGCAGCGGTTGCTATCATGATATTGACTGTTTCCATGGTGGGTGTTGGTGTAGCGGGTTCGGTGGTGTTGTTTTCCATACCTTCTATGGTGCCGAAAAAAACAATGACCCCAACTAAAACAATTATACAAACAATAAATTTCATAGAATGCATGACACTATATGAAATAGGCGGATATAATTGAATAGTCGTAAAAAATTGAATCAATATAAATAATAATAAGAATACACTGTATAATGATTATTCCTGTGCGTTGTTTCACGTGTTCCAATGTTTTGGCGGACAAATATCGTTTTTATTTGCAAAAAGTGCGAGAATCGAAAAAGGAGGATTACAACGACCATGTAGAATATTTAACAACAAAAAACATGGGCGAAAAAACAAAAGAGGGTCAAATCATGGACGATTTAAAAATTACAAATGTTTGTTGCCGAAGGCATTTTCTAACCCACGTCGATATTTATTAGACGGTTTTTGTTCATTTTTTTTGTTGTAATAATTGTGTGCAAATACACCATAGAATGAAATCGAGCAGACGACGCATTCCTTTAAAGAAAAGTAGGAAAACAAAAAGAAGCGTTAAAAAACATTCCGTCAGAAAACGACGAACCGCAAAAAAAGGCGGTTGCGATTGCATGATGAAGGGTGGAGAAGGATACGTGAATGGACCCACATTCACTGGTGGTTTAACGGAAGACCATTATTATCCTCTTGCGAACGAAACTGACAACCCAAATAACCCTTCTGCAATGCATGATGGACGATTGGACCCCGTTATTGACCAGCCTTCTCTCGGCATCAGTGACGGTCAACAGGGTGGACGACGCAGTCGACACAGCAAAGTTAAGCGAAGCAGAAAACAAAGAGGCGGAACCTTCAACCCTTTAGATAAAATAATGGCAGGCAACGAGAACAACAACAGTCTGGTGGGAAGTAGTTATAACAGCAATATTTCACCGATTGCCTAAAAACACACAATAAAATATAAACAAACACTATAATGAAAATTACAGGATTAGGAAGTATTTGCCCCCCCGCCTTTCTTTATTTGATCATTTCTCTCACGGTTTTGGGTGTCATTGCCTTTCAAAATGCGGGCAATACTGACCTCTATTGTGTGGGTCCCTACAGTTGCAGTGTGTCAAGCACTTGGTTGATTTTTTTACTGAAATTCATCTATATTGTATTTTGGACATGGATTTTGAACATTTTCTGTAGTGCAGGCTATAGTTGGTTGTCGTGGTTGTTTCTCTTGGTGCCGTTCATTGTGTTTTTCATTTTGATTTTAACTGTCATGATTTACCCAATGTAATTATACCTTTCTCTCATGCAAATTGTTTCCGATAAATTTTTCTAAATAACTTTCCAAAAAAATCTCCCTTTTGTTTTCGTGTTTTTTGGAAAACACGTAAGCATCATTCACTTTTTTGATTGTCCAACCGTCCTGTAGGGCATTCATGATAAAAACTGTTTTATGACGTGAATATAACGAACTGTTGTCTGGTGAAGAAATACTTTCATTGGACATTATATATTTGGTTTTTATATATTTTGCACATTTTCATTCGCAATCAACGAATGGGCGTTTTTTTTTGGCAAAAGACCGAAAAAAAGGATATAAAAAAGAATCCGTCTGTTTTTCAAATGAATAAAAAAAACACAATCGACGAAGTGCATACTGAAAAATTAAAAACATTTCATCAATTCGAGACTTTGAAAAAGGTTTCTCTCAAACAGGAGAAAAAGAATCTGCAAATCAAATTGAAATCGTTGTGTGAAAATCAAATTGACGAAATCATGGAAACCAAGGACAAAATATTGAGTATTTCGAAAGAAATCAGGGATATTTCCTTGAAAAAGAAATCGTATCTGTTGAAAAATTCCAAGGAAATATTCCACTATTTTGAAGAAAAGCAACGAGTTTCCTCTGGAAACAACAATCAAAATACGAATGTGTTGAATACCTTTTTCAAAATCAAACAAGAGGATGCACTCGTGTTGCCGTCAAATCAATATTCGCAGTTCAAGGTGTTTTATAAAAATTATTGGAAGAATGTGAACAATGAAATTCTCAATGTGAATAAAATATATTTTTCGATGGACGTTTGTGAAATATGCGGTTCGGGAGAAATGATTCCCCAAGAAGAAGAAGGGGTTTTGATTTGCAACAACCGAGGGTGCGGAAGATACGTCATGCATATCGTGGACAGTTCCAAACCCTCCAACAAAGAACCCCCCAACGAAGTATCCTATACTGCCTACATACGATTGAATCATTTCAAAGAAATTCTCTCGCAATTTCAGGCAAAAGAGACCACGCAAATTCCCACAGAAGTCATTGACTCCATCAAAATGCGTTTGAAAAAGGAGAGAATTGTGGATACTTCCGTTATCAATTACAAGACCATGAGAGACATTTTGCGGAAATTGGGATTGAATAAATATTTTGAACACATTCAATTCATCAATTCGCTGTTTGGAATACAACCCCCTATTATGGATGATAAATTGACCGAAACGTTGTGTTTTCTCTTTATTGAAATACAGCAACCGTGGTCTCTTTATTGCCCACCGGAACGTGTTAATTTTTTTAATTATACTTATACACTATACCAATTGTGTGTGTTGTTGGATCAACCGCAATATTTGCCTTTTATTCCTTTGCTCAAAGACAATTTGAAGCAAAAACAGCAGGACGATATTTGGAAAATGGTCTGCCGAGATTTGGATTGGCAATTTTTTCCCACTGTTTGAGAGAAATGCTTGTTTCGTAATTACAATATTCGTTATTGCAAAATATTGTAATTTTTTTGACAGGTTTGGCCTTAAATTTCACTGAAATAATCTATGGTTTTCAGCGCAAAATAATACGACAGACCAAACAACCAACTTTTAAACACCAGACCATACATATTGGGGTTTCCATCTGCCCCGTAAATCGAGAGAAAGGAGAAGTATTTGAAAAACAAACTATTGACCGTCGGCATTTGAAACATCAAAAACAGCAGGGCAATGAAAAAGGGGGTTTGGAATTCATTGATCAACTGATCTAATTTCGAGAGACGGTGTTTTTGTTTTCGATGGTTTTCCCAATTTTCCTTTGACGAATCAAAATGAGAAATGAAATCGTGGGTCAATTTCGGCTGAGGTATGTAATCCACCTTGGTTTGGTCGTCTTGTGTATAGCCTATGGTTTCACGTGGGTAATCTCGGGGTGGCAAGGGGTGATTGAAATCGGGTGGTGCGTCGGGTTTGGGAATACCATAGGGGTTGGGATGAACATTCATCATGGGTTGGTAGGGTGGCGGACTGGTCGTGTTGTTTTCATTGCGTGTTTTGACGGGTTCCATAAACGAGGGGAGGTTGACAGTGATTTCGGGCAAATCCGAAATACGAGTGGATGAAAATTCCATTGGGTAATAATAAATACTTTCATTAACTTTCTAAAGTCTTGAACGCACTTCAATCCACCTCTTTGGGTTCAGACATGTCAATAATCTGTTTGTTCTTGTTGCAACTCGCCGATTCCGCAACATATTTGTAGCATTTCTCATCGTGTTTGTAAATTTTATCGTGAATGTCAGTTATGACGGGTCCTTCGAAACGGATGCAGTTCTTGTCATTGCACACTTGACGAAAAAGACACGCCAACCCGATTCCCATGACAATAGAGATAAGTATCGAACCGAAGGGTGTGGTAAGCAATCTTTTAAAATTCATATATAATGATTGAAGTTTAAAATTATATAAAAATTTTTGGTTTTTTATGATTGAACAGGTATTTTAAAAATATCGTCTGTGTTGGATGGACATTCGACTTCGGTTTCCGTAAATTTGAAACATTTGTCTGTTTTATCACGATAGAGCAACATATCGACATTTTCAGGGCTCGGATACACATAAATTTTTCTGGTGTCGGGTAAAAAAATATACACCGCAAACAGTCCAAATGCAAAACTGATTAAAAAAACGGGTATGTTTATGTATTTGCAAAAGTTTATCATAATATATATAGGTCGCAAAATGTTTTTTACCACAAAAACAACTAAAACTGTATTAAATTGTTGTTGTTGCCTTTTTTACGGCGGGTGAAATTTCTCTTCTGTTTTCGGGGTTTATTATAACTGTATTGTTTTCTATATTGTTGTTTTTGGTGTTTCGGTTGATTGGTGGGAACATAATTTAAAAAATACCAATCGTATTCCTTCGGTTTCTTCTTCATTTTATCAAACTCATTGTGTTTGTTTGCCTTTTCAACTCTAATGTCAATCAATGATTTTTGTTTTCCATAACATGTTAAACTGAAGCGATTGAGAATTCCTGTTTTCACAGTTCGATTCTTTTGTTCAATTTCAAACAGTGAGGTCGCCAAACACAAGAGTCTCTGTTTTTCATTGGCAGTTTTGTTTGTATAATAAAACGCTAAATAGAAATTCAATATCGTTTCAATCGTCGCAATACGTATCGTGTTTGTTCTCTCAAATGGGGTATTCGAGAAATGCGAGTTGTCTGCCTTTTGTTGTGCATGGGCTGAGTCGGCAGACAGGGACATTTCATTATAACTATGGCATGACACGGGTTGATACAAGGAAACGATAGGTATAGTGTCAATGAACAAATCAATGCTTTCGGGAATCAATTCCCCAATGGAAGGATTTTTCTTTTGAACAACCACAATGTTTTTTTCTTTGAAAGCATTCACTATGATGTTGGCAATTTGTATGTGGTCTTCGGCAAAAACATCAAACCGCATGGAATCCCATAAATTGCATTCGTTGAGTGTATTGTTTGTCTTGAAAATTGCCTTTTCATACATTTCAATGGCGTATCCACCAAAAAAAACCACTTTGAATGAGAGAAGCAATTGAAACAAGAAATCGACAAATTCATCTGGTGTCCGCTGTTTTTCGCATTTTGTTTCACAATTGTTTTTGGGAAAAATAGGATAATATTTATTGAGTAAATTCAATCGTGTCAAAACCTTTTCCCACCGTGAAATATCTCCTGTGGGTCGAGAGAGTTCGAGATACATATTCATTCTCAAAAAATTGGGGGGTGCATAATGAATGCCATCCAAAATGACGGTTTCTTTTTGGATGTTTTCAAAGATTTGTTTTTGCAAAAAAGTCAAATCCGCAATAGGAATGTAATTCACAAAAACCTTGAATGTTCCGACATGTATTCCCGCTTTGGCTTGAACCTCTGTAAAACCACTCCTATAATACAAATCAGCCAATGCTTTTGCGTCTTCCATGGGATGCATCGAATACATGTCAAAATCGGGTATTTCAAAATCACTATAGAATTGTTCGTTTTTGGGTAAAATGTTGTTAATGGCTGTGCCGCCATAACAGATGAGTTTCTTTTGGACAATGAATTTCTTTAAAATATCAACGATTTCACGAATTTCAACCGTAATCATGATTTGTTTGTTTTTGTCTTCCATTTCTTCAATGGCGTTTTTCAACAAGACCATTTCGCATTCCTCTTCTGTCATGTCTTGAGAACATGCGATTTCCTTGCTCATGTTTTGTTCGTTTCATTATAGTGATAAATTATTGCATCCCATTTGCAAATTTGGAAAAACCTAAACCTAATGGACTGCGATGTTTTTTTACATGTGTCGGAAAAAAATTGAAGTAAAATTAAAAAAATAAAAATAGCAACACACAAAATGCAAGAAGAATACATCACTTTTACGTTTAAATTGGTAAATACTTCGTTCAAATTTGAACACAAATTCGACAAACATTGCACCATGCGAACATTTATTGAATACACAAAGACAAATATGTTTAATGAATGGTGCGATGTATTGCCACAACACACGGTGGATATTGAAATATTGGATACTTCCACTTCAATGCATGAGCATTTGAAACCTGCTATTGAACCACATCATGGTATTACATTGTTGGAAAAATACGGGACAGAAGGCATTCATAATGTCGCCTTTTATGGACGACCTGTTATTTACGAGGTGGAAGAGCAGCCGCCAACCCAAGTAGCAGAAGAAGAGCCTGTTGTCGATAATGATGATGACGAATCGTTGCAACAGGAAGAACCACCCATCGAATTAACACTATAGTGTCTTGTCTCAAATACAAAATAAAATAAAAACATTTTTTTTCGAATGTTTTTATTGGGGTCAGGTTTTTCATTCAAATGTCATCAAATACAAAAACTGATTGATGTTTGCCAACATTTCATCCCGAATGTTCAACAAATCGCTGTCTTTTGTAGAATCAAATGTGCGGTTCAGTTCAATCAAAAAAGCACGAAAGTTAAATATTTTTCGTTTGAAATCGGTTTGGTCGATGGAATCCACAAATTGTATGTTCTCCCCCACAATGTGAATGCGACTCTCGTCCTTGCCCAACAATACCTCAATGAATCTGTCAATGTTGGCACTCAATGCGGAATGGAGTTCATCACTCGCCTTGTGTTGAGAGAAAACCTTGGTTTTCCAATGATACAATTTTATGATGGTTAAAACCTCCATCATTTTCACCACTATTTTGGATTTGATGGGATTGGACGTAGTTTTTGCGGCTTTTGATTTTTTTGAGGTTTTTGTTTTTTTTGATTTTGATGTGTTTACCGAAGTTTTGAAATTGTGATTTGATTTTCTGGTGGCGGTCATTCGAGGTGGTTGCTATACTGTATTGAAATATTTTTATAGTGTGTTGATATGAACAATTCTTTTGAATTTACTTGCGACTTTCATAGGAATCCATTTTTTGAATTTGGGATGAAAAACACATTCCATGCATAGTTTTTTGTGTGTATCCACATACTTATCCTCTTTTGTGTTTTCAAAATCTTCTTCGTCGTCCGATTCTTCAATCCAATCCAAATTTCGGTTCTCTCGAATGTTCCTAAACAAGGAGTTCATAAAAACACTGGATGCCAAACTGGGGATACATGCGACATCATAGTATTCGTTTGCCATTTTTTTACCACAGGCATACAGATGATAAATATCAAATCGAATGTCCGCTTTTACAATGAAAACCGTTGGCATCCTGTATTGGTGCATTTTATAATTCGCCCTGAATTTATGCGGGGGTTGGATTTCGGGCACAATAGGTATATTACTCTGTATAATGGGCTTATCATCAACAATGTTTTTGGATTGATTCAAATACGGTGCATTCACAAGCAAACAGCGAAACTGGATATGATGAACAGGATATAGAAGTTTTGACACAGGTTTTGCCACGGTGTCGGCAGAAATCCACCAAATTTCGGGCAAATACAGAGGCAAACAACGATTGCCCGTTTGGAAAAGGTCTTGAATGTATCCCAATTTTTCACCATACAACAATGCGTATAGTGGCAGACCTTTGTAATAATATATGTCTTCAATGAAATATTTTTCCCTTTTTTCAAAGTCAATCATTTCCGACACATACAACAATGTTCCCAATGCCAGATTATGCGGGACATTTGTGTTTTTGATGGAAATGCGTATGATGTTTCTGTCTCGATTCAGTTCCATAAGAAAGCACACATTTTTGTCCTCGTAAAAAGAATACCAAATATAATACTTTTTACCGAAAGGGATTGCCAAACCGACGTTGTAATTGCTGTTGGGTGGGTGATTCTTATGCAATATAGTTTCATAAGAAGCGTTTATTTTCGGGAAGCGTTTTAAAATGGATTGAATTTGCTGAGGGGACAGTTCCATTTGTATATTCTTCTTCTTTTGTTTTTATACCCTTTTAATTCTTTAATGTATTGCCCATTTAAAGATGTAAAAAATGCACAAAGTGCATTTTTAAATCTTCAATGGTCTAAGTTGATTTTTTATCACTCTTCATAAATACCCAATTACACTATAGTGGTTGTTCTGGTTTTTCAGCAACTGGTGGTGTTTCAACTGGTGGTGTTTCAACTGGTGGTGTTTCAACTGGTGGTGTTTCAACTGGTGGTGTTTCAACTGGTGGTGTTGCTGGTGGTTCTGGTGTTTGAACAACAGGTGGTTCTGGTGTTTGAACAACAGGTGGTTCTGGTGTTTGAACAACAGGTGGTTCTGGTGTTTGAACAACAGGTGGTTCTGGGGTTGAGGTAGGTGGCGGTTGAGAGACAGATGCTTCATGATGACCCCCTTCACCTCCCTTGCTTGACTTGAAACGAAGTCTTGTAATAAACAAAAGACAAAGAAAAATCCCAATCAAGACAAGCAAGAAAATCCATAAAAATTGTTTCAAATTCCCAGAGGAAACCACAAAGTTGTATTGTGCCAAATAAAACAAACACAACATGATGTATGCCACCCAAACAAACCCAAAGTAATAAAGAAAGTCGTTAAAAAATTTAAACCACGATAAATCATGCTTCTCGTAAAAATCACCGTCTCTCGAACGCATGAAATCCGTCATCCCTTGAACAACAGTAAAAAAACCCGAGTCTTCAAACCGCATTATCCCACAAAATGAATTCCACAATACGTATAGTGCCAAAAATAAAAGAGCCAACGGAATCAAAGCAATCGACACAATCAAACGAAACAAAATATTCAGTCCATATGCAAACATCACTCCCCAATTGAGAGGTGGAGCATTGGGTGAAGAAAACAACGTCATTACATTTTGAAACGCCCAAAACCCCCAAGCGACAATGACCAACACAAACACTATAGCGGTTATGTCAATGAATTGAAGAAAATCCCCCAACAAAGAACCAAATGCACCTATAATGGTCATCAGCGGAAAAAACAGCAACATGAGCCCATAAAAAACATATTGATTGTCGATACTCAATGCATACATACCCACAAGAGCATAAATAAACATAAAACATATCAGGGCTATATTGAAGGTCTTGTCCTCTACGTAATTGATAAAAAACAGCACAATGAAAGACAACAACATAAGAAAATTGAGGGTTTGCAAAGGAGAGATGGGGTCTTTTTTGCTTTTGGCGAAATCAGGAATGAATTTGAACAAGAGCAAATCCAACCATTTCACGGGAACCAGAACAAACTCGAAAATATAATTGAACACACTGGCGACGGGGTTGGTGTTGTCCAACATGGAATTCCAACCGAGCGGTTTGGATTGTGTCCCACCATAAAACAACAAATAATACCAATTGTATGATGAATACACACAGAGTGGCATAATAAGGAGCAATATTGCAAAGGTCTGCAAATATTTGGCATCGCTTTTGTTCTGGGCTTTTGTCTGTGTTTCTTTGCCAAACATATTGAGGTCTTCTTTCACAAACCAATAACAAGATTCGTATAATGCATTGTATAAATACACCCGTGCTTTTTTGATTTCATTGCTGACTGACAACACGGCGGCTTTGAAAGATTGGGTTTTTTTTTTGTTTTCTTCTCTTCTCTTTTGTTTTTCATTGTTTTTTCGTTCTGTTTCTTTGTTTTTTAAACCCTCTATAATGGGCTTGTTTTTACTGAAGACGACTTCTTCGTCTTGAAAATCAAATTGTGTTTGTCTGGACACAATAGGGATTGTTGTGCCTTCACTTGGCGACAATCCTTCAATCGGTGGCAACATCAAATTTTCTTCTTGAATGTTTTTGGTTTCTTCTGTTTTTTGTTTTGTTCTTTTTTTCAATTCATTTTTCCATTTGCAAATCTTTTCACTTTTACACGTGGTTTCCATTATATTTTGGTTATATTAAATTCAACGAAAAATACCGTTGTTTTCGTTGAATATCAAGTCTTATGTTTAATGTCTTCGGGTTTTGCGTTTGCTACTTCGTTTGCCCCCTCGTTTGCCTCTGGTTCGTCGTTTGCCTCCTTTCATGTTGCAACTGTTGCCTCCCTTGCGTTTGCTTACCTTGCGTTTGCGACGTGTCCCCCCGTTTTGGGCGATGAAATTGGTTGTGTTTCCCTCCATGGGAGCGGCTGCGTGTTGGCCTCCCATAGGACCATAAACGTCAATTGCATTAGTTGAAGAATCGGGTGTTCCGCCTGAACTGTATTCACCAAAGGACAAAAGAACCATTATAGTGTATTGTTATATATTATTTACAAATCATAAAAAGGATAAAAAGGAGGGCAACAATCAAAACCAAATGAAACATTTGTTTGCGAACTTTGAACGTTTCGTATAAAAAAACGGGTTTGGGTTTATAAAAAGCCTCGTATTTTTCGTTGGCTTCGAAAAACGACAACTGGTCTTTTCCTAAAACGGCATTCACCTTGTTATGAATAAAATGCGTCCATCGAATGAACGAATCCCGATTGTCCAAATAAGGCGAAACGGGATACACATCCAACATCTGGCTAAACTTGTTCCCCATTTCACCATCGGGCAAAAACAGAGGAATGTTTTGTATGGTGTCATAATATTTTCGTTTGGTGGTTGCATTGGGATGGTCTGGGTAAGAATACGCCAAGGAATGAATAAAAAACCAATAGTGGGGCCCCCATACAGTTGAATCCAATTTCATTCTATATTTTCTTGTGTATGTTTTTTACGAGAACAAAACAATAAAAAACAAACTTTATTTTAGAACCATATAATAATGAACCCACAACCACCACCAACCACATCGTTATTGCCTGCTCCTTTGGTGGATAATTTACAACAAGGAATGTCTGCTGTCCAAAATGCAACGGCAACCGTAACGGACAAAATAGGCGAAACCACCTCGGCCATTGCAACCAACGTCTCCAATGCAACGGAAAGCATTGGTGCCAATTTAAAAGAATTTTCTTCCCCCGCACAAATAACCAATGCAAGTGAAAGTTTTTTGAATTCCAATGGAATCATTGCTAAATTCGTGTTTTTAATTCTGGTGGTCATCGTGTTTCTTTTTTTAATGAATTTAGGAATAACCTTGGTTGGTTATTTTTTGAAACCCCCACGAAACCCGATTGTGGTGAATGGAATGATTCCGGGAACAAATTTTTTGGACATTTCGAGAGACCCCAAAACACAGGGTTCCATTGACATCAAACATTCCAATAACCAAAATGGAGGCATGGAATTCACTTGGTCAGTCTGGTTGAATTTACAAAAAAACACCAACACCACGACACAATACAGTCATATATTCAGTGTTGGCAACAATACATTCGACCCTAAAACGGGTATTGCAACAGTCGAGAACGGTCCGGGCTTGTATTTAGTGAATACCGATGCCAGTGGCAACCCAATGCAAAACGCCAATCTGCATGTTATAATGGACACCATGACGGACGGTATTTCCAGCAGCGAATCCGT
>Ga0247844_1003967_pt1 | contig 20635 bp, 24 predicted proteins | sample LaCtaG_FD_192421 | JGI IMG/M metagenome (GOLD analysis project Ga0247844, IMG submission 192421) | Freshwater microbial communities from meromictic Lake La Cruz, Castile-La Mancha, Spain - LaCruzMarch201714.5m_1 | ecosystem: Environmental > Aquatic > Freshwater > Lake | place: Spain: Castile-La... | reverse complement strand
TCAAATAATTTTCCAATAGGTTTCCCATTGATTATATAATAGTTAGATTGGTTGTGCAAAAGTAATAGAAATTTCCATTAATTGTATAATAGTTGGATTGGTTGTGCAAAAGTAATAGAAATTTCCATTGATTATATAATAGTTGGATTGGTTGTGCAAAAGTAATAGAAAATCCCAATATATAATTATTATAATTGTAAAAATATATAAAAAATATTGTATTTTTATTTGTTATAAAAGAATTGGAAATAAAAAACTTTTAAAACTTTTATAAAAATTTTGGAAAGGTATTTAATAAAATTTCGATTTTTGCACACAATTTTTGTGCAAAGGTTTTCTTGGTTTCCCATTACAGTCTCGTAAAAAATAGTTTAATATGCTGATAAAAAAGATATGGTAATTTATGACAATTTCATTTTGGATCAGGTTTGGATCGGTTTGGATCACGGATTTATTATTTTGATATGACATTTATATCATTGATCCATTTTTTTGATTTTTGGATTTTAAGGATTTGACTGCAATTTTAAATTATTTTTAATTTAAAATTATGTGTATAATTATTATGCATTATCAAACAATAAGATGTCAAATGGTATTGTTTATAAAGTAGGATACTCATCAAAATTAGATTTAAGAAGATTATTATCTTATAAGAAAAATACAAATTATTTATCTATAATTCAATGTAATGATGCCTTAAAATGCGAAGAAGAAATTAAACAAAAATTTAAAAAACATTTTATATTGCACGCTGGTAATGAATATTTTAAAGGTAATAAAAAAGATATGTTATTTATGTTTAACACGATAGTAAATAATCATATTTATAATTATAATGAAGTTATAAGTAATCATAATACCGATATAAATAATAGTAAAGATGAACATAAAAATGGACATGAAATTGTAAATAATAGTAAAGATGAACATAAAAATGATAATAAAAATGATAATAAAAATGATAATAAAAATGATAATAAAAATAATAGTAAAGATGAACATAGAAATGGACATGAAATTGTAAATAATGAAAAAAAGAAAGTTAATATATCACAATATAATATTGAAGATGTAAAATGTAGATTTTGTAATAAGATTTATTCAACAACATTTAATCGTAATAAACATGAAAAAATATGTAAGACTAAAAAAATAAACATAGAAAAAATAGAAAAAATAGAAAAAACAGAAAAAACAGAAAAAACTCTTAAAATAATGGAATTGGAAAAAGATGTTATATTTTATAGAGATTTGATTGGAGCAATTGTTAAAAAATGATTAATTAATTATATGGTAAATTATATATAATTAATTCAAAAATATCTTAAAAAATTATATTGTTTTATACATATTTATGAGATGGATAGAAAAAAGTGTTGTCCTCATTGTAAAAAGAATTTTTCAACTAAAAGTAACTGCACAAAACACTTAAAAATATGTAAGGCAAAGGTAATTGTAGGAGAAAATAAACAATTACAACAGACAATTGAAAATAAAGATAAAACTATTGAGAATCTTCAAACACAACATAAGATTATGGAGTTAGAACAAATAATAGATAATAAAGATGAACAAATAGAATTTCTTAAAAGTATTATTGAGACATTTGCAAAAACTCCAACAGTTGAATACAACAATTATAATAATAACTATAAACCGATAAACACAATTAATAATAACTTTAGTCCAAAGGAAATTGTATCACAATTAGATCCAGTTGATTTTGATGATATAAAAAATTTTATGCACCTCTTTACAAAGGACTATATAGATCAAGGAATAAAAGGATTTGCTAATTTTTTATGCGAACATCCATGCAAGGAAAAATTTATTACAACAAACTCTTCAAGAAAAAATATTGCTTATAGAACAAAGAATCAGGAATTTGTAAGAGATCCTGAAGCAACTTACTTGATAAATCGTGTTCTAAAAGAAAATAGTGACATAATTATTGATAAGACAAAAGAAAGGACTGAATATTACAAAGAAGAGTTACAAATTGATCCTGATAGTATTTATGCTGATGGAGAAAGGAAAAAAATAAATACAATTACTCAATTAAAAAATGTAACAACACAAGTTCAGAATGGTACAAGCATAAATGAAAAAGAAATATCTAATATTATTTCAAATTATGGTTCAGAAAATATGAAGAAAATTATTGTGACAACTAATCAAAATGACACTAAAACTATAGCATAATTATTTCTTCATTTTACGTAATTATCATGATAAAATGAATTATCAGATTTAAAAATATTATTTTAAAAAGGATTATCTTTTATATTAATTAGAAACAATGAGTAACTTGAAAAACACCGTATTTAGATTGGATCCCTCTTTTGTCAAGCAATTCGAGCGTGTTAAACCAGACTTTGGTTTTAACGGTCTTGGAGAACTTGTATTTCAAAGAACTTACTCTCGCAAGGATCATGTAACTGGAAAAAAAGAGAGATGGGTAGATACAATTGAACGTGTAGTAAATGGTTGTTATACAATGCAAAAACGTTGGATCACTGATAATCACCTTGGTTGGAATGATGATGTAGCACAAGATTCTGCACAGGAAATGTTCACTCGTATGTTTCAAATGAAGTTTTTGCCTCCTGGTAGAGGGTTGTGGTGCATGGGAACTTCTGTAACTGAAGAACGTGGTCTTTATGTTGCTCTTAATAACTGTGCATTCGTTTCAACTAAGGATATGGATAAGAACCCTTGCACTCCCTTCTTGTTTCTCTTTGATTACTCTATGCTCGGTGTGGGTGTCGGTTTTGACACAGAAGGAGCAGGAAAGGTAAAAATACATTCCCCCTCTTGTAGACCTTCCGAAACATTTGTAATTGAAGATACAAGAGAGGGTTGGGTTCAAGCAATGAATAAACTCCTTTCATCTTATTTCTATCCTGATCAAACAACTGTGCAATTTGATTATTCTAAGATTCGTCCTGCAGGATTGCCTATCAAGACATTTGGGGGTGTATCATCCGGACCTGAACCTCTTGAGAAACTTATTGAAAAAGTAAGAGTTATCCTTGACGCTAATGTGGGAAAACTTATTACTGATCGTATTATTGCAGATATTCAAAACTTGATTGGAACTTGCGTTGTCGCTGGTAATGTGCGTAGAACTGCTGAAATCATTCTTGGTAATCCTGATTCAGAAGAGTTTTTGAACTTGAAGAATTATGATCTTAATCCTGAACGTATGGGTCATGGGTGGACATCTAATAATTCTGTAAAGGCAACACTTGGTATGGATTATAATCGTTGTGCTGAGTTGACCAAGATGAATGGTGAACCTGGTTATTTCTGGTTGGATAATGCTCGTGAATACAGTCGCATGAACACTGTAAAGAACAATAGAGATCATCGCGCAACAGGAACTAATCCTTGTTGTGAACAGACTCTTGAATCTTTTGAAATGTGTAATCTTGTAGAAGTATTTTTAACTAAGCACCAATCAAGAGAGGATTTTAATAGAACCCTTAAGTTTGCTTACTTATATGCCAAGTCTGTTACCCTCGGTAATAGTCACTGGCCTGAAACCAATAGAGTCATGTTAAGAAATCGTAGAATCGGATGTTCTCTTACTGGTATTACACAATTTATTAGCAATCAAGGAGTAAGTGTTTTGAGAGATTGGTGTAGAACAGGTTATGATACAATTCAAAAGTATGATGATATTTATTCCGACTGGTTGGCAATTCCTCGTTCTATCAAGACTACCACAGTTAAACCATCAGGAAGTGTAAGTTTGTTGGCAGGTGCTACTCCTGGTATGCACTGGCCTGAGAGTAGGTATTATATTAGAAGAGTTCGTGTTTCAATTCATTCAGAGTTGATTGAACCTTTGAGAGAAGCAGGTTACAAAGTTGAACCTTGTGCTATTCAACCCCAAACAACCATGGTAGTGGAGATTCCTGTGTTTGTTGGTGAGATGAGAACAGTCAATGAAGTTACCATGTGGGAACAATTAGAAATTGCTGCATTCTTGCAAGAACATTGGAGTGATAACCAAGTTTCTGCAACTGTTACTTTCAAACCTGAGACAGAGGGTGATCAAATTAAGCATGCTCTTGATTATTATCAATATCGCTTGAAGGGAGTATCCTTTTTGCCTAAGGCACCTGTTGATAAATATCCTCAGTTGCCTTATGAGGAGATTACTAAAGAACAATATGAAGAGATGATTAAGGGTATTACTGAGTTGAATTTCGAAGGTGTTAACGCGGATGATGCGGAGGAGACCAAGTTTTGTGATGGTGATAAGTGTGTATTGCCATAAATATTAATAAAAAGAGTAAGTAATAAAAAATGAAATAAATTTTATTTTATATATATATATAAAATAAATGCTTGGTATAAGAAGAGATAATAAGATTATTGTAGCAGGTGGAAATAATGGTGGTAATGTATCTTTGCCTGTTGGTTATCAGGGCATACACATGAGTGTTTAACAATAATTCAAGATGGTGTAATTTGTAGTGCAAACTGTATGGGTTATACTAATGAAGGAGTTGTAGATTTTGATGTTAATAAATCAATCATTGTTTCAAAAAAGACAAAATAAACGTATTAAAGACAGAGAAAATATTAATAAATTATAAACTAAAATGAACCGTACCAGAAGAAGTCCTGTAACTGTAAGAAGAGATACTCGCGATGTAAAAGATACTCGCGATTCTAGAACTGAAAAAAGTGTGAGAGACTCACTTGAGGCAAGAAGTAAAGATAGAGTTGTTGAGAAAGTTGTGAAAGTTGAGAAAGTTGAGAAAGTTGAGAAAGTTGAAAGTGTGAGACAACAACCTCGTCCTCAATCTGCGCGTTCCTCTTCTAAACCTTCTGCTTCTGTATCTAAAAAAGTAGTGCACGAAGAAGAAGTTGATGATTATTCGGATGATGAACCTATTACTACATCAAGAAATTCCAAGGTGAATAAACCTCAATCTTCTCAATCTTCTCAATCTTCTCAATCTTCTCAATCTTCTCAATCTTCTCAATCATCAAAGAAAGTAGTTCCTATTCATGATGACGAAGAAGATCATAATCACCATGAACAAGTATCTGAAGAGCATGAAGAACACCACGATGAAGAGAAGTTTGATCATGATGATGATCATGAAAGAGTTGTTGATGAACCCTCTATTAGAGGAAAGCGTAATTCTTCCTTGATCCCCAAGGCAATTATTGCAAAACTTATTTCTGAGGCAGGTATTGAGGGTGTTTCATCTGATGTTTATTCTTATGTGATTGTTGAGATTCAAGAGTTTTTGAAACATGTAATTAAATCTCTTGAAGAGGAGGCAGATGGTGATGAACTTGTTATTAAAGATTCTTATTTGCGTTTCTTGGGTGATAAGTCAAGAGCAACTGGAGTTCTTGACATGAAGAGTTTTGAAAGGGTTTATGGTGTGACATCAGAGAGTATGAATGTAAATCCTGAATTTAGTTCAAGCGCTTTTGCATCATTGTGTAAATATACTGAGATTCATGTTGTAGACTTTTTGAGAAAGGCGAGAAAGATCGTTCAGTTTTATGGGAGAAAGAGATTGACTGCAAAGGATTTAGATTTGTTGAAGGAAATGTTGAATTAGAATGATAAAAAATAACAGAAAGTAATTTTATTAAAACAATTATGTTGATAAATAATAATTTTTAATTATCAACATGAGTAATGAATTTCAAAATGACGCCATCATTTCTTTCCTCCTTAATAAATTTCCAGTAGATTCTTCTGAAAAATTATCATCAAGCAATCATATTGAAAAGTACAATGATTTGAAAAATATAAAGAAAGAAGATAGAGGAATTGTTCAAAAGGTAATAGAATTTTTTAAAATGTATTGGTTCTTGTTATTTGTTTTTTTTATTATTTTGTTATTTGTTCTTTGGAAGAAATATTTTAAAAAAAATTGAAATTATTTTAAATCTCCTTTTTAAAACATATATATGAATTTGTTTTAAAAACTCTTTTACTATAAAATACTATTATAAATACAATGAGTGATTTTTTAAAAACAATTGGTGTTCCTCTTGTTCATATCTTATCAAAATCATTGAACATCTCTTTAGAAAAAGCGTCGAAAGGTGTTGCTAAAGGCATAGAAACATGTTTAAAAAATATAGATAAAATTGAAGAAAACGATATGAATGAGAATAAAGAAAATGATAAAAAAGAGGATAGATCTAGTAAAAAAAAGACGAAGAGTAAAGAAGATAAGAAAGATAAAGAAGATAAAGAATGTAAGAAAGAGAAAAAAACAAAGAAAAGAAAAAATGTTTTGAATGAAGAATGTAAGAATTGCGAGTATGTATTTCAAAGGTCTCCTAAAAAGGGAGAGAAATGTGGTGGTAGAGTAGATAAGAATTCTGAAAAGTTTTGTTCTAAGCACATAAAAAAAGAAAATGAAAAAGTAAAACCAGTGGTTGAAAAAAAAGTGAAAGTTGTTGAAAAAATAAAGACACAAAAACGTATTAAGTCTCAAGAACTATCTCAAAAACTTTCTGTATTTGTAGAAAATGCAGTAACACATAATAGAGGTTCTCCTTTTATAAAGGTGGAAAGGAATAAACATGGTAATTATCAATGTTTAGATGAGAAGATTTCAAAGTTTCTTATTCATCCTCAAACACTTGATATGATTGGTATTCAAAAAGATGATGGAGGTATTGAGGAGTTATCAAAGAGTGATATAGATCTATGTAAAGAACTTGGATATAATTTTAAATTACCATTGATTTTATCAAGTTCAAATACAGGAGAAAATGTAGAAAAAGAAGAGAAAAAGGTTGATGAGGATGATACAGATGATAATTGTGAGAGTTGTTATGAAGAGAGTGAGGCAGAAACTGATTATGATAATTGAAAAATTTTGTGGATATATGTATAGGTAAGAGGTATATAATAGATAAATTTTATAAAATAAATTTTATAAATTTTATAAAATTTAAGTAGAGTTAATACTGGTTTAAAGAAAACAAAATATATATGTAAGAATTATACAAATTAAAAAAATGGCTAAGAAATCTGCTTCCCAAACTGCTGCTGCTCAACCTGTCCAAACCCCTGTTGCTCAACCTTCTCCTAAGGAGGAACTTGTTGAGGAACCTGAAGACGTGGAGACTGAGACTGAGGAGCAACAAGGTGATAGAAAGACTCGCGCTCGTCGCAATGTAACTAAGGATAGTTTTTTCCAATCTCTTGCTGAACTTGCTACTCAAGTTGACAATGAGATTACTAAGTTGTCTGCTGCTGATAAACCCAAGGGTCTCCGTTTCATTAAGAGAGTTCGTAAGGCTTTGCACGTAGTAGAGTCTGATGCTCGTAAGTTGTTGAAGGTTAAGAACGCTAATAAGAAGAGTGGTTCTGTATCTGGTTTTATGAAGCCTGTCTTTATCTCTGAAGAGATGGCTACTTTCACTGGTTTGAGCAAGGATGATGCTTATCCTCGCCCTCAAATTACTTCTGCTATTTGCAAGTATATTGAGACTCATAACTTGCAAAACCCTCAAGATCGTCGTGAATTCCGTGTTGACGCTGGTTTGCAAAAGTTGTTGCGTTACAATCCTGCCCAACCTCCCAAGGATGAGCAAGGTAATGTAATTCCTATGACTTATTTCCGTTTGCAAAAGTATATGCAACATCATTTCCGTCCTGTTACTGTTACTGAGACTCCTGTTGCTGCTGAGACTCCTGCTACCGTTGTAGAAACTCCTGCTCCTGTTGCCACTCCTGCTGCTTCTACTGGTTCCAAGAGAAAGGCCAAGTAAATCAACGAGATTTATATACCTAGGTAAGTTAAATTATTATAAACTTTTATAAATTATATTTTTTTGATAATTAAATATTATCAAAAAATAAAATAAAATTATATTTACACTATTTATTAATCTTGAAGAAACATGCAAACAAAAATATTATTATTTTCCTTATTAATCATGTTAAATGTTGTTTACGATTTTTGTTCATCTGAAAAGACCGGTGTATGTATCGAAAAGAAAAATAAAATATTTTTACTTGTGTTAATCCATCATATATTTTGTGTATTCCTTTACTTTGGTTGGATTTTTGATAACAAATATGTTCTAATCTTATATGTTGCTTCTGTATTCGTGACAGTATCATTGTGGATTTGCACAGGCACATGTTACTTGACAAAAATTACTAATGAGGAATGTGGATGGGAGGAACATACAAAATTTAATGAGTTGCTCAATTGTTTTAATCGGTATACAAGAGCACAAATAAAAATTCATTTCCCGATATTATTAATTGGATCCATTATTGCTGTTTGGAAATTTATTTGAAACTTTATCATAAATAATTTTACATAAATCTTTTGGAAATTTTTTATTTGCAATTTGAATAAATTCTTTATAATTTTCATTTGAAATTTCCATTAGTTTAGGTTGTTCGTTATACTTAATGGGAATGTCTAATAGAAAAAAATGAGTGTAGTTTAATTTACTTAAACTTTTTTCTAAACTTTTTTCTAAACTTTCTAAATCTCCATTCATATAAAACGCTGAATTAATTTTCTCGCAATGATAATTATTAATTTTATAATAACATCCATACTTATATTCGTTTTTTAATACAGTCGGAATCCAATCACACATCATTATATTTTCCAATGAAGATAATGTATGACAATAAGAAATAACATTTTGATTAAGTTGATCAGACAAGAGTAAAAAAGAGGAAATCTCATTTGGATCATCAGTATCTATTGCGTCTATTATAATTTGTTTTAATTGATCACTATTTGTAAATGGGTGTTTGTAAAGTTTATCATAGATTTTTTTTGATTTGATCCAGGAATTTAAATCTTGATTATTTTTAATAAAAAAATTATTTACAAGAGTAAAAAAATGATGATTAAATTTTAATGGGGTGTGTTCATATAAATCTACCAATACAGCATACATATTATAAACATTTACATGAACATCAGTGTATTGCAATAAATAATGAAAAAGTTTCAATGTTTGTGTTGAAACATGATCGGTTTCTTTTATTTCCTTTGCTACAATTTCAAGGAGAGTGCAATTGGAAAAAATACCTGTTGTATTTAATGATATTTTCCTTTCATTTAGTGTAAAGTAAATTATGCATAGGTTCTTGTGCTGAACTTCTTGCAAAGATTGAATAATTACTCCACCTTGTATAATAGAATTTCTCAATAATTTTTGTAGTGTGACAAGTAATATATTAAAATTAATATTTAGTGATTCAAAATCTATTTCATCAAAGAGCATTTTAATAAAGTAAACTTGAAATACTGGATTTGTGTTCATACACCAATTGTTAATTACTTCGCTTATAATATGGGTTTTTATGTAACTTGATTGCACATTGCATAATATAAGGAGAGTTTTAATATCTGAGATGGAATGAATATGTTCATGGAGTTTTGTAATGATATCAGTTGTATTGTTAGAAGTAGAGTTTTCATTTGAATTTAGAATATAGTTAAAAATTTCACAAATATTATTAAATGGTGTGGGACTAGATGCAATTGTGTTTTGATCAGTTTGTTGACTCATTTATAATTATGATTGTAAATGAGTTTGAATTTTTTAAATTTTTAAATTACAAAATTAAAATAATTTAGATAAGTTAGATAAGTTAGATTCCTCTTTGACTAACACTACCAGAACTACCAAGTTGACCAGTAGATTGCATAATGTTATAAGCACTGCTAACAGTGTTCATACCAGAACCAAGTGCAATAACAGGGTCTACTGGAGTGTACTTAACATCAGTTCCAAAAATGGCATACTCATTTTCAGGAGCAACAGAAGACATGAGAGCAACTTGTCCACAAGGTCTTTGTCCTCCTCCAGTTCCAGGTAGTCCCATGAGACTATCAGCAGGGTTAATGCGTTGGAGAGCACCAGTATCATTAGAGGCAGCGAGAGCGAATTGAGCAGCAAAAGGATTTGCCATCATTTTAGGTGCAGCGTTAAAAGTTGCACTATCAGCAGTGTATCTGGTGTTAGTATCACCTTTCATACCTGTTGCGACAAGACCATCAATGGCAGAAGTTTGATTAGAAAGAGGAGCAGCCATGACACGGTTAGGGTTTTCAAGGACATTAAGAATAGGGGGTTGAGTGAGACCTACTTTCATTTCAACATTAGGTCTATTCACCATATCAGCGCCGAGCATAATATACAAGGGATCAATTTGACCAGCGGCGTAACCAGTTTGATAAACAGATTGACAACAGGCGATACGACCGTAGTTATCAATGCACATACCAGCATATTCGGGACCGAGAGAAGAGAGATTTCTTGTAGGAGCATTAGTCATTTCAGGAACAAATGATCTTATAGCTTGAAGGTAGTTAGCAACTTCGACAGATGTCTTAGGTGTAGTAGTGGATCCATAAATCGACATTTTATTTATTAGTAAAGATAGAAAATATATTTTTTTTTTTTTAATAATTTTTTACGACAATTAAAAAAAAAGAATTGAAATTTAAAAAATGTGTTACATATTGTTAGATTAAACTTTGTATTTCAAGATGGGAATCAAAAAGGGATTATTGTCATTTATAAAAAAGAAATATCCAAGTGTGATAAAACAAGGTCACATTGAAGACTACGCTGGAAAAACAATCGCACTTGATATATTTTCATTCTTATATCGTTATATACATACTTTTGGAAAAGAAGATAGCAGATGGATAGTAAGTGTATTCAAGCATTTTAGTGTATTCAAAAAACACAAGATTAATATTATTCCTATATTCGATGGAAAACCTCCTGTTGAGAAAAATGAAGAAAGAAATTTTAGAAAGGAAAAGAAAGAACAAGAAGATCAGAGGATGGTTAAGTTGTCTACAGATTTTAATGTGTTTTTAGAGACAGGACAAGTAAGTGAAGTTCTTGAACATGTAAATTCTTTTTTAACACGAAGAAAACAACAAGCAAGTCTTTTTAGAAGTCGTATTAAGAATGATAACAAACCACGTATTGATGTTTATGAGATTCAAAACTATATTGACGCTCAAAAAAATAAGTGTAACTACTTGTCTAAATATGACATAACAATTATAAAAGAACTTCTTGCAATTGTAAAAATACCTTTTGTTCAGGCAGTTGATGAAGCAGAAACATTAGCATGTTATCTCTTAAACAAGAATCTTTGTGATACACTGATTTCACTTGATTCAGACTGTATTGCATATGGTATTAACAACTTTATTATTGATATAAATCAGCGTGGTAACTGCACTATTTTTGATGTGAATGAGTTTTGCACTCAAACAGAATTGACTAAAGAGCAAGTTACTGATTTATGTATTATTTGCCAGTGTGATTATAATAGTCAAGGAAATGGTATAGAAGGGGTTGGACCTGTTAGAGCAATTAGTTTGTTAAAACAACATCAAAATATTGAAGGAATTCTTAGTGCTGGATATAAAGAAGATAGGTTAAATCATGTGAGATGTCGTGAAATTTTTTGCAGTAAGTATGAGGAACAAGAAGAAGATATAAAAAACTTGAAATTTGATGAGGAGATTAGTTTGGAAGATTTTGCAAAATTTATTAATGAAAAGGATATACATATTAATATGAAAGAGTTTCAAGATATATGGATTGAAGGTTAAGTAAGTTTTTGTTAATTATTTTGGTGTTATTGTAGTTATTTTTTATACATTTTATAAAAGGAATAGGTAAGTTTTTCAAAAAATATTAAAAAAAAATAAAAAAAAATTGATTTATTTAAAAACTTGTTTGATTATATTACAGTTATAATCAAATAATCTTATAAAAAAATGTCTTCTAAAGTTGTTTCTAAAAAAGTTGTTAACATGTCTCTCAGACAAAAGAGCACTCAATTAATTGATCCTGAAGTTTTTGACGCTTCTCGTGTTGTTTTCGATGATCCTGTTGCTGAAAGTATTCCTGGTCAACCTGGAACTAACTACAGAATTAATCTTGGTTACAAGAATCCTGATAACACTGAAGGTTTCCTTATTCTTGGTTTTGATACTTGTTATTGTTTCGGTATTTCTGAAAATGTAGATTTGAATTCCAAGGCACTTAACGGATATAACGCTGCTATTTCCTTGTATGATATTAATGGTTCTACTCCTAAGCAACAAAAGACTGTGGAAGCATTGCAAGAAATTATCCAACAATGTAAGAAAAATATTTTGAAAGATTCTACTCAAGAAGCGATGGGTAAGATTGATGATGATGACAAGATTCTTGAGAGTGACTTGAGAAAGATCAATCTTATCTTTTGGAAGAAGGAGAATGGTAAACCTAATCCTGAAATGGGTGGAACAATCTATCCCAAGTTGATTTGGTCAAAGGCAAGAACTGATACCAAGACTAATAAGCAAATTTCATCAAAAATGATGACAAGATTTTATAATGAAGATGATGTCGATGAGGATGGTAATCCTATTGAAGTTAACCCTCTTGACTATGTTGGCAAGCGTTTTCAAATTACTCCTGCTATCAAGATTGAGAGTATTTTTATTGGTGCAAAGATTTCTATTCAAGCAAAGGTATACGAGGCATTTGTGAAGGAGACTGAATCTGGTCCTAAGCGTCTTCTTGTGTATAAACCTCAACGTTCTGAAGATATTATTGTGGTTAACACTCCTGAACAAAGAACTGAACCTTCAAAGACTTCTTTTGAAGAACTTGAAAATGATGAGGAGACTAGTGAAGTTCAACCTGATCCAGAACCTGCTCCTGTAGTTGTTGCTAAACCTGCTGAGAAACCTAAGAAAACTCGTAAGTAAATTAGTAAGTAATTAAAATAAGTATATATATATATATTGGTAAGTTTTTTTATTTATCCTTTTTATCATAATATTTTTTAATGGTTTTTAATAACTATTAAAAAATAACTATTAAAAAATATTAACAAAAATGATTTAAATAAGCGTCATCAATATAATAAGTGAAAATATTAAAATATTCTTGTAAAATGTCTCGTGTATCTGAAAATTATCGTATTGTGGATTCCAAAGAAGAAACTATGAGAGGATTTATCTATCAAGATAATCGTCTTGTATGTAAAACCTTTCCTTACTCTGATGAACTTACTATTGAAGATGGAGAAGAAATTAAATCAAGATTGTCAGAAGGAGAGTGGAAATTTTTTCCTTCTTATGAAGGAACAATTTTAAGAATTGTAAATGATGGTGATAATCAACTCATTTGCACTCATAAGAAACTCGATGCTTTCAATTCTAGATGGGGATCTGAACAGTCTTTTGGTGATTTATTTAAAACTTCTATTGTAGAATTTAATAAGCAAGAGAATGCATTTGAAAACTTCCTCTCAACATTGAAAGATGATAAACATCATACATTTCTAGTTTGTTCTAATCTTGATAGTCGTATTGTTGCAAATAGAGATAATGAGATATTCTATGTTGGTTCATTTGATGCACAAACTCAAAAGTATTTAGGTGTATTGGAGAATATCAGTAATAAGATTTCACATTTTTGTAAAAGTATTCAGAGTCTTGATATTAAATTTTCACAAGAGAATAAGGAGGAAGTATATGAACAAATTAGACTTTATGTGGAAAATAAAGTAGAACCTTTTTCTCAACAAGGGTTGGTAGCAATTCGTCAAGATGATTTATCTGTTTTTAAAGTATTGAATTCTGTTTATAAAAACCTTTCAGAATTGAGAGGAAACAATCCAAGTCTACCTACAAGATATCTTGAGTTGTTATTGAAAAGGAAAGATTTAGTTCTTGATTTCTGCACAGTATTTAGTAATAAGCATCACGAGTTTGGATATATTTCTGAGTTGTTAGATGATACAACTGGATATTTGTTGAATGTAATTCTAACTCGTTATTTAAGAAAACGATTTATGCATGTTAGTCCAGTGTTGCACTCTTTTGTAAAACAGTATGAGAATATGGAGGATTTGAGTGCTCTAACATTTGACAAGATATATGAGAAACTGAGTGAGAAAGATACAAATTATGTGTGGAACTTGATGCAATCGTATTTGGAAACTTGTATTTAGGTAAGTAAAATAATAAAAAAAAAATGATTTAATAACTTGTTATCATATTTATGTTATATATTAGAACATAAATATGACTTTTTGCATGACTTCAAACATGGAGTGCAAACATTCAAATACAATTGTTGAAAATGGTCAGGAAACATGCTATGAATGCGGAGAAGCACTTTCAAACGAGTTTGTTGAAGGACCTGAATGGTGTAATTATGGAGATAATTCAGTAGAAGATATGTGTCGTGTTCAATTTCGTAAGAAACATGAAAAAGGTATCAAACAAGAACTGGTGAATCTCCATTTTAGTGGACAGATAATAGATAAAGCAAATGATATGTATATGGAGGTAACAAACGGTGGAATAAAACGTGGAACATCAAGGAAAGCAATTATTTTTTCATGTGTATTTAATGCTTTCATTGAAACTAATACAAAACATACTTCTGAAGAACTACGTGAGATTTTTCAATTACAGAGACGCGACGCTTCTCGTGCTCTCACAGAGTTTAGAAAGTCTTATAAATCGCGAACAAGTTTATTTATATCGCCGGTGTATTTTATCCCCCTAATTCTTGAAAAATTTAATGCATCTGAACATCACAAGGACAAAATAACTAAACTTTATGATTTCTTGAAAGATGAAAATATTCCAGGTATAAAAGGTAGCAATCCTAAAAGTATTTCTGCCGGACTAATATATTATTATCTTTATCTTATTGATAAAATAATGGACATTGATCATTTTTCCGAATTATCGGGATTAAGCAAAATCACTATTTTAAAAATTTACAAGTCATTATGTGATACATTTGACAGAGAAAAAATTAAAAATCTTTTAAAGGATGAATAATATAAATATAATGAGAACTTATATTTTTTATTAAAATGGATCAACGTCTTAAACTTCTATCTGTATTTAAAAATAATCTTATGGAATTTCTTGATACAACTATCGAGCAATTTCCTCAAGAAACTGATCTTTTACTTGTAAGAACTTTTTTTTCTGAATTTTGCAGTCCTGTGGAAATGATGAACTATTTTACTGAAAATCTACTTACACCTGAAATTGTAAAAATGGTGGATGAACGAAACGAACAGTTTTTTTTAAAAAATGATGCTTTATTTTCAGATATTAATGATGAACATAGAAGTAAGGTGTTTCATTTTAAAAATCTTTGGATAGCATCAAATAATCAACAGAAAGAAGTGATTTGGCAATGGATTCTAAAGTTTAGAAAAATTGCTGAACTTTATAAAGGTATGTATAACTAATTTTTTTTTTCAACTCATTTTAAATTTAAAAAAATTTAAAATGTTTTTCTTTATTACTAATTTTAAGATAATGTCTAACCAACTTGTAAGACAAAGAAACTATCAGTTGCCTCCAGTAGCACCTGTTTTACTAAATATGAGTCCTGAAGAAGAAAAAGAATGGGATGAAAGTGATGAAGCATATTTTCGTCACTTAGAAGAAGAAGATATGAGAAGTGATGATGATACTGAAGAATTGGAAAGTGATATGGAGGAGGAAGATGTAGATGAAGAGGAGGAAGATGTAGAAGATGAAGATGAAGAAGATGAAGAAGAGGAAGATGAAGATAAAGAGGAGTGTCCTATATGTTTTAAACATTATAATGACTCTACAAGACAAAGATATACAATTACTTCATGCCAACTTGAACATCCTCTTTGTAGAAAGTGTGCTATCCGTATTGCAAAAACTGCGAGACAAAGACGTGAAGAACCAAGATGTCCTATTTGTAGAGGTAATTTTAGAGGCATAGAGAATAAGGAGAATAAGACTTTTTCTTTTGGTTCTAAAGCGGATAAAATAACTATAGATGGGAGTGGTGTACCAACATTTTCTATAAATATATCAGATGATTCTTTTGGATTTTACAAAAAATCAAAAAGAACAAGACCTTCCTCTAAAATTCTTTCACGAAGATCAAGAAATCGTTCTCCTCGTAAAACTGTTTCACGTTCATATAAAACAAATAAAAATAAATAAAAAAAACATACTTACGCTTTGGAATAATTCTCACAAAAGTATTGCAACATTTTAACGAGTTTTGGTGGCATATTATTCAAGTCAAATGTAAGATCACATAATTCATCATTATCATACTTTTCATTTATTTTACTGACTCCTTTATATGGAAGTTCAAATAAGTCAGGGACTTTTTCATTTTTCAAAAAGAAAATCTTTATAAGAAGATAGACATTATCCTTATGTAAATCATTCAGATTATTCAAAGTTTTTGCCAGATTTTTCTTGTTAAGTCTTGATGTCATCTTATCTAAATTTTTCAAAACATCATCATAGAGGGGAAAGCATGCGATATTTGTAAGACTCATCCTTGTAAAAATACGTTGTATATAATGTTCTCTAATGTTTTAATATGTTAATGTTTTATTCAATCTTTATTAAAATAGATTTTTATTATAAAAATCTATTTTATTTTATTAATTAGTAAAAAAATCATGACTTGTACTATTGTATCACGACATTTAAATACTCTAACAAAAAATGAGGTGGAAAATATAAGTAACAAATTAGAAAATAGTATTGTGTTAAGTGTTCTTGCAAGTCCTCATGAAAATTTGGAAACTCTACTTTTAAATATTGTGGAAAAAAACCTTTCGGATATTTGTATTATTAACAATGAGGAAGTTCGTATAAAAAGAGTATTAAGTTTAATGAAGGAGAGAGGTATGAAGAATGAGAGGTTATATTTTCTTAGATTGAATCGTGTATTTTAAAAATAAATTTGAACTTTTTGCAATCCAATAAGGACGACAAAAGATACCATAAAAGCAATGAGACTTCTTGTATAAGATAAAGATCTTTTTACTTTTTTACTATCTTCTGTCGCTGTTGTATCTACTGAGAAGTTAAAAATATAAACAGGTTTAGCAATGTATACTAACAAACCTGCAACAACTGCAGTAAGTAATAAACGAACTTGAGAAAACCCAAAAATTAAAGATTTCTCAGTGGGTTTACTGAAGGTGTTGGTATCTTTTTTCAAAGATTCAATTTCTCTTTTAATTTCTTGAAGATCCATTTTTTTTGTATATATAAAATCTAAATATTTTATTATTTAGATTTTTTATCTATTGTATTAATTAAAATGTCTTATTCAATTATTGAAGATATCGATGATATGCTGGGACCTAATGCTCATCAAGTTCCCAAAAATATGAGACAACCTCAAAATCCTGTTATGCAAAACGCTACTCAAATGATGTCAAGTTTTAATACTCCTTTATCTCCAAGTATGGGTAGATATAATAATCTTGATACCTATCATTCTTATGATCCTCAAAAGGCGATGTACATGCATGACAGAAATGATGTAGCAAGTAAGTATTATGAAAAACAAGATCGTGTTCAACCTCGTTTGAGTGTGCCAAGAATTAGCGTTAATGCTCTTCAACAAGATGAGTTCAAACATAAGACTTCTGTAAAAGATGTTGTTAAAATATTTAGAGAGGAGGAGATGCAGATTTCTGACAAAGGAGAAGGTAAAAAGGATAAAAAAGATAAACGCGAAAAAGAAAATGAGTTTAGAGATTTAACTAATATTCAACTTTTTAGCGAAATTAATAAAATGTCAACTATCTTTACCAACCTTCTGCAAAGACATGATGATCATGTTGACATGCTCAGAAAGAAAATTGAATGTATTGAAATGACACAAAAAGGAATTTTATTCTTGTTATTTATTATTCTTCTTCTTGTTCTTCTCAAATCAAATCATGTTATTACAAAATAAATAAAGTAAAAATTTTATGGAAATGGTCTAAGACGAATATAACTGTATTGCCGATCAAGATTAACAATGAACTCTCCCTTTGATTCTAAACCAGGTATGATGAGTTTATCACCATTACGTAAAAGTTGAATATTTGTATTCAAGAATATTTCCATGTTATTGCCATTTGTATGATCAATAACTTTATACTCGTATAAATCTCTCTCTGGTGCAATATCACGTCTATATAATGTCATTATGTAATCATCTGCTTTATTAACAGTTGCAATAGTTCCTACACGTTGATAAGTAGTTGTCAAATCCTGATAAGGGAAATCAACATTACGCATGCTTATTACACCACGTTTAAGGAATTCTCCACCAGGAATAACAGGGACTGGATATAACTCTCTCACTTGATTATTACGATGTGATATTCTTACATTTGGTTGCTCTACAGGTTGAGGTATATTTTTATTTTGTGTTTTTATTTGCCCCATAATATTTTCAATTACATAGTCTAAATCTTTTCTTGAAAGTATATCATTTTTTTCATTATTATGTATTAACTGTAGGTTACTTAATAGGGTTTCTTTTTCTCTTTGTAATGAGTATATTTTGTGCTCAAGATCATTTATTTTACCATGAGTTGATAAATAAGACATATATAACAAGAACAAAATGATAACAAATATGACAGTAAATATGGAAATAATATTTACTCCAATAGTTGAAACAAGTTTCTCTGAATCCATTATTGTTTTTTCTATTATTTACCTTAAGATTTTTATAATGTTCAAAAAATTGATTTTTTTGACTTGTAAAAAATGATTAGTGTGTATTAATTATAAAAAGTTTAAAATCAACGTTTTCACATACGAAATGTCCAAAATCTCTAAAATTTTTAGTTCAACTTCTGATAGTTCTGATTCAGAATATTCTGATATAGATATCAGTGATGAAAGTGTTGAAGAAAGTGATATTTCTGATCTTGAAGATATAGATGATTTAGAAGATATAGACGATGCGGAAGATGCTGAAAATGAAGATGAAAATGATGAAGATATAGATAATCAAGATAATGAATTACCAAATGATGACCAAATTGAAAACGAAGATATAGATGAAGAGGATAAGTCTGATGAAGAGTCAGATAAATCAGATCATGAATCTGATGAAGATCTTGAATATGATGATTATGATGATTATGAAGAGAACGGATTATTGTTGACAACAGATGATTATACAGATACCAAAATGGATAAAGTATCAAAGAAAAGTAAAGTTCTCAAGAATGCATTAAAATTAGAAAAGTTTAAGAAACAAAAAAAAGTAATGCAATTAGAAGATCTCAGACAACCTTCTATCCAATTTATTCAAAAAATATTCTCGTCTGATTCAACAAAAAATAAGACAAACGCTGAACGTCTTGAGAGATCAGTATTTAATCATATCATCAGATATTTCAAAACAGAAAATATCAAAGTTACTCTTAAATCACCTGAATTTAGACATAGATATTCTCGTGAAATATTCAGTATCATGTCAATGGTAAAGTCTAAAATGAAGTTTCTTGAAATAAAGCAAAAGTTCGATGAAGATTTGGACTATTTTTCAAGAGGAACATTTAAAACAGAAAAAACCATTGATGATAAAAAATTACGACTCATTACTCATCTAAGTGAACCTGTATCAGGTATCCATAAATGTAAGTGTGGATGTGACAAGGTATATTCTTATGAGTTACAAATTAGATCTGGTGATGAAGGTATGACTGTTTTTCTTCAGTGTTCAAGTTGTGGTAGAAAATGGAGAACATAAAAAATATAAAATAGGGGTAAGTTAATTTAATAATTTATTATAAGAAATAAATTATTACTTTCAATATCATTATTTTCAATTATTAAGTATGAGGATTATCATATTAATTACTTTTCTGAAAATTTATTAAACGAAAAAATTTAATTTTATAATATTTGTAAATATTATAAAAAATGAAGTTAACTGCAATTTTAGTTGGACTCTTATCTTTATTTACTTTACCAATTAAAAGCGAATTAACTAATCAAACACACAATAATTTAATAAATACAACAAACTCCATTTCTCTTTCTAAGTCAAACGATTGTGTCACAAAAATAAATAAATTTAAAGGATCTTGTATTTCACCATCTAGTTGCACTGGTGGAATTTACAATAACTTATGTCCTGGATCTCAAAAATGCTGTGTAAAAGATGTAGAATCTTCTCCATGGCTTTATTGGAGATATGTCACTAATCAAGAATTTAAAAGTCTATTTTCAAGTGTTTCTTCTGATAGAACAGATAGTCTTTATCCATGGTTTAATAAAGCACTTGGTAATATCCTTGATGATACAATGGGAAACAGTGATTGTAATGTTATTGCAGCATTTTCTGCGCAAATAGGTCATGAATCTGGAGGTCTTATGCTTTTTGAAGAACTTGCTTCTGGTGAATCATATGAAGGACGTTGTAATAAACTTGGTAATTGCCAACCTGGAGATGGAGTTAAATACAAAGGACGAGGTGCTATTCAAATCACTGGTAGAAGTAATTATCAAACACTTTCTAATTCTGTTGGTAATGATTATATAAATAAACCAGAGTTACTTGTTTTACCATCTAACGGATTTGAGGCAAGTGTTTGGTATTGGATGACTAATAAGTTAAACAAATACTGTTCTGGAAAAGTTAATGACTTTTTTGAATTAACAAGAAGAATTAATGGTGGAACTAATGGGATTGATGATAGATTAAGTAGATGGAATAATGCAAAAACAGTTTTGAAATGTTAATTTTTTTTTTTTATTTTTTATTTATCTATCTATAATAAAAAATGTCT
>Ga0247844_1003961_pt1 | contig 20654 bp, 15 predicted proteins | sample LaCtaG_FD_192421 | JGI IMG/M metagenome (GOLD analysis project Ga0247844, IMG submission 192421) | Freshwater microbial communities from meromictic Lake La Cruz, Castile-La Mancha, Spain - LaCruzMarch201714.5m_1 | ecosystem: Environmental > Aquatic > Freshwater > Lake | place: Spain: Castile-La... | reverse complement strand
AGGTTCTTCTTTTTCTTTTGCGCACATATCATTGTTTTTTGGATCAAACGAATGTTGCAATTTGCCTGAAATTGGACCATCATTCGCTTTAAAGAAATCAAGCATCAGTTGATATAATCTAAAATTCGTTTTGTTGATGTTAAAATCGCCACAAATCAACTGCGGAATTCCACTTTTCGAGTGTTTTTCAATTAAATTTCTAATTTGTTCCAGTTGCTTAACTTTCACTGCTTCTCCTCCAGCAGCATTCATGTGTGTACCCACTAATTGAATTTTTTTACCATCCACCTCAGCTTCAATCAATAAAGCACCTTTTTTAGCAACACAATCTTCTTCTTGGCAATCTGAAAACGCTACACTCTCAATTTCTCGAATCGGATAACGACTAAAAAAAATCACGCCACTGTTCAATCTAAAAATACTTTTTGCCTCGTTTGCTGGACCAACTACATAAGGAAATTGTTTTGAAAGTTCTTCTTTCATTCGTTTATTAGCTTTCTTATCAAACATTTCCTGAAAACAAACGATGTCAATCGAATCTGACAAAATCTGTTCAGCAATAAATTTAATCCGCTTCAACGGATGGTGTTTGATAGCAATATTGTATTGACGAGGAAGCATTTTTATATTCCAACTAAGAATACGCAACTTGGTTTCTTTTGCATTTATAGTAGCGGAAAACACAAAAAACAAGGCTAAAAATAAATACTTCATAATCAAATAATTAAAGTCAGAATATAAATCTTATTCATCCATAAATTTTTAAATAAAAATTAGAAAACGATTAAGAATTTGACCCATTAAAGCTAAATCAATAATTTGATAATAACGTGAATTGTGGAAAAAATATAATTAACCATTAAGGAATTAAGAGAATTAAGAAAGAAATTATCTTAATGTTCTTAAATTCTTAATGGTAAAAAATAACTTATTGGTATTTAAAATCTTAATACATCAAACAACCATGTATTATTTTTTTTTTTTAAAAATTAAGTTTTCATTTTACTAAAAGAAATGCTATGTGAAAATCACTATAAATTACTTTAAAAAGCTTTTAAATTGAGCTCTTTCGATAGCTGTAATCTGATGTGTTGATAGCAAAAGCTATAGAAATCGAACGACAAATTGAAGAAATTAAGGAATAAATTAAATTGATTTAAGGTCAAAATTTATACTTTTTCACCCGAATAAAATGTTACTTTTGCTTTCAATTATCTTGGATTATTTTGAAAAATGTTTTAATAATTGATGACGAAGAAAAGTTAAGAGTTCTTCTTTCACGGATAATTAGTTTGGAGGGTTTTGAGGTTTTTCAAGCAGGTGATTGTAAAAGTGCTTTGAAAAAACTAGAACAAAATGCAATTGATGTTGTGCTTTGTGATGTGAAACTTCCTGACGGCTACGGTGTTGACTTCTCAAAAAAAATAAAAGAGTTTTATCCATTAGTTGAAGTCATTTTATTAACTGCTTATGGAAACATTCCTGATGGTGTACAAGCGATAAAAAATGGAGCATTTGATTATATCACAAAAGGTGACGACAATAATAAAATCATTCCTTTGCTCAATCGTGCTTATGAAAAAGTTGTTTTAGCGAAAAAACTAAAAGAAATAGAGAAGCAACCAATAGTAAAACATTCATTTGAAAAAATAATTGGTAATTCTAAACCAATTCAAACAGCCATAAATCTAGCTTCCAAAGTTGCAACTACCGACACAACCGTTTTACTTACAGGCGAAACTGGGACAGGGAAAGAAGTTTTTGCACAAGCAATCCATCAGGGGAGTAAAAGAAGTAAAAATAATTTTGTAGCTATAAACTGTTCTGCTTTCAGCAAAGAGTTACTTGAAAGTGAAATGTTTGGTCATAAAGCTGGAGCATTTACAGGAGCAAATAAAGATCAAAATGGACTTTTTGAAGAAGCAAATAACGGTACCATTTTTTTAGATGAAATTGGTGAAATGACTTTGGATTTACAGGCGAAACTTTTGCGAGTTCTTGAAACTGGGGAATTTATTAAAGTAGGAGAAAGTAAAGCAACTAAAATTAATGTTAGAATAATAGCGGCAACAAATCGAGATTTAATAAAAGAGATTGAACAGGGTCATTTTCGAGAAGATTTGTTTTATAGAATTTCTGTTTTTCAAATTCAATTGCCTCCTCTTCGAGAAAGAGTTTTGGATATTGAACCCTTAGCTAAGCATTTCATTGAAACATTTTCATTTAAAAGCAATAAAAAGCTAAATGGTGTTTCAAAAGAATTTATGGAGGCTTTAAAACAACACCCTTGGAATGGAAACATCCGAGAATTAAAAAACGTAATAGAGCGAAGTTTAATTCTTTCAGATGATGTTCTTACAATTGAAAGTTTACCCATTGATTTTCTAAAAAACAGTAGTTCTTCTAAAACAGGAAAAGTACTTTCTGCTTTTGATTTGGCAAGCGCAGAAAAAATTCACATTCAAAAAGTTTTAAATTATACAAATGGCAATAAGACAAAAACAGCCGAATTACTCAATATTGCCCTTACAACACTCTATCGAAAAATGAATGAATTTGGACTTGAATAAATAAAACAAGCGCAATACTCTTACTCTTCATTCATCCTAAATTTTCCAAAAAATAACTCATTTTTTTTAAAACTATCATAACGCTATGATTGACCCTATCAAAACGATAGGGTTTTTCTTTTGAAACACAAATCAATTTTTATAACTAACTGAAAGTAAGATAACTATTTAATTAACTGCTTTTAGGAATAACTTTTGGCAATGGGCTATCAACAAAAAATAGATAGTATGAAAACCCAAAAAATCATTGAAGCAAAAGAAATTGAAAACTTAGAACTTGAAACACTAAATGCAATTTTTGAAGGCCAAAAAGAAAAAGTTAAAAAGCTGTATTTAAAAGCAGAAAAACTCTTAATTAAAGGCAGTGATCAAACAAGAACTTTAGTCGCAAATAAATTCATTTTACCTCTTTCTCAACTATTAGAAATGAATTATAGTTGGGGGCGTGAATACCTCAATTTATTCCCGCAACAATTGAAGGCAGAGTATTGCAGACAAATCAATTCATCAGGAATCTAAACATTATGAAATTACTATTAATTGTCTCAATTATTGTTTTCGGATACATGTGTTATGTACTCTTAAAACCTGAAAAATTCTAATTAATGAATTGGAAAGAAATAAAGGAAATCTTGCTGGTCGTATTTGTGTTTCTCATATCCTTCGCGCTTGTTTTCCTTGTTTACTTAAAGTTCAAAGCACCATTAAAAATGTAAAAAATAATATATGAACACAGAAATATTTGGGGTTATTCTCATGTTTGGACTTGTTGTTTTACTTGCTATTCCATTAGGGAAATATATCGGTAAAGTATTCAATTTTGAGAAAACTTGGTTGGACATTATTCTCAACCCATTAGACAACATAATATATAAACTAAGTGGAATCGATGCAAACAAAGAAATGACATGGAAAAAGCAACTTTTAGCTTTGATTGTCATCAACTTGGTTTGGATGGTGCTATCCATGTTTGTTTTAATGAACATGAATTGGCTTCCATTGAATCCCGATCACAACCCATCGATGGTGAGTGATTTAGCTTTCAATACAACCATTAGTTTTGTAACTAACACTAATTTACAACATTACTCTGGAGAAAGTGGCTTGTCTTATTTAGGACAATTTACCCTAATGCTTTGGCAATTCATTAGTGCAGGAACTGGAATTGCTATTTGTGCAATGGTTTTCAAAGCTTTAAAAGAAAGAAATACGGAAGGACTTGGTAATTTTTATGTGAACTTAGTTAGAAGTTGTACCAGAATTTTGTTGCCTTTGTCAATTGTAGTGGCAGTATTGCTCGTATTTAGCGGTATGCCAATGACGTTCGAGGGAAAAGACTCTGTGCAAAATTTGCAAGGTGATACAATCGAAGTAAGTCGTGGTCCAGTTGCTGCTTTTGTTGCAATCAAACACCTTGGCACAAATGGTGGTGGATTTTTTGGTGCGAATTCAGCACATCCTTTCGAAAACCCGACCTACTTCTCCAATATTGTTTTAATGGTAAGTCAAATGCTCATTCCGATTGCCCTGATTTTTGCTTTTGGATACGTTATGAAACGAAAAAAATTAGCCTATATGATTTTTGGTGTAATGACAATTGGTTTCCTTTTATTAACTGTACCAACAATTATAGCTGAATCGAATGGAAATACCGCTATTGATAATATGGGAATTTCTCAAAACCTTGGAAATATGGAGGGCAAAGAAATTCGATTTGGAGCGGTCGCTTCTGGATATTGGAGTATTGCAACCACCGTTATTTCAACAGGAAGTGTGAACAGTATACATGATAGTTTTACGCCTTTAAGTGGAATGAATCAAATGATAGCAATGATGGTTAATTCCTTTTATGGTGGCTGTGGTGTTGGATTTTTGAATTTCTTCATTTTTATCATTCTTGCTGTTTTCATAAGCGGACTAATGGTTGGTCGTACCCCAGAGTTTTTAGGAAAGAAAATTGAAGCACGAGAAATGAAAATTGCAATGATTATCGCTTTACTTCATCCGTTCTTGATTTTAGTTGGAACAGCAATGGCAGCGTTTAATTTCACAGGAAACCCAACTGAATATGCTAGTTGGTTAGCAAATCCAGGGCATCATGGTTATAGTGAAATGTTGTATGAATTTACTTCTTCTTCGGCGAATAATGGCAGTGGATTTGAAGGACTTGGTGACAACACGCCATTTTGGAATATTTCTACTGGAATTGTAATGTTACTTGGTAGGTATTTGCCAATCATTGGGCCTGTAGCAATTGCTGGCTACATGTACAACAAAAAGTACATTCCAGAAAGTGCAGGAACTTTAAAAACCGACACATCTACTTTTGGCATTATGATTTTTGCGGTTATTGCAATTGTTGCTGCACTATCGTTTTTCCCTGCATTGACTTTAGGTCCAATTTCAGAGTATTTTTCTTTGAAGTAAATACCTATTAACCTTTTTCAAAAAGTTCAAAAATAAAATATTCAATATGGCTAATAATGCAACATTGTTTCAAAAAGAATTAATGCTCGAAGCTTTAAAACAATCTTTTGCGAAACTAAATCCAAAAATTATGTTTCGAAATCCTGTAATGTTTACAGTCGAGATCGGAACTGCCATTATGCTTGTTGTATCTTTATGGATACTTTCAGGCGAGCAAACACAAGGAAGTTTTACTTACAATTTCACTGTATTTCTTGTGCTATTTTTAACGCTATTATTTGCAAATTTTGCAGAAGCAATAGCGGAAGCAAGGGGAAAAGCACAAGCAGATAGTTTGCGTAAAACACGCGAAGAAACTCCAGCAAAATTAGTTGATGGGTCTATAAAATCTTCTGCTGATTTGCGTAAAGGAGATGTGTTTGTTTGCGAAGCAGGTGATACTATTCCAACAGACGGCGAAATAATTGAAGGTCTCGCAACCATTGACGAAAGTACAATAACTGGCGAAAGTGCTCCAGTAATTCGTGAGTCAGGTGGAGACAAAAGTTCAGTAACGGGTGGCACAAAAGTACTTTCAGACAAAATTAAAGTAGTTGTTACAACAGAACCAGGTGAAAGCTTTCTTGATAAAATGATCGCATTAGTAGAAGGAGCATCACGTCAGAAAACACCAAATGAAATTGCTTTAACTATTCTTTTGGCAGGATTTACATTAGTGTTTATTATTGTTACTGTAACGCTTAAACCGTTTGCTGACTATGCCAATGTACCGATTACAATTGCTTCATTTATTTCCTTATTTGTCTGTTTAATTCCCACAACAATTGGAGGCCTACTTTCTGCGATTGGTATAGCAGGAATGGACAGAGCTTTAAGAGCAAATGTGATAACAAAAAGTGGAAAGGCTGTAGAAACAGCTGGTGATATCGACGTTTTATTACTCGACAAAACAGGAACAATTACAATTGGAAATCGAAAAGCCACCCATTTCTATTCAATTGAAGGAATCGATAAAAAGCATTTTATTAAATGTATTGTGCTCAGTTCTATGCATGATGAAACCCCTGAAGGAAAATCGATAATTGAATTAGCTGGAATAAATCCTTTGAGTTATCAAATGCAAAATCCAAGATTCATCAAGTTTACTGCTGAAACAAGAAGCAGTGGTGTTGATTTTGAAGATTCACGTATTCGAAAAGGTGCTTCCGATTCCATTAAAAATTTATGTGAAAAAGCAGGCAACAAATTTCCCGATGAAGTTTTTGTTTGGGTGAATCAAATTTCTAACAATGGAGGAACACCGCTTGTCATTTCCGAAAATGAAAAAGTTATTGGAGTTATAGAGCTGCAAGATATTATCAAACCAGGCATACAAGAACGTTTTGAACGCCTCAGGAAAATGGGAATTAAAACGGTAATGGTAACCGGAGACAATCCATTAACAGCCAAATTTATTGCTGAAAAAGCGGGTGTCGATGATTTTATTGCAGAAGCAAAACCTGAGGATAAAATGAATTACATCAAAAAAGAACAAGCTGAAGGAAGATTAGTTGCCATGATGGGAGATGGAACAAATGACGCCCCTGCACTTGCTCAAGCTGATGTAGGCGTTGCAATGAACAGCGGTACACAAGCAGCAAAAGAAGCAGGAAACATGGTCGATTTAGATAATGATCCTACGAAATTGATTGAAATCGTCGAAATCGGTAAACAGTTATTAATGACAAGAGGGACCTTAACTACATTTTCAATTGCTAACGACGTAGCGAAGTATTTTGCAATTATTCCAGCTTTGTTTATTGTCGCAATTCCATCCCTACAGAGTTTAAATATTATGCGATTACACTCACCTGAAAGCGCAATTTTATCTGCTGTAATATTTAATGCAATCATTATTCCAGCGTTGATTCCACTTGCATTGAAAGGAGTTTCTTACAAACCAATTGGAGCAAGCGCATTACTTCGTAGAAACCTTTTGATTTATGGTTTTGGTGGCATTCTAATTCCGTTTGTTGGAATCAAACTTATTGACCTTTTTGTTTCACTTTTTATCTAATTAACATGAATTCACTTCTTATACAATCCATTCGCTTGACAAGCGTTTTTGCAGTACTTCTAATGGTAATTTACCCAGCGATAATATGGTCAGTTTCTCAAATTTCTTCCAATCACGGTGAAGGTTTTAAGTATAAAAATCACTACGAAAATATCGGGCAAAAATTCGACAAAGATGACTATTTCTACTCTCGTCCTTCCGCTGTGGATTACAATGCAGCAGGTTCTTGTGGAAGCAATAAAGGACCAAGTAATCCGGAATATTTAGCAACAGTCCAAGCGAGAATAGATACCTTTTTAGTTCACAATCCTGATGTCAAAAAATCTCAAATTCCATCAGAATTAGTTACTACAAGTGGAAGCGGCTTAGATCCAAATATTTCAGTGAAAGAGGCAAAAATTCAAGTAAATCGCATTGCAAAAATTAGAGGAATAGACAAAAACGAATTATTAAAACTCATTTCCAAAAACACTGAAAAACCCTTTTTAGGACTATTTGGACCTGAAAAAATAAATGTGCTCAAATTAAATATAGCATTAGATAATCTTAAATAATAAAAATCAAAAAAATGAAACAATTTACAAAAACAGTTTTAGCCTTAGTTTTTACAGGATTTGGGCTTACAGGTTTGAACCCTGCGAATGCTCAACAAAAAGGAGAACCATTTGATGGTATTGACCAATCGTGGCAAAATGGTAGTGACCGAAGAGATTCTTCCATTTTCAAAAATGTACCCTTTTTTACACCAAGTGTGCTTATTGACATCAACTACACACATTCATTCAATAATCCCAATGACAATACCGTGGTTGGTTCCACAGCATTAGCAAGAAATAACGAAGTTGAATTATCAGCTTTACATTTTGGTGGCGATTTTAATTACAAAGGTGCACGAGCACGTTTTATGACACAGTTCGGAACGCGTTCAATTGTTGTTCCACGAAATGATGTTAGCCCTTATAAAGGTCAATATCAATTAGCGAATGTTTACCGCTATTTGAGTGAAGCATATGCTGGATATCATTTCAATAAACTGAATGGAATAAATATCGATGCTGGAATGTTCATGTCCTATATTGGTTTGAATTCTTATTACCAACAAGAAAACTGGGAATATCAAGCTTCATTTACTTCTGACAATACTCCTTGGTTTTTCAATGGTGTGCGTTTGCAAATTCACGTCAATAAAAACTTGAAAATTGAACCTTGGATCATCAATGGTTGGCAGAGTTATGGTAAGTTCAATAAAATGCCCGGCATCGGTGGAAACATTACTTACATGAGCTCAAATAGCAATCTGAAAGTGCTTACTAATAATTATTACGGAACAGACGCAGGTGGACTTCCTGACAGAAAAAGATTCCATTCAGATAACAGTCTTTTAGTCCGCTACTACAACAAACCAGAATCAAAAGGAATCAGTAGAATGGCTTTTTCATTAACTGGAGATTTCGGTTGCGAAAAAGGCGGTGGAGTGAATGGTTTCAAAAATGGAGATTCGATTCAAGGACCCGCACAATATTTTGCAAGTGCAATGTTTTATAACCGCGTATGGTTTGCTAAAAATAAATTTGCTTGGACTTTTGGAGGAGGTGTAATGACGAATCCTGGAAGATATTTGGTTTTATATCCAACAGGACAAGCAAGTCCACTACCAAATGCAAACAATCCAACAACTACCGAAGGTCTCTATCCGTTTAGTGCAAATATTGGCGATCAATTCAAAGGTTGGGACGTATCTACTAATTTAGATTGGATGCCAAACCAAAGCATTACATTTAGAATTGAATACGTTCACCGTGCTTCAAGTGTTCACTATTTTGCAGGTGCTGGTGGTGTGACTTCTCAAACTGGATATTCAACTTCGGTTTTAGACCCAAATTGGAGACCTGATTTAGTAAAATCTGAAAACAGAATTATTGCAGCTATTTTGTTTAGACTTTAGAAAAACGCTTACTTTTAAATTCCATTGCTCTATTTTTGAGTGATGGAATTTATTGTTTATCAAATTTCTTCAAAACAAAACCACTAATTCAAAAAGTATGAAAAAAAATCATTTTGAAAAACTAACTTTTGCTGGATTTTTAGTTTCCATTGGAATTGTTTTTGGTGATATTGGAACATCGCCACTTTATACTTATACTGCAATAATTGGCAATCAAAAAATTACAGAATTGTTAGCATTAGGAGGTGTTTCTGCCATTTTTTGGACACTGACTTTTCAAACAACATTAAAGTATGTTTTGATTACTTTGCGAGCTGATAATAAAGGAGAAGGAGGAATTTTTTCTCTTTATACCTTGATAAGAAAATATCGAAAATGGCTACTCTTTCCTGCAATTGCTGGAGGAAGTTTTTTACTAGCAGATAGCATTATCACTCCTCCAATTTCTGTTTCTTCTGCAATGGAAGGTTTGAAACCACATTTTCCAAACATCCCAATTATTCCTCTTGTAATCACAATATTGGTTTTTTTATTCGTGTTACAGCGAAAAGGAACTTCATTTTTAGGGAAATTATTCGGCCCAATTATGATGATTTGGTTTACCATGATTGCCGTTTTAGGACTTGGTGAATTAATGGGAAATTTCTCTGTTTTTAAAGCAATAAATCCATATTATGCTTACAAACTTTTATCCGAATACCCAGGTGGATTTTGGTTATTAGGAGGTGTTTTTCTTTGTACAACAGGTGCTGAGGCCTTGTATTCTGACCTTGGACATTGTGGCAGAAAGAACATTCAAATCAGCTGGCTGTATGTAAAAATCTGTTTGGTACTTTGCTATTTTGGACAAGCAGCTTGGTTATTGAATCATGTTGGAACTCAATTAACAGATGTGAGTCCGTTTTTTGGCTTGGTGCCATCTTGGTTTATTTTTCCTGCCATTGCCATCGCAACAATGGCAACTATAATCGCCAGTCAAGCTTTGATCAGCGGGTCGTTTACATTGGTAGCCGAAGCTATTCGATTAAACTTATGGCCAAAACTTAGTATAGTATTTCCGTCAAATGTAAAAGGACAACTTTACATCCCTATGATAAATTGGTTGCTCATGTTTGGTTGTATTGCAGTGGTTTTATATTTCAAAGAATCAAAGAATATGGAGGCAGCATTCGGATTATCCGTTACGCTTACCATGTTGATGACTACCATTTTATTGAGTTTCTATTTATACATTAAAAAAGTAAATAAAATGGCAATTCTAGCCTTAGTACTAATTTTTGCAAGCATTGAAGGTGCTTTTCTCATAGCAAATCTTAAAAAATTCATGCACGGTGGTTGGGTGACTTTACTTTTAGGGATTATCATTTTTAGCATTATGTTCATTTGGCAGAAAGCTGGAGAAATAAGAAAAAAACTGCAAAATTTTGTTCCTTTAGATACTTATATTCCTATTCTAAAAGAATTAAGTGAAGATGAAAAAGTTCCGAAATATGCTACAAACTTAGTGTATTTAACCTCTTCCAATAACAGCAAACAAATTGAAGAAAGAACAATCAAATCCATTTTATACAAACAACCCAAAAGAGCTGATATTTATTGGTTTGTGCACATTAATGTCGTTGACGAACCTTACAAAATGTCGTATAAAACGGAAATTATTGAAAAGGAAGATGTAATCTGGGTTACGTTCAATTTAGGATTTAGAGTTGAACCAAGAATTAATCTTCTATTCAGAAAAGTGGTAGAAGAAATGGTAAAAAACAAAGAAGTTAACATTGATAGTCACTATTTTTCTTTAGATAAACATAACATTTCAGGAGATTTCAGGTTTGTTGTGATGCAACGATTTTTATCATTTGAAAATGAATTATCCTTCTTTAAAAATTTCATCTTGAAAGCTTATTTCATTTTAAAGAAAATAAGTTTACCCGACGAAAAAGAATACGGTTTGGATTACAGCAATGTTACCATTGAAAAATCACCACTTATTCTAAATACACCAAAAAACATAAACTTAGTTCGAGAATAAGATGCCAAAAGATGATTCAAAAGACAAACAAGTCCAACATTTTCTCGATTTAATAAAAAAATCAAGGAGAGGAAAATTCAAAATCTATATTGGAATGAGTGCTGGTGTTGGTAAATCCTATCGCATGTTGCAAGAAGCACATTCCTTATTGAAAAATGGAATTGATGTAAAAATTGGTTTCATCGAAACGCATAATCGGAAAGAAACCCATGAATTATTGGATGGATTACCTTTAATTCCAAGAAGAAAATTGTTCTATAAAGGCAAAGAATTAGAAGAATTAGACGTTCAAGCTGTCATCAATTTGCGACCTGAAGTGGTAATAGTTGACGAATTGGCGCACACCAACATTGAAGGGAGTAAAAATGAAAAGCGATGGCAAGATGTCATTGAAATTTTGGAGGCAGGTATCAATGTTATTTCTGCGGTAAATATTCAACACATCGAAAGTCTGAATAACGAAGTGAAGCAAATCACTGGAATTGAAGTAAAAGAACGCATTCCCGACAGTGTTTTAGCCCAAGCTGACGAAGTTGTCAATATTGATTTAACTGCCGATGAACTTATTTTTAGACTGAAAGAAGGGAAAATTTACCAAGCTGATAAAATTGAAACAGCACTTCAAAACTTTTTCAAAAGTGATCAAATTCTACAATTAAGAGAGTTGGCACTCAAGGAAGTTGCTTCTCAGGTTGAACGAAAAGTGGAAACAGAAGTGACCAAACCAAATGCCTTGAGACACGAACGTTTTTTGGCGTGCATTAGCAGCAATGAAAAAACTGCAAAATCAGTGATTCGTAAAACTGCAAGATTGGCGAATTATTATCACAGTAAGTGGTATGTTTTATATGTTCAAACACCAAAAGAAAGCACAGAAAAGATTGCTCTGGATAAGCAACGCTACCTCATCAATAATTTTAAAATGGCAACTGAATTGGGTGCAGAAATAATAAAAGTTGAAAGCACATCCATTTCAAAAGCAATAATCGAACAAGCAAGTGAGCGTAAAATTTCAACTGTTTGTGTTGGAAAACCTCATCTGAACTTACTGAAAATCATTTTAGCGACAAACGTATTTAATGAACTTTTAAAAAACCTATCTTCGAATAATATTGATCTTATCATTTTAAGTTGAAAACTGAAAGATGAAAGTTGAAAAACTCAAACTAAACATAGTAAATGACAAATTACAATTTTCAATTTTAAATTTAGTTCTGTGAAAATTAAAACAAAACTGACACTTGGTGTTGGACTTCTTTTTATACTGATCATTCTACTAAGTCTCGTTGGGGCAAGATATATAAATGATTTAAAAAATGATACTGAAAACATTTTGGTTGCTAATTACAATTCATTGGAATATAGTCGAAACATGCTTGTTTCTTTAGAAACTAATTCCAATAAAGCGGAACAAAAATTTGAAAATAATCTTCATAAACAGGAACAAAACATTACTGAAATTGGAGAAAAAGAAGAAACAAATGAGATACGAGAGAATTTTGAAAAATACAAAAAGAACAAATTAGACAGTTTGGTCATTGGAGAAATTCGTATGCATGTTTTTAAAATAATGGATTTGAACATGCAAGCCATTCAAAGAAAAAGTAAAATTGCTGAATTAACAGCGAACAAAGCGGTATTTTGGATTGCCATCACAGGCTCGATTTGCTTTTTAATTGCTTTTACTTTATTGATAAATCTCCCATCTAATATTGCCAATCCAATTAGAGAACTCACCGCAAGTATCAAGAAAATTGCAGACAAAAAATATTCGGAACGAGTGCGTTTTGAAAGCCATAGTGAGTTTGGAGAATTAGCAAAGTCATTTAACACAATGGCTGAAAAACTCGAAGAATACAACAGCAGTAATTTGGCAAAATTAATGATGGAAAAAAAACGCATCGAAACACTCATCAACAACATGCAAGATCCCGTAATTGGTTTGGACGAGCAGTTGAAAGTAAATTTTGTGAATGAAGAAGCTTTGAAAATAATTGGTGGTTCTGTGAATGATATTGTTGGACAATTTTCGCAAGATTTGGCGGTTAGAAATGATTTGGTTCGATCACTTATTCAAGATTTGATAAACGACAGCAATTCTGTTCCGATTAAAACCAAACCTATTAAAATATTTGCAGACAACAAAGAAGGATACTTCGAAAAAGAAACACATCATATTTCAATAACTCCAACTGGTGAGCATGAAAAACAGTTAATTGGGCATGTCATTATTCTAAGAAATGTCACGGAATACAAAGAACTAGATTTCGCGAAAACGAATTTTATTGCAACGGTCTCACATGAATTCAAAACACCCATTGCTTCTATAAAAATGAGCATTCAATTATTAGAAAATGAGCAAATCGGGGAATTGAACAGCGAACAACAAAATTTGATTGGAAGCATAAAAGATGACGCAAGTCGCTTGTTAAAAATCACGAGTGAATTATTGAACATGACACAAGTGGAAAGTGGAAATATTCAGCTTTCAATCCTACCAAATGACCCTAAAAAGATATTACTTTTCGCTATCAATACCATTCAAACTTTAGCAGATCAAAAAAACATTAAGTTTGAAATTTCTGTTCCCGAAAACTACTCTTTTGTACAAATTGACAGTGAAAAAACTACATGGGTTTTATCGAATTTAATCTCAAACGCAATTAGATACTCCTACGAGAATTCAGTCATCTTTCTGTCCATTAAAGAAGAAAATGATAAAATTCATATTTCCGTTAGAGATACTGGTCAAGGGATTCAAGCTGAATATATTGACAAGCTATTCGACCGTTACTTTCGAGTTCCTGGAACTAAAAAAGAAGGGACTGGACTAGGATTGGCAATTAGTAAAGAATTTATCGAAGCACAAAATGGTCAACTGAATGTCGTAAGTGAATTTGGCGTTGGAACAACTTTTACAATTAGTTTACCAACAATCTACAAATCGTTTCAGCAGTAAATCAATACTTATTACTTCAAAAAAGTGGCATTATACAATTCAATACTTGCTTGTAAGATTTCCTTTGCTGTATTTTTATCTAAGAAATCTTCCACAACTACTGACTTATTTTCCAATTTTTTGTAGTCTTCAAAGAAATTACGAAGTTCAAAAACAAAATGTTGTGGTAATTCAGAAATATCGTTGATGTGGTTCACACTTGGATCTCCGTTGGCAACCGCAATGATTTTATCATCCGCTTCGCTTTGGTCAAGCATGCGCATTACACCAATAATTTTAGCTGAAACCAAACACATTGGAACGATATCAATCTGCGAAATCACCAAAATGTCCAGTGGATCTTTGTCGTCGCAATACGTTTTTGGAATAAATCCGTAATTCGCTGGGTAATAAACCGAAGAATATAACACGCGATCTAAACGCAACAATCCGCTTTCTTTATCTAATTCGTACTTGGCACGCGACCCTTTTGGAATCTCAATAATTCCTTCCACAATATCACCTTTAAAGTGATTCTCAACTGAATGCCAAGAATTTGATTCTAAATTCATTAACTTAAATTTTATTATTCTTTATTTTGTTTTTAAACCGTTTTGTTCCCAAGCCATAATTCCACCTTGCAAATTGATTAGCAATTCTTCACTGTATCCATTTTGAATTAGAAAATGAATGGCATTTGCGCTTCTTGCTCCTGCTCTGCAAGCAACAATAACTGTTTGATCAGTTGGAATTTCAGTAAATCGTTGTTCCAATTCACTTAATGGCACATTTAGTTGGTTCTTAACATCGTAAGACGCAACCACTAATTCATCTTTTTCTCTAACATCTACCAGTAAAGTTTGATTTTCTAATAAATCAAATGCTTCGAGCGAGCTTAGTTCTTTCATATCTTTTATTTGGCGGCAAAATTAGTGTATTAACAAGCATTGAAACACTATTTTTGTTACTATTTTAAAAGATAAATGTTAACTAAAGTTTAAGCCAAGTACTCAAAAATCCACTTCCAAAGGCGAAACTGAAAACACTTCTTGCGCTTCGTTTACTTGCGTGTATTTTTTCATAATCATTTGCGCTTTGAAAAAACACAAAGTAGATTCTGCTCCTTGATTGATGTTGATTTGTGTATCTTCCAAACCATCGTAAGAAGCACCATTTACAGTGTTGTACATAATCTGCTTCAAGTGATTGTTTCCTAGGAACCAACTGAATGCAACCTCAATTTGATTGCGGTATTTTGAATTTCCAGTTACCTCATAAAATAAATCCAAAGCAACGATTGTAGTAACGACTTCAATAGGTTGCTCACCGAAAAAGGCACGCTCATTTTTCTTTTTAAACCAACCATTATTGGAAACCACTTTCAATTCACCTTTCATAAAGTAATGAGAAAGTAAAAAATCAAAAGTAATCAAGGCTATTTCTTTGTAACGTTCTTCTTTTGTCACTAAGTAACTGAAAAGCATTGCTTCAGGAAGTACATTATTTGCATAAGTCATATAATCTTCAAACCAGTACCAATTTTCGGCAGCATTTATGTGATAATGAGAAAGTAAACGATCAGCTAAGTTGACGATGTGGTTTTTGATTTGATCACTTGGCGAAATTTTAAAATAGTGATACAGACCTTTGATGGTATAAGCGATTGCTCGTGGTGAAGTGATTGAATCTGCATTAACGATTGCCAAATTAAAACAAATATGCGCCTCACGGATAATTTCAAAAGGCAAGATTTCTTCATTTGCTATCACATAACCCAAACTCCACAATGCTCTACCATTGGAATCTTCTAGATTTACTTCACTATTCTGATTTGTTAATTCACCCTCAAAATTTTTGTAGTTGTCAAAACGTCCATCCGTTCGTTGAATTCCTTTGATAAAACTAAAATACTTCCGAATCAATTCGATGTTTTGATTAGTCGGCGCATCTTTGTTGTACATAATTAAATCGATTAAAGCACGCGCATTGTCATCTAAAGTATACCCTGATATTGGGTCGGGCTCACTGAAATTTGAAAATTGCAGCATACCATTTTCCTTCGTCATCGCTTGTAAGTGGTTCAATTTCAATGGTGGTACAACAAATCTTAAGTTTTTCTCATTATTCGTCACTTTGCCAAAAAGCAATCCGTACTTGATGGCGATATTTTCCCAAACTGTTGAATGTGATAAAAAATACGATTTTTTACTCATTTCAATCAACTCCAATGGATGATACAAATAATTCAAAATTGCTTCCTTGAACTCATTCGGATTTTCAAATGATGCCAGTAATTTACCACCACCATCAACAATTTCTTTAGCGTGAGGAATCGGGGTTGAAATCACAGGGCAACCACAACTCAATGCATAAGCCAGTGTGCCACTAACCGCTTGATTGGGGTCTTTGGAAGAGAACAAATAAATATCTGAAAGCGTCAAATACTCTAATAAAATCGGTAGTTCTACGAATTCATTGATAAAATGAACATTTTTCTGTAGTCCTAATTTCTCAACTAAATCCTCCAATTGAATGCGGTATTTTTCACCTTCATTGATTAGAATTTCAGGATGTGTTTTTCCAATCACCAAATAAACAACATTCGAATTTTGTTGCACAATTTCAGGTAAAGCATTGATTACCGTTTCAATACTTTTGTTTTCACTCAACAAGCCGAAAGTGGAAAGAACCGTTTTACCAACCAATTGATATTTCCTTTTTAATTGTTCCTTTTGTCCCCACAAAACCATGTGCGTACCATGTGGAATGACTTCAATTTTAGCGAGTTGAATACCATAATCGGCTATCAGAATGGCTTGCGATTTATTCGTTAAGACAATTAAATGACTTGATAAATCAGCGATAGAAACCATCAATTTCCGAATGGATTCATTGGGATTTGGAAGAATCGTATGAAAAACGGTAATTATTGGTTTATTGATAGAAAGCAAAAGTGCTAAAATATCGATTCCATTTTCGCCACCGTACAATCCAAACTCATGTTGCACACAGACTAAACCAATATCCGCTCGTTGATTGATTTCTTCACCAATTAATCGATAGTTTTCAATGCTATCTTTCTGCAAAATATAGCTCACTTCAGCAGGATAATCAAAGCTTTGATGTGCATTTTGCAAGGCACAAATTTCGACAGGTAAAGAAGCGCCAAAAACGGTTTGCATTGCTTTAAAAATATCATTTGTGAAGGTTGCAATTCCACATTCACGTGGCGGATATGAACTAACAATCAGCATTTTCATTCCATTTTCTAAAGGTTCCATAGTTGTATTTTTAAAGTTGAGTTCGTAATTCCAATAACACTTCATCTATGTTCATTTTCGCTACCGCAATATGTCGATCGGCTGCTCCGTAATAGATGTATAAATCTTTATCAAACAATGAAAAACCTGTTGGAAAAACAACATTATTCACTTCGCCATCTTTTTCCCAATCTTTTGTTGGAGAAAACAAAGGCTTTTTCAAACGAGAAATTTCAATTTGTGGTTTGTCAATTTGGAGCATCGCAGCTTCGGCGTGATAAGTTCTGCCAATACTCGTTTCTTCCACCCCATGATATATCAAGAGCCAACCTTCTTCTGTTTCAATGGGTGGACAACCCCCACCTAAATAACTTAAATGATACCCTTCTTTTGGATCCATGACAATAAAATCTGTCAAATTTCGAATGTAATTGTTCCAAAACTCGGGCGTTAAATCCGACCAATCATTAAAACAAACAATCTGAATTCCGGGCCAAATGCGGTGTAACATCACAAATTTTCCGTTGATTTTACGGGGGAAAAGCACAACATCTTTATCATTCAATAATCGCTGATGATCTTCTACAATTCCTAATTGTAAGAAAAGGTTATAATAATGGTGATATTGTGGATTCAATTTTGATTGATCACAATCCTTCAAGAGTACTTCAAAATCTTGGTAATTTATCTGGGGCGTGATGATTCCGTGCTTTTCAAAATGGACTAAATCCTTCGAAGTTGCCAATGCGCCCTTTGCGTTACTTCCGTCGTAAGCTGTGTAAGTAATATAGTAAGTGCCGTCAATTTTCACAATTCGTGGATCTTCCAAACCATGCGTTTCATACGCAAAATCACGCGATACCAAGGGTTCAATTTTACGTTCAACGATTTTCAAAGGTCCTTCCGTTTTGGCATATCCAATTGTCGAAAAATTCCCGTGTTGGGTCGCTCTGTACAAAATATGAACGGTATTTCCATCTTGAATGACACCTGGGTTAAACGTGGCATTATTTTCAAATTCTAAATCCGTTGGACTTAAAATAATTCCGTATTTCTCTACTGTAATCATTTTATAGTGTTGAATTTTAGTCGCTTAAGTGCGAATATTTACTTTTCAAAGTTCTTGTTTTTAGTTGGGATTAGATTTACAAGAAGTTAGAATTGAGTTGTATAATTCACATTAAATAAATTCAACTATAGAATTTAGGTTAATTTTTTTTAAGTTACTGAAGTTAAATAATCATTCCAAATCTAAAATAAAGAATTTAGTATTTCTTGAGCACAAATAAACCTTTTAATTGTGATTGAATTGAAGATTGATCTTCGCTCTTTATTTCAATGATCCAAATTAGAAAAAAATCAAAAAAATAAGAGCTAGCACATCAAAATAAGTTTTTCCCTAGTTATACTTTTTACTAAATTCCCAAAGTACAATTCCTGCACATACACTCACATTTAAACTGTGTTTTGTGCCAAATTGTGGAATTTCAATAACATAATCTGAGTTGTCAACAATTTCTTGATTTACTCCATTCACTTCATTTCCAAAAATTAAAGCGAATTTTTCCTCTTTTAAATGATGTATGTTTTGTAAAAGTAAAGTTTGTTCGGTTTGTTCAATAGTGCATATTGTATAACCTTGAGATTTTAGATTTTCACATAAAGTTGTAATTTCTTTTGAATACTCCCAAGGAATTGTCTCTGTTGCACCCAAAGCAGTCTTATGTATATCCTTATGTGGAGGACAGGCAGTAATTCCACACAAATAGATTTTTTCAATATTGAAAGCATCAGAAGTTCTGAAGAAAGAGCCAATATTATTAAGTGAACGAATATCATCTAGAACTACAATAATAGGGTTTTTAGGTTGTTGCTTGAATTCATATTCAGAAACACGATCTAATTCCCATAGCTTGAGTTTTTTGTTCATTCAGTAATATTGAGTTATTGCGAATTTAAAGTAAAATTTAGTTTGAACTATTTTTTACATCAACTTTTAAGTGATATTGAATCAAAACTATACAAAGAACTAAGAACAAATCAATATATCAGCTGTTTCTTTCTTTATTGCTAATTTTGCAACGCTTTTTACAACAAAAAAAATGATAGAAACAGACATAATTATTATCGGTGCAGGTCCAGTGGGATTGTTTACCGTTTTTGAAGCAGGACTTTTGAAATTGAAATGCCATTTAATCGATTCACTTCCGCAACCTGGAGGACAATGTTCAGAGATTTATCCTAAAAAACCAATTTATGACATTCCTGGATTTCCAACAGTATTGGCTGGAGAATTGATTGATAATTTAATGGAACAAGCGGCACCATTCAAACCAGGTTTTACACTTGGAGAAGCAGCACTTTCTATTGATAAAACAGAGGACAATAAATTTATCGTTACAACTGTAAAAGGTACAAAACATATTGCTCCAATTGTCATGATTGCTGGAGGTTTAGGCGTTTTTGAACCAAGAAAACCACCTATTGAAAACATCGAAGCTTATGAAGATAAAGGAATTGAATACATTATCAAAGATCCAGAAATCTATCGCAACAAAACTTGTGTGATTGCAGGTGGTGGTGACTCTGCATTAGATTGGTCGTATTATTTAGCGGAACGAAAAATCGCGAAGGAAGTAATTCTAGTGCATAGAAGTAGTTCTTTCAGAGGTCATTTAGATTCTGTTCAAAAAGTAATCGATATGGCAGAAAAAGGAATTATTCGTTTAATTACAGAGGCTGAAGTTACAGGTTTAGGTGGAGAAGAAAATTTAGAATATGTTAATGTTACTCACCAAAAAGATGGTGAAATTAAAATCGAAGCAGATCATTTTATTCCGTTATTTGGTTTAAAACCAAGTTTAGGTCCAATTTCAAATTGGGGATTGGAGATTGAAAAAAATGCAATAAAAGTTAACACTCTCGATTACTCGACAAATATTCCTGGAATTTACGCGATTGGTGATGTGAATACGTATGAAAATAAATTGAAACTAATTCTTTGTGGATTCCACGAAGGAACTATAGCCGTTCAATCTGCATTTGCACGTATTCATCCAGAAAAGAAAAATGTACTAAAATACACAACTGTAAACGGCGTTCAAGGATTTTAGATTAACAATTACAACTTTTAAAGAGTGATTAACTTAGGTTTTTCACTCTTTCTTTTTTTATATTTGCTAAAATAATAAACATGCTCTCCAAGAAATCTAAATATGCGATTAAAGCGCTAACTTGTCTTGCTAAAAGATATGAAAGCAAAACGCTTTTAAAAATTGCAACGATTTCAGAAGAAGAAAAAATTCCTAAAAAATTCTTAGAAGCAATTTTAGTAGAATTAAGAAACAATGGCTTATTGCATAGTAAACTTGGTGCAAATGGAGGTTATTATTTAGCTAAACATCCCAATGAAATTTTCTTATCAACTGT
>Ga0247844_1003958_pt1 | contig 20657 bp, 42 predicted proteins | sample LaCtaG_FD_192421 | JGI IMG/M metagenome (GOLD analysis project Ga0247844, IMG submission 192421) | Freshwater microbial communities from meromictic Lake La Cruz, Castile-La Mancha, Spain - LaCruzMarch201714.5m_1 | ecosystem: Environmental > Aquatic > Freshwater > Lake | place: Spain: Castile-La... | reverse complement strand
TTAGTGGGAAATTACAATTGGGCTAAACCTTTTCCCATATTTCGTATGGGTATCCGCTAATTTCATCACGCCCGATGCCGACGAAACGGTAGCCCCTATGTTCGTCTTTACCCTTTGTGTGTCCCGTGAATTCTCGCTCCATATACTGCGATTCATCATCGTTCATGACAATCTCCTGAAAGGGCTTGTGAGTCTCACTTGCTCACACCCGCAAAGCGTACCACGAACAGGTTGATATAATATAATTGTTATTAATATATTAGCTGTTCAATATATTTTTTAATGTTAGAACACTATATTAGTGTATATTCAGTTCTAACATTAAAGGATTATTTATGAGTAAGGTAAGAACAAGTTTATTTTGGAAAATACCAAGAGAAACAATAGAAGAAATAACTAAAACTTCAAATAGTATAGCAGAAATTATTAGGAAGTGTGAAATGGTTTCTAGTGGGGCTTCATACAAAGTTTTAAAAAGAAGATTAGATGAAGACAATATAGATTATTCACATATTAATCTGGGGGTTGGTAGCAACAAAGGAAGAACCTTTAAAGTTGATAAGATTCCTCTTTCACAGATTTTAGTTGAAGATTCAAGTTATAGTCGAAAAGAATTAAAGAAAAGACTAATGAAAGAATTAGGTTGGGAAAATAGGTGTTCTGTTGACAATTGCGGTAACACTGGGGAGTGGCTTGGAAAACCAATAACAATTCAATTAGATCACATTAATGGAATATCAAATGATAATAGAATTGAAAACTTAAGGTTATTATGTCCAAATTGCCACAGTCAAACAAAGACTCACAGTGGTAAAAATAGATCAAAGAATAAATGTGTTTTATGTGGTTCAAGAACAAGTAATAGTAGAACCAAACACTGTATGAACTGTTTTATAAAACACATCGCCCCAGAAATAGGAAAGCGTCAACGGAGAGTTGAACGTCCACAAACAGAAACCTTATTAAACGATATAAAAGAACTAGGTTACGTTGGAACTGGGAAAAAATATGGTGTGTCTGACAACGCAATTAGAAAGTGGTTAAAAGTACCCCGTGCCGGTAACGCTCCGGCGTCACTAGGATGAAAGCCTAGTATACTAACTTCTATACGAACGGGGCTTATATATTTTCATCGTACCACAAACAGTTCGCAATATCAATATAGTTTATTTCAATATATTTTCAATCGCCAATATATTAATAATTCAATATATTGGCGTATATAAATACTGTTAGGCAGGGATATTACACCCTGCCTAACAGTTCGTTCACAAAGGCTTTTTAATTCAAATGATTAAAAATAATGTTAGCCCCGGACGAAAATTCGATTGTAAATTGCTTCACAAGCAAGGAAAGTTAGATAGATCAATCCCCAGCCGCCGAACACAACTGCAAATGTAAATGTTGCAGTAATAGCGTAAACAGCGATGATTCCAATATCCTGCATGATTAGCCTCTTTTGGTTTCGTCGTTCCTCACACCTACACAGCGTACTACGAGCATCATGTTGTTATTCACAGTGTAAGGGGGCAGGATATTTCACCTGCCCCCTTACTGTGATTCTTAATCAACCCTTGATGCCCATAGCAGCGAGAGCCTCACGAGCACGCTCAACCACCGTCTTACCACTATTGCCCGCACCACGAGCAAACTCAGGCAGACCCTTAACACCCTGATCCCGCAGATACTTCAATCGCAGGCTAATTGCAGCCGGGGTAACACCCAGCTCCTTTGCAACACTACTCTGGCTACCACCAGCCTTGTGATGCTTAATCACAGTCTGGATAAGAGTCTCAACACCAACCGCCTGCTGACCAACCTTACGTCCAACACCAACCTTCTTCTTACGAGCCATTTTAAGATTCCTCTTTCTAGGTTTGTATCGTTCATCCGTCACAACAGCCTAGCGTACCACGAACAGGTGTTTAGGATTGTTAATATATTATTGTTAGTAATATATAAACGACAATATATTGAGGCTGGAATATATTTCCAACCCCAATATATTGTGTTAAGGATGTTAATGTATTATCAAGCGGTTTGTAATACCGGCTTGAATTTCACGCTCCCCTTGCAATTCTGCTTGGGAAGGTGTGCAACAATTTCATTCTTAATTCTGCTGATTTCCGTTTCAATTGTGGGGATTGATGCCCGGATACAGCCCACCGCACTATCATTGTTAGCCAAACATTGACTAACAGCATCCCTAATGATGCTAATTGCCCTATCCTGTTGGATGCCGGCTAAATGCAACGCTAAAGCCAGAATTTCAACGTGTGGCAGGCTTGTGGTTGCAGACCGTGTATAATCACCCTCAACCACCATCTCGCCTGAGATCGCAACACAGGCGTTTATACGATATGTTCCCGGCTCAACCCTATCCCTTGCACCATCGTCCTTGATCTTACTGAGAGCCAAAAGCAGAATATCATCCATGTTTTTAATCTCCCAAGGTTAATCGTTCACAACCTACGAGCGTACCACGAACAGGTTGTTAGCCTATTGTTAATTAACTTTATCAACATTGTAGACTAATATCGGTTTGATATATGTCGTGCAATTTGAACAGCAGGGTTAATTGGGGTATTAGGGATAGTTGCGGGATTTTGTGAATACTCTGTAATTCCCTCAATGTTAACCCTACACCAATAAGTGTTTGTAGGGTCGGCATAATATCTCCAACTACCATCATGTCCCCTATAAGCCCAACTTATATTCATATTAGCAATAGTGTTTGCTCTTTCTTGAATTTGCTTTTGAAGATTTTCTTCATGATGCTTTTCAATAACACTACTAACAATCGGGGCACTCTCTTTTGTGATTTGAGTAAGCCCTAAGAGTATGCTAACAATAGCCGCTGCAATTTGAAAGTAAAGCATTATCAGTCCTTTGATAAAGTTTAGTAATCAACCCTCTTACCATCCTTACGAGAATAACGACGATTGCTGGTATCAATTACGCAGCACTTGCTGGGCTTGCCCACAACCTTACGCTGCTTAACTTCCTTAACAGTGATAACGAAGTTTTTCATGGTAATTGCTCCCTTGTTACTTTTCTAGCGTACCACGAACAGGGTGTTAAATTTGTCAATCTGGACAATCAGGATGACCTGGCATACTAAATTCACCAGAAACACAAGTGCAAGTTGAATAGCAGCATAATGATCTGGGATAAGGTCCGGTTTCGCCCGGTAAAACCATATCTGGACAATCGGCAGGAACCACGCATTCTGAGTTTGCCAAGCCACAAAGAGATTTTGTTTGAATATTACTATAAATTATTTCTTCACTCATATTTTTATATATGAGCTTTACTGAAATTATTACCTCTTGTAAAGATAACTGCCATATGGATCACAAGCTGCAATCAAAGCATCATTGTCATTCACAACATTAAACCTTGCTCCATTCTTGGCTGGAGCCTTCCAACTAGCTGCTTTGTAAATATCGCCAGTGGCAACTTCAATAAAAGCATGAACGCTCTTTGATACTCTGCCGATATTATTTTCCCAAACTTCTTCTCTAACAACCTTGATATACTTACGCCCTGGTTCAAGCACATACTTAATTTGCCGTCCATCGACCGGCAAATGGTTGTTGCTCTTTTCATTAAGGGCGTTAAGCCAATTGTCAATTTGTTCTTGCATGATTAATCCTCTCCTTCATCCCTACGACGATCTTGATTTTCCATCATTTTTTCAAAGATTTGTTGAAACATTTCAAATGTAATTACTTCTTTGAGCGGCACTGTATTTTCGTTTTGCATTATATGCTCCTAGCACATGTAAAGACCAATGGTAAGCCCATCCTTAGAATAGCTTTCATTATCGCTATAACGGGGGAGATCAGCGAATGTGATAGTATTATCAACATTCATGATAAAATTATCAGTATATGGAACCGCCTCACTGGCATCCTTGAAAACAACAAGATTCTCCACAACATTGTTTCTAACAACAATGAAGACGTAATTGATGGGCTTCTTAATGTCCTTAAGCAGAGTGCCACCGCTGATTTGACAGAACATATAGTGTCCTTCTAAGGTTATTGAATCCCCTACACAACCCTATCGTACCACGAACAGGGTGTTAATTTGAAAAATAAGTCTCCGTTATATTTAAGTTTAGCACCCACGGAGAAACGGGTGTTAAACCTAGCCTTTCATTCGGGTAGTGCATGACAGTTAATTTAACTTAACTGTCGATTACCCTTGTCGGGCGACAAACCTATATCGTACCACGAACACCCCAGGTTAAATTAAAGCGATAAGGGGGGAGTGTTAGCTCCCCCCTTATCTTAATTAAACTCAACCCTGCTCAATCCCAAGCTCACTGAGGATATCCATCGCATCCTCCGCGACATTACTCGAACGGGTAGACGCCAATTCAGGCACCTTAACACCCTTCTCACGAAGCGACTTAAGACGCAGGCTAACAGCCGCTGGGGAGCAACCAAGCGCCTCCGCAACGGCAGTCTGATTCTGCCCATTAGCAGCCGCCTTAACAACCGCCGTCAGGAACTCACGCAGACTAACAGACGCCTTGCCAGCGATGCGACCAGCCATATTAACACCCCTTACTTTGAACTCTTGTGAGTCTCAATCGCTCACACAACCCTATCGTACCACGAACACCTTTGGTTTATTAAAATGTTAAGGGGGAGTGTTAGTCCTCCCCCTTAATTATGAATTAATCGTTATAAGGATTGTCATAGCAATCCATAAATCCGCCGATTGATTCATCAGCGTAAAAATCTTCACAATCATCGTAAAACTCACAGCCAATATCATCATAATCATCATCTTCCCAATCATCATCTAACTGTGATTCAATTTCAGAATCATAGTCAGCCGGACGATTCTCATAATCGTGGAGATCACTATCATCCTCATAGCAGTATTCATGATCGCCCATTGAACAGCTCCTTGAGATGGAAATTACTTCCGACAGGAAGAAAGTGTACCACGAACAGGGTGCAATTTTAAATTAGCTGCTGTTTTGCTAATTATCGCCGCTTTTTATTTAATAGTCGGCTTACAGCTTAATATATTGTTATTTTTCGTCATCAATTAGGAAGTTGTTAAGAAAAGCAACCAAACCTTTTATTTCTTCTTTGGTTGCTTTGATCTTCATCAATTCCCAAGATATCACATTGCTAATTTCTATATAAACTATGTTGTTATGCTTTTCAACATCTACCTTGAACACATCCATTTTGTATTGATTCATTTTGAAAGTCTTTCACAAGGTAGAAGGTAACACAAGATTAAGTTGCCTTCAAGGTTGGCTTCACAACCAAGATTAATTAATCTGGTAGGTCACCGCTAATCAACCTGATAGGTGCTACATCAAGATGAAGTGCCATTAGCTCTTGACAATCATCAATGTAATTTCTGATTTTGCTGTAAGTCTGGTAGTCACTCAGTTTAAGCAAGGCAAGCTCACCTTTAGCTAACTTCTGTGCCATCCTCACAAACAATTGCTTGATATTACCGTTATCTTCCATGTTACTGGTAATCCGCTGTTTTAGGGACATTAGTTTCAAGTTTATGCTGGATCAATTCTTCAATGTGACCTTTGAGTTTAATTAGTTCGGCTTCACTTAACCAAACTCTGGTATTCTTGTTATCAGCCTCAACAACACTCAAAACATATTCATCATTATTGCACTTTTCATGCTTACCAAGCTTAATGAAACTACCGTCCTTGAAGTCTTGAATAATGCTCAGGCTTGCCACTTCCTAATCTCCTTAAAAGAAATCTTATCACAAATGATATATTGATGCAAAATATATTATCACCTCAATATATTGGCGATCAATATATTTTCACGCCCCTAATCGCACTTTGAATGGAAGGTAAGTAGTGCTTTCGGGGCGGCAGCGGCGATATTATATAAGCTCAGTCGGCAAATCATCCGGCAAATTAACAGGCTGGCTGTGAATCTTAAGAGTGTCTCTAACAAACAAAGCTCGCTTAACATCATCAAGACACATACTAAGAGCGACTAAACTTGCAAAATCTGCCTTCTCAACAAAGTCTTTGAAGAACGGCTTAAGTTCCTCAATCTTTTCTGTTGTGTATTTGGCGTAAAATTCAGCAAGACCTTTAACACGCTCATCGCTTGGTTGAACATCCATTTTACATTATTCCTGGTTGTTAATCAAGATATCAATTACGGCGTTACGAACAGCGATATCATCAACAAGCCTATCGCCATACCAATAGAAAAACCATTCGTCCATTGAATGTTCCATTATAATCTCCTAGTTAAGACTGGGCAAATCAACATCTTTGCAGCAAGAACATCCTTGGTAACTGAACCAAGTATATTGTCAAGAATTGGATGAAAATCTTGCGGCTGAATCTTACCATGCTCAACGTCACTTGCCAAGAGTATAGCAGCAGCCACACCACCCTTAATCTTTTAAATGATTTCAATCTTTGCAGCCAACTGCGGACTCATGTTTCCGCCACAATTTTCGCACTTCATTTTTATTCTCCAGAGCTATTATCAAAACTTTGAAACAACCCATCAACATCTTCTTTTGAATAAACATAATCATTCTTTAGACCCAATACTTCTTTGTTCTTCATAGTTTCTTGAAGAAGCTCTAAGGCATCTAAAATGATTTCCATATCGTGTTTTTCAATATAGTAGTTCATAATTACCCTTTCTTGTATTGTTATACCGGTTGTAAATGGATCGACTTATCGAACGATGGGATTTGAACCCATATGGGTATCTAGGTTTCTATCCGACCCCTGACGCATCTATATTGTTAAGTCCCAAATTGACACTTAGGACATCTTTTCCAATTTGATCCGCAAATCTTACATACGGCTCTTAGAAGATTTTTCACAGTCTTATCCCCTCTCACACCATCCTATCGTACCACGAACAGTGCGAATTAATTAAAGCGGTAAGGGGGAGTGTTAGTCCTCCCCCTTACCTTAACTTTACTTACTCTTGCTCAATCCCAAGCTCAGCAAGAATGTCAGCAGCATCAGCCGCGACATTACTACTGCGAGTTGAGGCAAGTTCCGGAACCTTAACGCCCTTCTCACGAAGCGACTTAATCCGAAGGCTTACGGCAGCTGGTGAACATCCAAGTTCATTGGCAACCCAAGTTTGATTGTGTCCATCCTTGGCAGCTTCAACAACGACTGTCAGGAAGTCACGGAGACTAACCGACGCCTTACCAGCAATTCGACCTGCCATTTAACTACCCTCACTTGACCACTTGTGAGTCTCAATCGCTCACAACCCTACATCGTACCACGAACACCTTGTGATTTTTAAATAAAAGTAATTATTTCCAGGCAATTATCCGACCGAACGTATTTTCCACCCTTTTTTATTTAACAACCTCGGAATTATCACCCGTTTTGATTTAAGATGGCTTATCCGGATGCTTAATCGTTAATCCTGATGAGCTATAAAGGCTTCCGTAAATTATACCACAGCAATTACAAGGTTGAATGTTAAGGTTATAACAGTCTTGTATTATTTGTGTTATGATTGGGGTGTCCAATAACATTTCCGGATCACTAGCAATTTTAATATCGTATTCAAATTCCCAGTAAGTAAAAACCTTAGCGGCATATAAATAAAGTCGTTTGTGCATCATGATTTTAATTATATCATGTTTCACAAACAGATTCAAACACTTTTAGCCCGTCCACTATGTTTCAAGTGGACGGGCTAATTTTGTGTAGCGATTTAATTAATCACTCATCTTCATCGGATTCAACTTCTTCCTCATCATCCTCATCAATATCCTCATCCTCATCATCGGGCTGCTCAACCCCAAGCTCACTCAGGATATTACGAGCATCCTCAAGGATATTACTCGACCGGCTACGCTCAAATTCAGGGAGCTTCACACCCTTATCGCGGAGAGACTTAACCCGACTACTAACAGCGGCTGGGGTCACACCCAACTGCTCTGCTACCATAGTCAAAGTTCCACCCTCATTGTGAACCTCAACAAGAGCAACAAGGAAATCACGAAGACTAACCGACTTACTACCAACCTTACGACCCGGCATATTGCCACCTTTACGTTAGATGTTTATCACTCAATCCTCTACACCAACACAGCGTACCACGAACAGTTTGTAAATTCAGTTCACAACAGTTAAACCAGTTGATTCTATAGTTCACAACTGGTATATTGATCATCAATATATTATCAACCCAATATATTGAGCGATAATATATTTTCAGATGTATACATAAGTTTTATGAGCGATGAAATAATATACAGTAATATTCAAAGTAAACCCCTTTGTTGGTGTTGCGATAGTTCTGGGGGATTTTTAGCAGACGCACCAGCGTGTGATGCTTGTTGTTACAACGATCCAGATGGGGGAAGTCCTATAAATTTGATAGATTTATGCGACAAGTTAGGTGGAACACTGACCGTTGCAGTTGACTTTCCATGTTAATATATTTTCAACCCTTTTTGAACATCAGGTAAGAAAACACTTCAACGGCAGTGTTGGAGATATTTTGTCCCATCTCAAAACAACTGTTGATTATTTCTTCAACCTCAAAGAAGGTTTCGTTTTCATTACCATCACTATCGCAAAGATATTCACAAAGCATTTTATCTGAGCTAAGTTCAGCATCAAAGTACCAGTGAATACGAGCTTTGAATCTGGTTAGGTTCTCGACGAGATTCTTCTTCCCAGCCTTTATGTAATTCTTAGGAAGATTCTCACCCTTCATGTAGTAATAGAAGTAATCAGCAGAGTAATCAGAGTCATTCATTTTTGAAGTTCCTTTGATATATAAATATTATGGCAGAAATAATTTACAGTAATATTCAAAGTAAAACGTGTTGTGTTTTTAATGCTGGTTCAAGTCCATGTTCAGGTTACCCACCAGGTGGTGGATATGTTAAAGATCCTTCTTTCTCTTAACATCAGTCACGGTTGAGTTCCACACAATACCGTTTTCCCTACAATAAGTGCTAGGACAACCTCTATCAGAAGAATTGATATAACCGTTCTTCTTAAGCCATTCAAAAGCATTCCATTCATACTGACTACCATAACCATAAGTAAACCCAATCTTATGAACCATATGACCGTTCACATAGATTTCAGCACTATGGTAGGTATTGCCGTTAGTCTTTTCAAACCAACGCCGCCCAACAACAATAATGTTTTGAACATCTTCAAAGGTGGCTAGTAATTCAGTTGTCATCTCGTTCATCCTCATTTTCATTTTGCCAGTATTCAGCTTCTTCCAAATAATCGTCGTCATCTTCATCTTCAAAATCATCTTCGTCGTCAAGACATAGTATACCAGCAGTGTCAGGTTTATTAAACGTCGTCGTAAAAATGGGCAAACTGTTGTTAAGCTGCGTGATAATCGTTGGGAATGTCAAGAGCCTGAAAATTGATCTATGATTCCTTGCAGCAGACTGTCGAACATTATCAGATTCAATATCGTAGCTCATTCCACAATAAGCACTGAATGAAAGTTTCATCAGTCTAATCCCCCATTGTTAAGATAATCGGTAAACTGTTCAAGCTGGCTTTAAGTGCAGGATTAGTCCTGCTCCAATTGCCAGAACCATTCTTGTTAAGGCTGGCATGATTAAACCGGCTCGTAATAAACAGAAACTTCTGCTTCGAGCTTAAGACCCGACTTGATAACCAGCAAACGATCCCGCCGAATGTTATCGCCAATCACAGTAGCAGTCATCTGGATGCTCCTTACAGATATTTGTTTCCCACAGTAGCAGAGCGTACCACGAACAGGCTTTCAATTATCTTCACAACAGTTAAACCAGTTGATTCTATAGTTCACAACTGGTATATTGATCATCAATATATTATCAACCCAATATATTGAGCGTCAATGTATTTTCAAGAGCAAATGTATACATAAGTTTTATGAGCGATGAAATAATATACAGTAATATTCAAAGACCAGAGCGTACCACGAACAGGCAGAAAGAAGACGAAATAGTTTATAGCAATATTCAAAGCAAGTTAAGTTGCACTACCTTAAATTAGTTCGGCTTGCAAGTCCTTCTGTGAATTGGAGTTCAAACATTGTTGTTCTGGGTACAGTGTGCTTATGCCCCAACTTGATGAAATGGGATCGCCATCAAAATTAAATAAATATTCATATGCAGAAGGTCCTTCAGAAATACGTTGAAACACCCTAAACAACATAAAATAAACCTTTACTCTGAACATTACTGTATATTATTTCATCCATAATTTTTATCATCCTTATTTTTTCAATTACTGTATATTATTTCGTTCATGAGTTTATCTATTCGTCTTCTCTCAAAAACTCTTGGTGCCCCTGCCCAAATCTGGTAGGGCTGCAAAAATTGTATCTTAAAGATAAAGATGGGAAATCTTGGGGGCTCTGCCCGAGCACGTCAAAGCTGTTATCAAAAATTGTATTTTAAAGATAAAACAAATACTTTCTTGGTTTTATCCGGGGACTGGCTGCAGAGTGGCTTTATCTCTTTATGGTAAAGCGGCTTTATCTCTTTATGGTAAAGCGGCTTTATCTCTTTATGGTAAAGCGGCTTTATCTCACGGGGATGGCATGGCGAGTCGTAATATCAAGACCATCGGATTGCTAAAAAAAAATAAAATTCACAAAAACAGCTTCACTTGTGTTATATGCTCCGGGGTCAGAAGATAATTATAATTTATTTCTAAGGGGTTTGTGAGCTGATATGTTATTAATTTTTGTTGGCTAATAATTAGCTAATCATAAAATGCCCTATAAGGGCTCTAATGAGCGATTTAAGGGCAGTTAAATAAAATGTGAGGCTTGGTATTAATTAAATGTAAAATAGCCCTGTAAAGCTACCCATGTAGATTTAAAGGCGGTTAAAAGGACGGGCGAGAGCCAACTTTCTGTTCACTTTTATTCAAACTTTGTTTTTCTTTATAATGCCTATAAATCCAGGCACTTTTAAAGAACATGGTGTTTTACCTCAAATTGGGTCTTTAACCCATTAAGAATCATCTTTTGATATGCTATTGGGCAAACAACCCACAAATCAACATCAAGGATACATCTCCATAAACTTCACTATAAAGTCAGTTAGGTTATTTGTTTTCTTTAACTCCAATGGTACCACAAATCCATCATCGCCAGATGATTCTTGTTCATAACGATATTTCAATATCTTCTCTAGTGTTTCTTTGCTTTGAATCCTTAGCCAATTCAATATTTTGTTTTGTTTAATCTTAAATTTAGCTAAGTTTTCTATTTTCTCTATATTTTCTTCTGTGCGAACAAGATTAGATACATTAACGACCTTAGCGAAAAAGTATTCGTAATTTTTACTTTCTATTTCAAATTTTACATTGGCAGCTTCTCCATCATCATACATGCTAGCATCGCCTTCACCTGTATAATTATTCAAATAACCAGCTCGTGTTTTGAATTTAAATTTTAAAGCTTTTGCTATTTTTTCTTTATATTCAGAATCAGATTTTTTATATTTAAAGTCTTCTTCTATATCTTCACTAGCAGTAGCTTTTATTTGTTTTAAAATATCATCAGTGTTGTTTTTGTAAAATGTATAAAAATGATCTCCTTTTTTATTTTTAGAATAACCATCATAACGCATAAAAACGCTGGCGATTTCAGAATCATTATTTAAAAAGTTTTTTATTTCTTGAACAGTGCTTTTTTCAAATAATTCCATCACACCCCAACTCCGCAAATATCCCATCTTTGCCAAGGTGTTAAATTCAACGCCCATATTCAAAACAAATTCATTGAGATTTGATTCATCTTCAAGACGATATTCTATTTCTTCTAGTGGTTCAGCTTTTACGGTCCCCTTTGATTTATCATCTACAAAGTTTGTTATGGGCTTTAGCCAAGGATAATCATATATAATTAGTTCTAAGTTTGAATATGACTCATCATTATTATTTAGTGCATTGGTAATTTTGTATCTTGCTCTTTCGTTTGATATGCCCAGATACTTACGATCAGGTGGAATATCATAAACAAACAACACTAAAACGTGATCTGGGTCTTCTTTCGGTAGATTATCGTTAAATATAAAGTACGGAGTTCCTTTGTTCGTTATTCTATAGTGCCCATACATATTATCTTCACCTCTGGCACTTATACAAAAAGAGTATCCATTGCCGTATCTTATGCAGCTTTTTTTGTCTTTACCCAGATATATTCGTATATTATTTTGATTGTATAGCAGATTAGCGTCAGTTACCGTGGGATCTAATGTTCCTGCTTTTATTCTTTGTTTTGGCTGATAGCCGTCTACTGCATTTTCAAGATCTTTCCAACTGTATTTGGTGATATCTTTTTCCGGTAGATTATTCTTTATTCTTTCAAAACGGTCTATATAGTTTCTTATTATAGTGGGCGTTAATCCTGGTTCTTCCTGCTGGAACTTTTGGGTTAAAGTTTCTATTAAGCTTTGCCCATATTCGTTGATTAAATTGTATAGTTGGTAGAAGTTCATTGTATTTTATCTATACAAATCCTTGAATAATTCTGTTAACAACAATAGATTTGTTCGGTTTATATTTTATGAAACAACCAGACAAACTATCTGAGATCATCAAGCTATGTGAAGCTGCAATTTCAAAACAAACCCTGAAAAATAAAAAAGGTGGATTTGGATACGATGATTATTCAGATGGTCGAATTATAGGCGGCGCAAGTTTAGCCAGGAATATTATAAAGCTTATCAAGAGCACATGATTTTAAAGCGATCAAAGTAATGTGTTTTTACACACAATAAGGATTTAAGGTTTCGCATTCTTCTCTAGTTTCACCATATCCACACTCAGCACAAGTTGGACTAAAGCAAACAAAGCTATTATTAGTACAAAACCACCTTTGCGGATCAGTATCAATATCACATCCAAAACAGTAAATGAATTTGCTTTGAATATTGCTGTAGACTATTTCTTCACTCATAATATTCTATCTATTGTTGATTTAAGATATTTTTTTGATATATTAGTTTGTATGAAAACCAAAAGTGTATCTTTTAAAGAGAGTTCCACTGGCGAAAGTATGCTATTTGACTGTTGTATACCAGATACTCACTATGATACAGCTCTTTTGCTTTTATCTTATGGTTTTGAAATAAAAGACATAGAACGCTGTTTTGCATTTGCTGGCGGATTTAGTTATTCTGGTGTGTATTGGGATCTTGATATTGGCAACGACAAGATTCCCAGCAAAGTAGTTTTTGTTAGTGAAAATGAATTATATCTCCCCAGCATTAAAAACAATAAAACAAACCTTCCAGCGTTTCCTATTCCAGCTTGGATAATCAACAACACCATTTACTTCGATATAGAAGAAGTCAAATCGGTGTACCTAAAAATAGATCCCGACAACCCAATTATATTAAAGTTTAAGCAGCCATGATGAAGTTTTTAAGTATTTTCACTATGTTTCGTCGATACAATCTTATGAAAAAATATGGCTATATGCCTTTCAAAAAATAAAGTAGTTACTTGTTTTCTTCTATCATTTGTTTGAGCATAAGTTCTATTATCTTTTCGTTTTGTTCTTTGATGAGTTGCTCTTGGCTAGTATAGCTCATTGTTTTAGCGACTATCTTTTTCTCTTCAGGTAATTCAAAACGATCTTTTATTTCTATTTCGGGCGTTTGGGATAAAGTTAATGATATCAATAGTGGTTTTAACATACTTTAAGATAGTTTATTCTGGTATTTTAACTCCTGCGTCTATTAGCATTTGTTTAATTTCTTGTCTATTTTTCACTGGATTTGCTTCATCAGGATCTGCATATCGTAGTAAATTTTTAATATCCTGATCTGATAATTTGTTTATGTTTTTACCCAACGCTTTTATTGTTTCTCGACGGTCATCCATTTCGCTAGATAGAAGCGTTATATAGATATAATTTTTTGGTATCTTGTCAATGTTTTCACTACCTAGCAGTTTTGCCATTTCTTGTTTGTCTGTTGCGTAAGAAAGTAGAGTGCTTATACTGCGGTCTGATAATTTATTTATATTTTCACTACCGAGTAGTTTTACCATTTCTTGTTTATATTTTGTGAAATTAAGTAGATCATGAACATCATTGTCGGATAATTTATTTATATTTTCACTACCGAGTAATTTTGCAATTTCTTGTTTGTCTGCTGTTCGATTAAGTAACCCATAGACACTATCGCCTGATAATTTATTTATATTTTCACTACCGAGTAGTTTTACCATTTCTTGTTTGTCTGTTGCATGATGAAGTAAACTGGTAATAGCATCGCCTGATAATTCCTTATTGTATTGCATTATTAATTTTGCCGTTTCTTGTTTGTCTGCGTAAGAAAGTAGGGCATAGATATTATTGTCTGATAATTTCTTGTTTTGTATAATTAATTTTGACATTTTGTCATCATTAACAATTAGCATGTGGATAATTTCGTCTGATAATTTATTTAAATCAAATTTATGAATGTTATTTTTAAATATCTCTATTTCACTATTTCTTAGCTTAACGTCTCTTTTTTGTTCTATTAAAGTTTCTATCTTTTTAATTGTCACATCGTTGTATCTTTTCCTTAGTTTGTCACTTGTTATATTGTATTGTATGTCTGTTAATCCTACTCCAAAACCAATATATTTGTTTCTAAGATCTTCTGGTAGTGAGCTGTATTGCTTATCTGTTAGTCCTTTTTCTAAATTAACATAAATGTTCATGAACATATCTTTTTGATCATATGGCAATTTAGCAAATTTTTCATCGCTTATTCCAGATTTATACTTTTTATAAAATTCTGATTCTTCTTTTGTTAATGGTTTTGCTTGGAAGATTTCTTCTTTATCTTGTAGATGTGGTTCAATTTTAATTATTTCTTCCCAACTCATTTGTTTATCGCCATCATTCTCTGCGCTTGTTACCACATATTGTTTCTGGGTATGGTTCTTGGGATTTGCATTTTTAACTACCTGAATTACAAAAAAGTGATATTTATCTTTGAATTTGCTACTCTGGGATGCAACGGTATTCACTACATTCTTAATTCCCTGTATTAATCCGAATTCAGTGTTGGTTTTTTCTTTATTTTTAACGAAGTAAAACGCTGGCTGGTGATCTTTGTATCTGTTGCATAAAATAAGTTGCTACTATCATTTCTCGCAATACACCAGCTATAAGGCGCATTACCTTTATATTCTATACAAGCTCTAGGACTGTCAGCGTAAAATATCTGAATATTCTGATCTTCGTATATTGGTTTACCACTAAAGTTTAAGTTTTTATAGCTTGATTTGCCACCTACGTCCACTTGACCTTTAACATAGTCCACCAATGTTTCTAATTGATGGAAATCTTGATACTGATCAATATCCACTCTATTTTTTATTTTTTCCAAGCCGTGAATAGGATCATTTATTTGTTTGTATTTCTTGTCTTTAATAACTCTGAAATCAGCAAGATATTTGTCCACAATATCCGGGGTTATTCCTTGTTTTGTATATTTTTCCTTTTGAGTGTTAAAGTCTTCGATAAGAAACCACTCTTTAAAGCCTTCCATATAATTTCCGCCTCTAGCTTGTCTTTTGCAATAATTCTTTTGGCTAAAACCCTTGGCATGACTGCAGTTTATACTTTTTTTGTATTTTACGCTCCATCTGCTTTTCATGTTTTTTCTGGGTTCGTTCATTTTTTGTCGTTATTGTCTTCTTCAAGTTTTGTTTTGATTTTATACTCATGCACAATGAAAACGTTTTTATGATCAGGTGTTGAAATGTGCTTTTTATTTTTGTAAAGCCAAAGCAGCATTTGATACATATCAAGTTTTTTGTTTTCTTGCATGATGTATATATATCTTCGTGAGCGACGAAATTATATACAGCAATATTCAGACTAAGGGTGATACTTTATTAGTTTGTGGTGGAAGTGGAACTTGTGATAGTGTTCCTCAAGATTTATGCACATTAAATCCAACTAATACTTGTTGGAAATATGTTACAAGTGGAGGTGAAGCAAACACCCCAGGAATAACTTGCCCAGAAGTTACTCATCCTGTGGTTGGCTCAGATTTTGATCACACTTATGTTATTGTTTGCTGTGATACAATTGGAGTTATATTTGGTTTTAGCTCATCTGGGTTGAGTGAAAATGGGGTGTCACAATACAACGGAACAGGCTATGGAGATTGCCGGCAATTAATGCTCTTATACTCCCCGGTTGAAGAAGGCGATTACTGCGACAGGTTAAATGTATCTTATACTTTTCCACCAAGTTGCCCGTAAGGATTTTACATGAGTGAAATAATTTATAGTAATATACAAAGTAAACCAGCAGACACATGTTATTGTTGTAAAGATGGGGTGAACTGGAGTTGGGCAAAAGGTGATGAGGCTGGACCAGAGTTAGAAGCAAATTGTAATAGTGCTGGTGGTACTACAATTTGCGCAGCTTATGGTTCGCCAATGCCATGTTAAAAAATTAACGCAAATATTTCCCAGAATATTCGCACTCTTTAAATAAACATTCCCGACTTTCTGCCTCAAGAATATTATACTTAGAGCTTTTACAAGGACGAACAAATGATGCTGGTTTATAAACATCTCCTGTATTTTTGTCAACGAAAGAGTGAACAGAACTGTTTCCGTTAAATACAGTTAGTATTTTAAAGTATCTTTTGAGTTCTTGGACAGATACTTTTAAGTCGCCGCCTTTGCGAATGTAAATTAGGCGGGTATATTCCGAGAGAAGTTCTTCCATATTCTAAAGTAGAATACAGAATATTATTTATTGAGCTGGTGGGCAAGCATAAGCAATCGTAACTCCGTCTTGAGAGGCATCACACAAACCACCTGTATATTATTTCGTTGTCCATGATACTATCTATGCTTTATTCTTTCATTTTAAACATAAAGTCGTTGGTATCACTATCGAAATAGCATTCTAGAATACCTTCGTTAACCATTATGTTGAGTTCATTGTTGACAAGCCTGCTAATAACACTCTCAAGCATCTTTTCACAAACAGACTCATTGTTATCAAAAACAACATATTCATCGGTTGTGTCAAGACTATACTCTTCAATAAGAAGCGTTTTAACTTCCTTTAGAGTTATCACACTTTCAATAACTTCTTCTGCTGGTGATATAAATTTTTTCTTTTTCTTATTTGCATTTGCCTTTAGCGTAGATTCAAAAGCTATCCTTCGTATTTTCTTGCAAAACAATTCAAGCTCAGGATAGTTTAGTTGGCGTAGCATAATCTTATTTATTATGGCGTTCAATATATTTTCAACAATGCATATATAAAATTATGAACGAAGATATAGTTTATAGCAGTATTCAAACAAAGGGTTGCGGTGAATGTACAATTGATACCGATTGTTGTGTGTTCGCAGAAATCATAGGTGCATTGTCATCATCTTTGGACCCAGAATGGAGTGTAGTTTGTGTTGGACCTACCGGAAGTGAATCTTGTTTATTTAGTTTAAAGGTGGATTGCAGTGATCCAAGAACAGAATTGCCCTTTACTTGGATTAGAGCATCAGATGGTGATCAACAAACATATCCGGCTTTCCGTAATAACGGAATATGCGACAATACATGTTGTCTGCCACCCATTTCTTTTCTATAACAAAAACAGACTTGACTCAAAGAAAAATCCTGATATACTGATCCCCGTGATGCAAATTGTTGCATCATCTAATTAGGAGATGATATGAAGACTTTATGTGCATGGATGGTTTTGGGTGTTTGTTGTGTTGCAAATGCCGGTGAGTATCAAAGCGTTTTAGTCAATAAGACCGAAGCTCCTGTTGTTAAGACCGAAGCTCCTGTTGTTAAGACCGAAGCTCCTGTTGTTAGTGTCAGTAATTCTTGCAATAATTGCAGCAAGTGTGTTGCCGATAGTTGTGATAGCTGCTGCAAGGTTCAGGTATACAATGAGAAGGTTGAGGATCGTAAGACTTGCCGCAAGACACTTTTTGGTAAGGTGATCAAGCGAGAGGTTAAGCGTACCACCCTTACGCCTGTTCGTTGAAAATATAAAAGTTAGTTACGAAACCCCCCATAGTTAATTCTATGGGGGGTTTTTTTGTATATATTTACTACAATAATGGTAGCCCTCAATGGAATTAATATATGAAAATAGGATTCAACTGTTCTAGCTTTGATTTATTACATGCTGGTCATGTGACTATGCTCAAGCAAGAAAAAGAAATGTGTGATTATTTGAAAGCAGCAATTCAAGTTGATCCCACAATTGACCGTCTAGATATTAAAAATAAACCTATTCAATCAATTTATGAAAGATACGTTCAACTTCAAGCTTGTAAATACGTAGATGAAATTCTTGTTTACTCTACAGAATACGATCTCCTTCAGCTTATCATGACTCAAACAATTCACATTAGATTTTTATCAGAAGAATACAAAGACAGAGACTTTACAGGAAAGCAATATTGTATTGATCACGGAATTGATATATTTTATCATCCAAGGAAGCATAGTTTCTCTTCCAGTGATTTGAGGGAAAGAACATTTTTAGCAGAAAGCTTGAAGAGTAAAACATCTTCTATTAATGAGCTTCCGCAATATTCTCCGGAGTTAATAAAGGAGTGAAAATGGAAACAACAGTTTTTACATGGATTTTAGTAATTTTTGTTTACGTCTACTTTTGTAGTTTTGATTAATTATATTATTTTATCGCTATGATTCTTAAGGAAACGTGCCATTAAATATCTTGCAGACTTATAATCTTCTTCTGGCATAGTTATCTTATACTTGCCATTCTCTGGCGTTAGCTCTATATTCATTCTTTGCTGAAGTCTGTTTAAATCTATTTGATTAATATTGCTTTTACCTAAATCTCTTGCCAAATCGCTAAACAAATAAATTACTATATCTTTTTTATCAATCATGCCTTCTATATAAGACTTGGTGATCATCCCCATTATGGTATCGAAAACTAGGCTTTGCATATTTCACAATAGCTTTTAGCCAATCATCAAAATTAGCTCCTATATTTTCGTTTAGCAGCAGCCACTCTTTGAATATCATAATAACCTTATGTGTTTAGGAGGCAAGAATTGTAAACTAATTTATAAGGTTCTAAGCAAGGTCCGGACGAAACACAGCCAGAGCAGTTTTGAGATTTAATTAGAGTAAGAAAATAATTATCCCCAGAGTCTGGAAGGCAAATATAATGACAACCATCTTGCGGAATTTCTGGTAGGCATACGTCTATGGGGCAGCCTGTGATAGGGTCACTTTGACCAATAGAATAAAAAACACCATTACATTCTCTTGAAATTAGTAAGTCACAATTGTCAATGTTCCAATTCTCGGGGCAATTAGAAGGAACATAAGGGCTTAATTGAAAATTAGAAAAGCCCATATCAGAAATAAAGCTTACGACTTGGTCGTATTGCTGTTGACCGCTTATAAAATTACAATACTCTGAAACCAAAGGCTCTTTAGAAGATAAATTGCTGTATAGTATTTCATTCATGTTTTTATATAGTATTTCATTCGTGTTTTTTTATATATATATTTACTATTTTAAATTATGCAAGAACATAATTGTGCAATACCAATAAACGGTGGTCCTTTGTGTGGCGAATCCTTAACGGTAAAAGATGGAAGAATTCCTAATTCTGTTCCTTTATTTTTTGATAACAAATTTTATATGTATGAATTGATTGTAGAGCAGTCACAAGATTGGACGAATATTCAATACAAGTATTCAAACGAGGTTCTTGGTGTTAGTATAGACAAAAGAAAATAGATCATTCTTCAAAAAACTTACCGTAAAGCTTCTTTTCATTTTGTATTATTATCTTTTCTTCTTCATCAGGATCTGAGGGCTTATTTAGTGTTGAGTAAAGCCCAGTATTTTCTGTTATTCCGTAGTATTCTTGTATTTTTTCTTTGCTCCAAGTTTTCATTCTGTGTCTTTCGATTATATTTCCCGCAAAACACTCTTTGTTGGGAACGGTATTGTTTGTTCTTTTGTGTTCAATGTGTAAAGCACACATATTTTCAACTCTTCCGTATTTTTTACCCAATTTCATATATCTGTATATCAACTCATCATCTTCAAGACCCCATCCATAAAATAATTCATTCATTCCTCTTAAATGTTTAAAAGTAGCTGTATCTGCAATGAAGCATCCGCCATTTGCAACAAACTCTCTTAAGATGTATTGCTTATTTCTTTCTGCGAATTCGTTTGGATTAATTTCTTTTTGTTGCATCGTATTTAATAAAATATTTCTTTCCATGTGAAACACTTTATTAAATGGTGTTGCTGCATCTAATTCTTTATTCTTTATTTTTTCGCAAATATGTTTTATTGTGTTGAAGTCTATTATCACGTCGGCATCCAACATCATTAAAATCTGACTTTTTATTATCGGCAACGCAAAATTTATTCGCTTGCTCCTACTCCATATTTCATTTTTCTTTTCTTTTGAGAATAAATAAACAATATTATCAGATAGCAAGTTATATATTGTGGGTTTTTCATCCATCTCCACAACAATAATTTTCTCATAAGTCCAAAATCTTTCTATATAAGAAATTAGGCTTAATAAGTTTTCTAGTCTAGAGACATCATCATTCTTAAAAGGTATAATTATGTTGATCATTTTTTAAATTTAAATAATATATATTTTATCCA